>Ga0172381_10007524_pt1 | contig 10767 bp, 7 predicted proteins | sample Leawel6488metaG_FD_119754 | JGI IMG/M metagenome (GOLD analysis project Ga0172381, IMG submission 119754) | Leachate microbial communities from a municipal landfill in Southern Ontario, Canada - Leachate well 64-88 metaG | ecosystem: Engineered > Solid waste > Landfill > Unclassified | place... | reverse complement strand
GAAATTGCGGAAATGAAAACCGGTGAAGGTAAAACTTTAGTGGCGACTTTGCCGTTATATCTTAATGCCCTTGAAGGTAAAGGGGTCCATCTGATTACCGTTAACGATTATTTGGCCAGGGTCGGCGCCGGTTGGATGGCGCCGGTTTATAATGCTCTCGGTTTAACAGTCAGTGTTATTGTCCATGAAATGGCCTATGTTTATGATCCGGAATATTCTGACGATACCCAGTATGATGAACGTTTAAAGCATTTTAAAAATATTTCCCGCCGTGAGGCTTACCGTTGCGATATTACTTACGGGACTAACAATGAATTTGGTTTTGATTTTTTGAAAGATAATATGGTTGGTGATTTGAACCAGACGGTGCAGCGGACTTTGCATTATGCCATTGTTGATGAAATCGATTCAATTTTAATTGATGAAGCGCGGACGCCGCTGATTATTAGTTCGGCCGCCGAAGAATCAACCGATAAATATTATAAGTTTGCGGAACTAGTTCAGCGCTTGGATGAGAATGAAGATTATAATGTTGACGAAAAACAACGCAGCGCCACTTTAACGGAAGCGGGCATGAATAAGATGGAAAAACTTTTGGGCGTGGATAATATCTATGTTGCCGGTGGTGTTAAAGATGTTCATCATATTGAACAAGCGCTTAAAGCCCGGGTGTTATTTAAACGGGATCGTGATTATGTTATTAAAGATGGGGAAGTGATTATTGTCGATGAATTTACCGGTCGGATGATGCCGGGTCGCCGTTATAGCGAAGGCTTGCATCAAGCGATTGAAGCCAAAGAAGGGGTTAAAGTTCAAAAAGAATCGCAGACAATGGCGACAATTACTTTTCAAAATTTATTCAGAATGTATGACAAGCTTTGTGGTATGACTGGTACGGCGGTGACTGAAGCGGAAGAATTCCATAAGATTTATAATTTGGAAACAATTGTTATTCCAACTAATCGCCCGAATATCCGTAAAGATTATAATGATTTTATTTATCGCACGGAAGAAGATAAATTTAAGGCGGTGATTAAAGATGTTAAAGAGCGCCACGACAAAGGCCAACCGGTTTTAATCGGTACGATTTCAATTGAAAAGAACGAAATTTTAACCGAGATGATGGAACGAGAAGGTTTACACCCGGCGATGCTTAATGCCAAAAACCATCAGCGTGAAGCGGAAGTCATCGCTCAAGCCGGACGTTTGGGCGCTATTACTTTAGCGACTAATATGGCTGGTCGTGGGGTCGATATTTTACTCGGTGGCAATCCTGATCCAGATGATGGCGCCGATATTGCCCGCGCTAAAGAAGAAGGCGCTAAAGTTTGTGAACTAGGTGGTCTGCATGTTATTGGTACGGAACGCCATGAATCAAGAAGAATCGATAATCAGTTGCGGGGCCGGGCTGGTCGTCAGGGTGATCCTGGTTCTTCTCGCTTTTATGTTTCTACTGAAGATGATTTAATGAGAATTTTTGGCGGTGACCGCATGAAAAATACCATGAAAGCTTTGAATGTGCCGGCAGATATGCCGATTGAAAGCAGCATTATTTCTAAATCAGTGGAATCGGCGCAGAAGAAAGTCGAAGGCAACAACTTTGATATGCGTAAACATTTGGTTGAATACGACGATGTGATTAATAAGCATCGTGAAGCTATCTATCGTCGTCGCCGCGAGATTATGGAAATTGCTGAAGGAGAGGGTGACCATGGTGACAAGAGTTTGTCTGATATTGTGATGGAATATGTTCGTCTCGAGATTGAAAAAATTGTTGACGCTAATTGTTTAGGCGAACAGCGTGATTGGAATCTTAAAGAAATTGGCGAAACAATTACGACTATCTTTAATTTAAGTCCGGCAGAACGGGCTCATATTGAAGAATTTAGAGAATCAGAAATAAGCGATGTTAAACATGAGATTTTAACTTATCTTAACGATTTAGCTAAAAATAAATATGATAGTTTAGGTGAAGCCTTTAAGAATTTAGGCGTTGAACCGAAAGAAATTGAAAAAGGCATTTTAATCCGTTCGATTGACCAGATGTGGATTGAACATCTCGAGACAATGGATTATCTGCGCGGTAGTATTGGTTTGCGCGGCTATGGCCAGCGCGATCCGCTAGTGGAATATAAAAAAGAGGCTTTTCGCCTTTATCAGGAATTAAATGATTTGATTCGTCAGCAAGTAGTTTATTCAATTTATAAGACTGGAGAGGCAATTAATATGGCTCCGGAAATTATTACTAGTTTGCAGCAGGAAGAAAAGCCAAAAAATTTGCAATTTGCGGGCGCAATTAAAGAAGCTGGCGATGAAAAGCCAGAAAAAGTTGATTTGGTCCGAGATGATAAGTATAAAGGAGTCGGGCGTAATGACCTCTGCCCCTGTGGCAGCGGCTTAAAATATAAAAAGTGTCACGGAAAATAACCTACTTGACTTTTTAGTGTTTTTTTGTTATTCTTTAATCAAGAAACTTTAAAAACTAAATAGCATGGAAAAAGAATTAGATTTTTTTGACCAGCTTGATAAAGCTGATCGCGAGAGAGATCTTCGCGAGAAAGATCTTAAAGAAAGAGGCTGTAGTTGTAGTTCGAAATCAGAAAATGTGTCAGATTTCGATCCTGAAGAGGAACTACGTAAAGAAATCATGGAGGGAAAAGAAGACCCCTCCGAAGAATATTATGGCCGTTTTCATTGTTAACGGCCAACTAAAAAATAATCCTCTGTATTAACAGGGGATTTTTTATTTTAGCTTGATTTTTGGCCTTTTATATGATATTTTTTTAACATCTTATCTAGTTAAGTAATTATAAATATGAGTGAAACTAATAATAAGGAGCGGACTTCGTTTCCGGGAATGGAAGAAGCAGTTTTGCAATTCTGGAAGGAGTCGGCCACTTTTCAAAAATCTTTAACCAAAGAAGCGCCTCGCGGCGAGTACGTTTTTTATGACGGTCCGCCTTTTGCGACTGGCACGCCTCATTACGGACATTTGGTCGGTAGTATTATGAAGGATGTAATTCCGCGTTATCAAACGATGCAAGGATTTTATGTGGCGCGCAAATGGGGCTGGGATTGTCACGGTTTACCGATTGAAAATATTGTCGAAAAAGAACTGGGCACGAAGACTAAAAAAGAAATTGAAGCTTTAGGAGTGGCTAAATTTAATGATCTTTGCCGCGCGCGCGTTTCAACTTATATTGATGATTGGAAAAAAGTTATCGGCCGTTTAGGCCGTTGGGCGGATATGGATAATGCTTATCGCACCATGGATTTGAATTATATGGAGAGTGTTTGGTGGGTCTTTAAACAACTGTGGGATAAAGGCTTGATTTATAAAGATTATCGTTCGATGCATATTTGTCCGCGTTGTGAAACGACGCTATCGCAATCGGAAGTTAGCGAAGGTTATAAAATTATTAAGGATTTGTCGGCGACTGCTAAATTTGAATTAGTTGACGAGCCGGGAACTTATGTTTTAGCTTGGACAACTACGCCTTGGACTTTAATTGGTAATGTGGCACTGGCGGTGGGGGCGGAAATCGATTATGTAAAAATTACTAGTGACGGCATAAATTATATTTTAGCTAAGGATCTCCTGCCTGATACGTTTAAAGATAAGCTATATGAAATTGTGGCGGAATTTAAAGGTGCTGCTTTAGTCGGTAAAAAATATCAACCTTTATTTGATTATTATTATAATGATGAGACTTTAGAGAATCGCAGTAACGGTTGGCAGATTTATGACGCTGATTTTGTGACAACCACCGATGGTGTTGGGGTTGTTCATATTGCGCCGGCTTTTGGTGAGGATGATATGGCGCTGGGCAAAGCCAAAAAATTACCGTTTGTTCAACACGTCGGTATGGATGGCATTTTTAAAAAGGAAGTGAAAGATTTTCCGGGTTTGCACGTCAAACCAGCGGAAGATCATATGGCCACTGATGTGGAAATCATTAAATATTTAGCGGCTCATAATACTTTGTTCAGTAAAGCTAAATACGAACATAGTTATCCACATTGCTGGCGTTGTGATACGCCATTGTTAAATTATGCGACTTCATCTTGGTTTATTAATGTGACTAAACTAAAGCCGGAATTGCTGGAAAACGCTAAAGGAATTAATTGGTCGCCGGATTATTTAAAAGACGGCCGCTTCGGCAATTGGCTTGAGGGGGCTCGTGATTGGTCAATTTCTCGCCAGCGTTTTTGGGCGAGCGCCATTCCGATTTGGGAATGTGCTTGCGGCCACCGTCAAGTTGTCGGCAGTGTCGCTGAGCTGGAACAGCTCACCGGTGTGTCCGGTATCACCGATATTCATAAAGATAAAGTTGATCCGCTAACTTTCCTGTGTCCAGAATGTGGTGGTCAAATGAAACGGGTGTCCGATGTGCTTGATTGCTGGCTCGAATCAGGTTCAATGCCTTACGCGGAACTTCATTACCCCTTTGAAAATAAAGAAAAATTGGAAGCAACTTTTCCGGCCCAGTTTATTGCGGAAGGCGTTGATCAATGTCGGACTTGGTTTTATTATACCCATGTCGTTGCTGGCGCTTTAAAAGGCTGCCGTGGTTTTGATAATGTGATTGCTAACGGTATTGTCCTGGCTGAAGACGGCAAGAAAATGTCTAAAAAATTAAAGAATTACCCGGATCCATTATTAGTTATGGATAAGTATGGTTCCGATGCCTTGCGCGCTTATTTATTATCTTCACCGGTGATGCTGGCGGAAAATTTGAATTTTTCGGAGAAGGGCGTTGAAGAATCATTACGCAAAAATATCATGGTCTTATGGAATGTTTATAAGTTCTATGAAATGTATGCGGCCGGAATTAATGGTCCGATTGTCGAACCAAAGGGCGCTAATGTTTTAGACGTGTGGATTGTGGCTAAATTAAAATTATTAAATCAAGAAGTCACTGAAGCTTTTGAGGCTTATAATTTACCGAAGGCGACTCGCCCGATTGCTGATTTTATCGACGAACTTTCCACTTGGTATTTGCGCCGTTCCCGCGATCGATTTAAAGAAGATGGTGCCGATAAAGATGAAGTTCTGCTTACCCTGCGCTATGTTTTAAATGAATTAGCCAAGGTTATGGCGCCGGCGATGCCGTTTATGGCCGAAACACTGTGGCAAAAGACGACCGGTTATAATTTTTCGGATCAAGATAAATCGGTTCATTTAGTGGCTTGGAGCAAATTTGAAGAATTAAATAATGAGGAAAAAAATGTTTTAACTAAAATGGAATTAGTTAGAAAAATTGTCGAGCTGGGCTTGGCTCGGCGCGATGAAGCGGGTATTAAAATCCGCCAGATGCTTGGTTCGATTACAGTCAAGGCGAAAGAAATTAAGCCAGCCGATGAATATTTGGATTTAATTAAAGATGAAATTAATTTACAGCAAGTTATTTGGGAGCAGATTGAGGCTGATAATTTAGAAATTGTTTTGGATACGGAAATTACTCCAGAACTAAAGAAAGAGGGGATTAAGCGGGAATTAGTTCGCTTGATTAATAATTTGCGTAAAGATTTAAATTTAACTATAACTGATGAGTTGCATGTTTCGATTGTTGGGGCAAGTGACGAAATAGTAGAAGTAGTTGAAACAAGAAGAGACGAGTTGGTGCACGATACTTTGTGCTTACCTTTAGATGCTACAGACTTTGTTAGCGAAGATTTAACACCAAAGGATGTAAAAATTGATGATTGTAAATTTAAATTAGCTTATAAACTCTAACTTGATTTTTCGCTATTTTTCTGTTATAATAATTAGGTAAAATTAATTAAAAAAACTATGACTATTTGGATTATTTTAGGAATTACTCTGGTGCTGATGCTACTTATCTTGTCCTTATATAATGGACTAATAACTTTAAAAAATCGTGTTGAAGAAGCCATGAGCGATATGGACGTTCAGCTCAAGCGCCGTTACGATTTGATTCCTAATTTGCTTGAAACTGTTAAAGGCTATGCGGCTCATGAACAGGGTACTTTAGAAAAAGTAATTGCGGCGCGAAATTCCGCGATGTCAATTTCGAGCGCTGATATCGAACATAAGCTTGAAGCGGAAAACGCTTTATCTTCCAGTTTAAAATCAATCTTTGCTTTATCGGAAAGTTATCCTGATTTAAAAGCTAATCAGAACTTTTTAGAGTTACAACGTGAATTATCGGATACTGAAGATAAGATTATGGCTTCTCGTCGTTTCTATAATGGCAACGTTCGGGACTTTAATACTAAGCTACAAATTTTTCCGACTAATTTAATTAATAAAATGTTGGGCTTTTCGGCTTACAAATTTTATGAATTAGCTGATGCTTCACAAAAAGAAAACATCAAAGTTAAGTTCTAATTTAAAAAATAACTTTTAATTTTATGACCTTTATTTGGTTAGGTTTTATCGTTCTAGTTGTCATTTTGGCTTGTTTGAAACAAGTTAATCAGTGGGAGCGCGGCGTGGTCTTTACGATGGGTCGTTATTCTTACATGATGGAACCAGGTTGGCGATTACTGATTCCGATTTTTCAAACTTTTAAAAAAGTTGATATCCGAATCAAAGCGGTTGATGTGCCAGATCAGAAAGCGATTACTCGCGATAATGTGCCGGTAACAGTTAACGCGGTCATTTACTATAAAGTGGCCGATGCCGCTAAAGCAATTATTGAAGTCGAAAATTTTTATTATGCGATTTCTCAATATGCGCAGACAACAATGCGTAATATCGTTGGCGAAGTTACCCTTGATGAGTTGCTCGCGCAACGTGATAAGATTGCGGAACGGATTAAAGAAATTGTTGATAAGGAAACTGATGATTGGGGAATTAAAGTAAATAATGTCGAACTTAAAGATGTTTCTCTTCCAGAATCAATGGAGCGGACGATTGCTAAACAAGCGGAAGCGGAACGGGAAAAACGAGCGGTAATTATTAATTCCGAAGGAGAATTAGCGGCTGCGGAAAACGTGGCGGCGGCGGCGAAGATTTTATCCGCTTCTGACGGCGCTTTACATTTAAGAACTCTGCAATCGATTAACGATATGTCGAGTGATCAATCTAACACGGTTGTCTTTGTTACCCCGGTAGAAATTTTGAAAGCGTTTGCCGGCGGTTTCAACAAGGATCAAAAATAAATTATGACTCTCTATCACGATAGGGCACTGAATAAAAGAAAAACCTGGTTTTTAATGACTGGGTTTTTCGTCTTGATAATGTTAGTTGGTTATGCGATTTCTTGGTATTTCGGCGACTCGATTTTTTTGATTATTGCTTTTGCCTTCAGTGTTATTTCCAGTTTTATCAGTTATTGGTGGAGCGATCAGATTGTCTTATCGATGTCTAATGCTAAATTAGTCGATCGGGATAACGGTCGGGAAATTTATCATTTGGTAGAAAATTTATGTATTACCGCCGGTTTGCCGTTGCCAAAAATTTATATTATTGAAGATAGCGCGCCGAATGCTTTTGCCACTGGGCGCAATCCGAAACACGCGGCCATTGCTTTAACTACCGGTTTACTGGCTAAACTAGATAAAGCCGAACTTGAGGGAGTAATTGCCCATGAGCTGTCGCATATTGGCAATTCTGATATTTTAATTTCAACCGTAGCGACAGTTTTGGTCGGAACGATTCTTTTACTAGCTGATTGGTCCTCGCGTTCCGCGTTGTTTGGCCGTCGTAGTGATAATAATGACAACGGTAATAATATTATTGGTTTAGTTTTAATGATTTTTGTTTGGCTGCTGGCGCCCTTATCAGCCCAGCTTTTACAATTGGCAATTTCTCGGAAACGAGAATTTCTAGCCGATGCTAGCGGTGCCATGTTGACCCGCTATCCCGAAGGTTTAGCGCGGGCGCTGGAAAAAATTAGCGCTGATCCGAATCAATTAGAAGCGGCGAATCGAGCGACCGATCATATGTATATCGTTTCACCTTTGAAAGATGAAGCCGATAATGAAAATAATAAGCAAGCTTCCTGGTTTTCTAAATTAATGATGACTCATCCGCCGGTTGAGGAACGAATTAAGCGGCTGCGCGATTCTGAAAATAGATAAAAGAAAACCCTGCCATCACGGTAGGGTTTTTTGTTTTGGCAGTATTTTTTTGGGGTTAATATTAGAATTATAGTTATAACAAAAGATTATTTTTATTTTGTCAATATTTATTTAAATCAAATTTTAAGCTATACTAAATCTAATTAAAAAAATGGCTAATTTTATATGAAAAAACTTGAATTATTGGCGCCCGCTGGCAATCTTTTAAAGATGAGAACCGCTTTTTTTGCGGGAGCTGATGCGGTTTATTTAGGGATTCCCGATTTTTCGCTTCGGGTTCGAATTAATGATTTTGATTTGGTGGGGGTAGCCCTAGCGATTAAAGAAGCGCATTTGAAGAAGAAAAAAGTTTATTTGACAATTAATATCTTTGCCCATAATAAGCATTTAGCTAAATTACCGGTCTATGTTAAGCAGATTAAAGTAATGGGGCCGGATGGTTTGATCGTTTCTGATCCGGGTGTGATGGCGGTGATTAAAAAAATCTGGCCGGCCGCGGAAATTCATCTATCTACTCAAGCTAATTGCACTAATGCGGCGGCGGCTAAATTTTGGTATGACAACGGTGTTACTCGAGTTGTTTTGGGTCGAGAAGTAACTTTATCCGAAATTAAGGAAATTCATCAAGCGGTGCCTAAATTGGAATTAGAGTATTTTGCTCATGGCGCGATGTGTATGGCTTATTCTGGCCGCTGTTTCTTGTCTAAAGAATTAGTTGATCGCAGCGGCAATTTGGGCGATTGTGCTCAGCCTTGCCGGTGGGAATACAGTATCAAAGCGCGTAATCACGAAGAAGAATTTGATTTGGTTGAAGAGGAACATGGTACTTATCTGCTTAATTCTAAAGATCTTTGTTTGTTAGAATATTTGCCGGAGCTGATTGCCGCCGGGGTGACCTCTTTTAAGATTGAAGGCCGGGCGAAAAGTGTTTATTATCAAGCCGTTGTTTCCGGAATCTATGCGCGCGCTTTAAAATTTTTAAGCCACAAACCTAGTTCGGCGGACTGGAAGAAAGAAGCCAAATATTTGAAAGCGGAGCTAACGGACAAACTGGTTCACCGCGGTTATACTTCCGGTTTTTTATTGGGCGGTAAAGCGGAACAGAATCTGACCAGCGCGAATCATTTGAGCGCTTGGGAATTCTGCGGCCAGGTTATCGAACCGGAAACTGGTTGGTTTTTACCGAAACTTAAAAAGGATGAATGGGCGGTTTATTTTAAGGTTCATAACACGATTAAAATTGATGATGAAGTGGAAATTATTGGCCCCGAATATGCTATAATGAAAGTGAAGCCGAAACAGATTTATGATGCCAAAACCGGCGAAATATTAAGTGAAGTTCATGGCGGTGGTGGCAGTAGAATCGGTCTGATCATTACTAAAAAATTAATTCCGGCCTTAAGCGTTTTAAGACGGAAGATAAAATAATATGATTGCGTATTTAAGAGGGCGGGTGGTGGCTAAAAATAATAACAACTTGATTTTGGAAACGGGCGGTGTCGGTTACCAGGTTTTTGTTGGAGAAAATTTGTTAGTCGATTTAAAAAAAGGACAGGAACTGGAATTATATATCCACCATCGCGTTCGGGAAGACGCCAATGATTTATATGGCTTCAAAAGTTTGCCTGATTTAGATTTGTTTGAATTATTATTATCAGTTTCCGGCGTAGGGCCGAAATCAGCGCTGGCGGTTTTGTCTTTGGCTACCCCCGATGATGTTAGAGAAACGATTATCCGCGGCGATGCTAGTTTGCTCACTAAAGTTTCCGGAATCGGTAAGAAAACAGCGGAACGGGTCGTTTTGGAATTAAAAAATAAAGTGGCCCGCCTTTCTGGAGGGATTACAACTATTTCTAGTAATCTTAATGGGGCGAGCGATGAACTTGAAGCCTTGGTGTCACTAGGCTATTCTTTAAATGAAGCGCGGGAAGCTTTGAATGCGGTTGAACCGGCAATTACCAGTACTAGTGGCCGAGTTAAAGCGGCTTTAAAACAGCTCTCGAGATAATTTTGACTAAGCGGTCTTTATAGGTTAAGATGGACTAAAATATATAGAAATTATATGGCAAAAAATAATATCACTAAGCAAAGCGAAAATTTTCCCCAATGGTATCAGGACGTTGTCCGAGAAGCGGAATTAGCCGATGTTTCGGAAGTTCGTGGTTGCGGAATTGTCAGACCGTATGGTCTAAAAATTTGGGAACTGATTAAAGCGGAGCTTAATCGCCGATTGGAGGCTGATGGGGTGGAAAATGTTTATTTTCCGATTTTTGTTCCACTCGAAAATCTGATGGCGGAAAAAGATCATGTCGAAGGCTTTGCTCCTGAACTAGCTATTGTTACGCATGCCGGTGGCGAAGAATTGGTAAATAAATTAGCGGTTCGTCCGACGAGCGAGGCGGCGATGTATAAGACTTATGCCCGCTGGATTCAAAGCTATAAAGATTTGCCGTTGCGTCTTAATCAATGGGCGAATGTTGTTCGTTGGGAGAAACGGCCGCGCGCTTTTTTGCGCTGGAGTGAATTTTTGTGGCAGGAAGGCCATACGGTTTTTGCGACTGAAGCGGAAGCGCGGACTGAAGTTGATCATATCTTAAATGTGTATTCAGATATTTATGAGTTTATGGCTCTGCCGTCTTTTACTGGTCGTAAATCGGAAAATGAAAAATTTGCCGGCGCAGTGATGACCAAGACGACGGAGATTATGGCTCGTGATGG
>Ga0172381_10007523_pt1 | contig 10768 bp, 5 predicted proteins | sample Leawel6488metaG_FD_119754 | JGI IMG/M metagenome (GOLD analysis project Ga0172381, IMG submission 119754) | Leachate microbial communities from a municipal landfill in Southern Ontario, Canada - Leachate well 64-88 metaG | ecosystem: Engineered > Solid waste > Landfill > Unclassified | place... | reverse complement strand
GGAAATGCAATTATTGATTATGCAAGTCGTGATCTTTCAGGATTAATATCTTCTTATTACAAGGTAAGATGGGAGATGTTTTTCGGGAAACTAAAGACAAGTTTGAAAAATAATATCCAGTTGGATATGGATTCCATTGACAAAGAAATGGCATCTTTTGAATGGAGTTGGACTGATCAACAGCAATCCTTTAGTAATGAACCTCATGGAAATCCGATCGAACTGGTGACAGAAATCCATAAAAAGTATAGCCCGTTTTTCAATAACAGCAATGATTAATTCAATAACATTCCCTTTTTTTCGTAAAGGGTGAGATAATAGGTTGAAAATGCCTGCGTATCATTGATAATGACGATGAACACGCTGCAGAACGGTTAGCGAGGCGTTGGCCCCAAACCGATTAAAACCGAAACTTAAAAGTGATAAAGTTTTGTTGTATAAGACGATTTAAAAATGAACCTTTCAGCGGAGAAATTGGATATCATTCAAAGAATCTGCGAGGTTCAAGACAATGACCTGATCGATCTAATAAAAAACATCATTACAGTATCCAATGTTACCAAGTCGGATTGGTGGGCTTTAAATCAATGATGCTTCAGAGTATAGAAAAAATACTATTTTTGCATTTAATTGTTTAGTGGTTCCCGTTCCTGATGACCATCAGGTCGGGTGAAAAGGGAATCCGGTGCGAATCCGGAGCTGTTCCCGCAGCTGTAAGCTCTTTAAATGTCTTTCGTTATCCATTGGTCACTTTCTCCGTTTTGGGGATGGGAAGACTTCGAAAGATTGAGCGAGCCAGAAGACCTGCCATCGACAACAACTTTTGCTTTCGGGTTAAAGGTAATAGTATAAAAAGCATGAACACACAACCTTATTTTATCTTTATCTGCTGTGCCTACCGGGGCAAAAAATTTGTTATTGGTTTAAATACTATCCATGAATATTTAACTTTGACCCAAGCTGATCTATGAAAAAAAGAACATTCAATGCATTTATTTTGCTGTTGGCCGGAATCGTTGCGCCTGTAATACTGACCGGACAGACGCCTTATGTGAAACAAATCATTACGACCAACAGCGGAAGGTTTGAATATACGCCACCATACCAGGATTTCGTTACTTTTCAGTCATACAATCCCGTGAGCGGGGCCGTGAATATGATGGGCGATATTTTGACCCAATCGTCACAGGATATCTGTATCCGGGGAAACACGGCCTATATCGCGGCCCAGGATTCCATCATCAAAATAAACCTGAACACCGGTCAGCGGATGGCCGCGGTGGCTGATTCAGGGCTCAGCAGGTTGTTCCTTTTCGGGGATAAACTGGTAGTATCGAAGCAATACGAAGTTTATACCTTTTTTGCCGAAGCGCTGGATACTGCTGACCTTTCGCTGGTCACTTCCATTGCCGGCCTTCCCGGCGATTGCGGCAATATGGTCGCTGCCGGTGATTCCCTTTACCTTACCGTAAATGGAGGGTGGATGGGAACCGAAGGAAAAATTGCCGTGATCAGCGCTTCTGACTGGACATTGGCAAGGCTGATCAACTTCGGTCCTGATGCGATCGGAATGCTTGGCATCTACCGATACAACAATTTACTGGTTACCATCAATAAATCGCCTTATATGTCGCCGGATGTTGGAAGCATTTCAACCTATAACCTGGATGACCATACATTTACGAATACAATTATCAATAAAAATGTCGGGCTCGGAATTGGGGTGGATGGACATCTTCTCTATTTTGGACTGGATTACGGGATAGGTTCCTTTAACATGGAAACCTTACAGGTGGAAGATACCGTTGTAATCCCTGATCCTGGTTCTGCCCTGTTCAAGTATATCATTTCCGGTACCGTTGATTCAGTGAATAACCTGCTGTATGTGAATACCGGGGATTATGCCACGCCTGGGCTCTGCCAGGTGTCAACGCTTTCGGGGGATTCCGTCACGTCTTTTGCAACGGGTATCAGCAGCGACGCCATTGCCGTTGATTACCGCCTGACGCCTGCCGGGATCGAAAACAAAGCGCCCGAAACCCTCTCATTGAAAATATATCCCGATCCTGTTTCGGATATCCTGTTTATCTCTCTCCCAGAAAAAGCCGACATCAGATCAGTTCAGGTTTCTGATATCAGTGGGAGGATCTTAATCAGTCAGGATTCCGGATCCCATGGCAAAATATCTTCCATCCCCTGCAGGGGACTTCCGTCCGGGATGTATTACCTCATCGTTGAGACTACCGTTGGTAAGACCGTCAGGCCTTTTGTAAAACAATAAAGGTCTTACAATAAATCCTCATCATCCAGGGGGGCTCTTTATTTCGAAATCTTAGGGTCCATGATCTTACCCATAAACAAAATGGCGCCGGTTGCATTGTCCTTAATGAGGAAGATGAACGGGTGGTCCGCGTCGAAATCCTTCAGGTCAGAAGGAGGCCGGGCCGATGTACATTTCATCGTCACGGCTGTCGCGGCGGCAGCTTCGGTCCCCTTTTCATCGACATTGATAAAGGCCTGATGGATTACTTTACTGATAAATAAATCCCGTTTACCGGTCATCCCTGAAAAGTCGGCGCCTACAGCGGAAAATGCCAGGGGCATCCCCATCTGGGAAAGGGTGGTTTCCAAATTGATTTTAAAGTTGGCTTGAAATTTCGGAAGGGATAAACGGACATCGTTAGGTTGGAGTGATCCAATGATTTCCTGATAATATTTGTCATTGAATGATTTCTCAAACTCCGCCATGCCGTTGTTTTTAACCGGAAGGAAGATCACCATGGATGCTTTATCCCCCTTATAGGGCATCTCGATGGCTTTGATATTTGAATCTTCATAATATGGGTATCTGCCAACCTGGTTCATGAATGGCACATTGCTCCGGGCCTGGTCTGCCAGGAAAAAATCCTTGGGCATGGTTGATTCTTTTGTAAAGGGTTTTGCCCAATCGCCGTAAAAATAGATGGCATTAACAAGGACTAACCTTGTCATTGACGAAAGATCGCCCCGGTCAAGTAAGTTTTTAATTTTTTCGTTGGTTTTATGCTCCACCCAGGTATTTATTTCCTTCAGGGCCTTTTCCTGTTCTGCTTTGTCGCGGAAATCAACCTTTTTTATTTCCGAATGGTAATTGGATGTAACAAGGCTGAGGTAGGAATCCAGAAACTTTAAATCCTTTTGTGCCCATAATCCGTTGGCTATATTCAGTTTGATTTCACCATTCGTCCCCTCGCCCATGAGGTTCAGCAAATGGCTGAAATCAGAATGAAATTCCCCGCTTGGCTGGAAGTTCATGGCCTGGCTCATTTGTAACGCGGTTTCATTCCGGGCGCCGGCATACGTCATCGCAAGCGCCGTTGAAATGCTGAAGGGGGAATAGAACAGATTTTTATCGCTGCTGGCATTCAACTCATGAAAGAGTTTGAAGGCAAAAATATTATTACCGCTTACTACTTCCTGAGGATGATTGGCGCTGATCATAAGGGGTAAAAGGATTGGGATGTAAAATAAGATGCGGGTTTTCATAGGAAAAATATGGATACCTTCCCGTACATATATCATGCCAGAAAATTTACAAATCAGGATTAAAACATTCTGAAGATTGAATAGATTGAAGTTATTTGTTCATCTGGTTCAGGGTGTGGAAGCAATGCAGAATTTATGCGAGATTTTGTAAGTCTTCGATTGGGATTGTGAATCCATCCCTGAAAGCTGCCCTCCGGGTCCTTCTCCTCCGGGTCCTCCACCTTGTCCCCTGCCAGGCCCGCCGCCCATACCACCCATACTGCCCTGCCCCCCTGGCGTACCGCCGTCCGGTCTGCCACCCTGCATGCCTTCTCCGCCGCGCCCTCCGGAGGGCTTGTCACCTCCCGGCCTTCCTCCACCATCAGGACCGTCCTTTGAGGACATTCCTTCCATGCTTTTTATCTCGAAGTCCAGTGATATATATTTCATCGTTTTTAAATCCTGTTTAAAACAGGAAAGCGGAAAAGCGGTTTCGATAACCAGTGCGCCTGTGGAATCATAAGCAAGGGCTGTTTCGATGCCGGATACCGAAGAATCGCATGGGTAAATACCATCGATGCCTTCGTTGAACCCGGTTAGCTTAAGCCCTGCTGAGAACCGGCGCGATCTTTGCATCATCGCGTTCCTGCTATGGTCTCCCTGGCGATCATTGGACTGAGTAAATGATCCTGGCCCCTGCTGGCGGGGATCAGGACGGTTTCCCGGAGGGGGCGCCATATTATCCATTCCTTGCCGGCCTTGCGGATCCCCAGGACCCGAATCGGAGGGAGCCTTGTAAGGCCTTACTGCACCAAACGGAAAAGCAATCGAACAGGCCTCTTTTTTTTTGCCGTTGGGTTCGATGGTAAAAGTTAATCCGTCACGAATGATGCTCATCTGCTGGGATTGTTCAGGCACTTGTACGCAGAAATACAATCGCCTGGAGTCATTGGCCACAGCATACAAAACCTGTGCGTTGGTGTTGTTGTAAAACATTTTTGATGGCCAATCGCTTAGCTTACCATCCACTGTAAATCCTGAATGATAAAAAGAGGGATAGCCCTTCTGCGGTTTCTTTGTTTGGACTGAATCTCCAGGAGCAGCATGAATTGCCGTGAGGAAAAATCCGCTGACAACAAACATGAACCCGGTCATTATATGGCGGGCCCCGGAATTACAAGTTTTCATAGAAAAATATTATAGTTTATAAATATGGCAAAACTATATGATCTTTTTTCTGGCAGGAAAATTAATAGGTGATTAACGGAAATTTACCGGAGAATAAAACCGGGAAATATCGACATGAAACATTGTTTAGCTGAAAAAGTCCTGCCCTTTTTAATACCTTTTTAATATCTTTGAAAATTCTGAAATGAAGTAAATTTTCCGGATCATTAAACCCTCATCAACATCAGTATGAAAAAATTACTTTTTCCAATTATTGCGACGATTATCATTATTCTCGTTATCATTTTAATATTTGTATTGGGACGGAAAAAAGAAAAGAATGGCCGTCAGGATGTCATGAGCGATATTCCGGTCAACGTTATCGGGATAAAAAAACAGGTATTATCAAATCTGGTCAGCATGGTTGGGGTGATCAAGCCCAACAACGATGTCGATATCATTGCTGAAGCCGAGGGGGTTGTCAAAGTAGTTCATGTAAAGGTGGGCGATAATGTGAAGAAAGGGATGGCCCTGATCGAGATTGATGATCTTGTACGGAAGTCTGACATGGCCCGTTCAGAGATCAACTTTTTTAAATCAAAACGCGATTTCGAAAGGAACAAGACACTGTATGAACAAAATTCGATCTCGGCGGCACAGCTGGACCTCTCCAGGCTGGATATGCAATCGGCCGAAAACGAATTGACCCGTTCGCGGAAGGCGCTGGATGATACAAAAGTAAAAGCAACCATTTCGGGTGCCCTCAATACCAGGAAGGTCAACGAAGGTTCTTATGTCCAGCTCGGATCAACCTTAGGCAATATCGTTGATATCTCAACATTGAAAGTGATGGTCAATGTTTCCGAAAAAGATGCTTTCATGCTTTCCCCCGGCGATTCTGTTGAAATAACTACCGACGTTTACCCGGGGCATAGCTTTTATGGCCATGTTGATAATATTGCCTCCAAGGCCGATGATGACCATACCTTCCCGGTTGAGATAAAACTCCCCAATTCATCACAAAATCCGTTAAAGGGCGGTATGTTCGCCAGGGTCAATTTTACATCTATAACTTCACGGAATACCCTTGTTATTCCCCGGGATGCTTTAATCGGTAGTGTGAAAGACCCACAGGTTTACGTTGTCAAAGGTAATATCGCCAGGTTGCGCAACATTACCTTGGGGCGTGAATCGGGTCAGTTCCTGGAGGTGCTGAACGGTCTTGAAGAAGAAGAGCTTGTTGTAACGAGTGGGCAAAACAACCTCTCAGATAACGTGAAGGTAGTGATAGTGAAATAGTGAAATGATGAAATTTTGAAAATCCAACAACATGTCCCTGACTGAATTAGCAATAAAAAGACCTTCTTTTATTATCGTCATTTTTCTGGCCCTCGGCATTTTGGCTGTTTTTGGCTATTACCAACTTGGATACGAATTGTTACCAAAGATCGACGCCCCCTATGTTACCGTTCAGACCATATATCCCGGGGCTTCTCCCGGTGAGGTGGAAAGCAATGTGACCCGCGTTATTGAAGATGCCTTGTCGGGGATTGAAAAAGTCAAAAATATAACTTCGGTATCCTATGAAGGATTATCTATCGTGTTCCTTGAGTTCTATCGTACGGCCAGGATCAATACCGCGGTCCAGGACGTGCAGCGAAAGGTAAACGAGGTTGTTTCCACACTTCCGAAGGATGCTAAAGCGCCCTCACTCCTGACTTATTCGGCCAGTCAGATGCCGGTTCTCAGGCTATCCCTTACTTCAAAGCTACCTTCTGCAAAGTTTTATACCCTGGTAGAGGATCAGATAAAACCCAATTTATCGCGGGTCCCCGGAGTCGGGAATATCACCATTACAGGGGGCCTGAAAAGGGAGATCAGGGTCAATGTCGATGCCCAGAAAGCAAGGGCTTATGGGTTGGCCCTGGGCCAGATCGCCAATTCCATATATACAGCAAACCTTGATTTTCCGACCGGGAAATTAATGGACCCTTCCCGCCAGCTTGTCGTAAGGGTTGCCGGGAAATTTACTTCGCTGGATGAGATGAAAAACCTGGTTGTGGGATATTCTTCCCAGGGCGGTGAAATACGGCTTGGCGATGTTGCAGAAATCCAGGACGGGACGGTTGACCCTACCATGATCAGCCGGTTTAACGGGACCAATTCACTCGGACTTGAAATACAGAAGCAGAACGATGCCAATATGGTACAGGTTTGCGGGCTTGTTCATCAGGAATTATCCCGTCTGGAAACCGATTATAAGGATGTCAGGCTCCATTTCGACATTGCCGATGACCAGAGTGTCTATACCATGGAGGCTGCCAACGCCGTGATGGAGGACCTTGGGTTGGCTATCCTGTTGGTTGCCTTGGTCATGTTCCTCTTCCTGCATTCATTCCGCACGTCGTTGATCGTCATGGTGTCAATTCCATGTTCACTGACTACCGCTTTCGTGGTCATGTGGATCTTCGGGATGAGCCTGAACCTTTTCACTTTACTGGCGTTATCACTGGTCATTGGTATCCTGGTGGACGATTCCATCGTGGTGATTGAAAACATATATCACCATCTGGAGAAGGGGGAGGAGAATCATGTTGCGGCCCTCAAGGGGCGGACTGAGATCGGTTCTGCAGCGGTTTCCATCACGTTTGTCGATATCGTGGTATTTGTCCCCCTGGCGCTTACGACCGGCCTTATTGGCGATATTGTCCGCGGTTTTTCCATTATCATCCTGGTATCGACCCTGACCAGTCTCCTGGTTTCATTTACCGTCACGCCCATCCTGGCCTCACGATTTGCCAAGCTTGAATCTTATAATTCCGGCTCCCTGTTAAGCCGTTTTGGGAAGGTTTTTGAACGGGGATTCAGTTATATCACCAAAAAATATCTCTTGTTGCTGGATTGGAGCCTTCGCCATCAGAATAAAGTCCTTTATGTAGTCATGGCGTGCCTTTTAATCACCCTGCTGATCCCCGTTGCCGGGCTCACCGGATTTGAATTTATGAAACAGACCGACCGTAACCAGTTTTCTGTCGCCCTGGAGTATGCGCCCGGGACAACATTAGGGAACAATAACCGCCAAACCCAGAATATCGAAAAGCGGATCGCTTCATTACCGGAGGTAACAAGCATCCTGACAAACGTAGGTAAAGGAGGCGACGGGGTTTCGAGCGATAACCAGGCTGAGATCGTGGTTTCACTTTGTCCAAAAGAGCTCCGGTCGTTATCAACTGCACAGTTGGGGCAGAAAGTCAAAGAACTAACGGCAAATATTCCCGGGGTTAAAGTATATATTAACCAGATCGATTTTACGGGAGGGACAAGCGCAGCTCCCGTCAGTGTTGAAATCACGGGTGTGAATTATGACAGCATCATGAAAACGGCAGATATCGTTGCCCGTAACCTTCTTCTTACCCCAGGGGTGACTTACCTTAAATTCTCGGCGACAAAAGGAAATCCCGAAACCCGGGTGGAGATCGACCGTCAGAAAATGGCCGCGCTGGGCCTTACCGTGACAGATGTCGGAAGCGCTTTGCAGATTGCCCTCACCGGGAATAATGAATCAAAATACCGCGAAGGGGCAAACCAGTACGATATCCGTGTATCCCTCGACAAATTCGATCGCACCAATCCCGATAACATTTCCCATCTTTCCTTCGTCAACCAGAAGGGAGAAATCATCGAACTGCAGCAATTCGCCTCCATCTACCAATCTTCGGGGCCTACCAAACTGGAACGGAAGAACCGGAACGCCATGACCACCGTGAGCGCTTATACCGATGGTTCGCCCAGTGGTTCTATTATCCAGGCTTTTTCTGCAACAATCGGGGATTCAAAGGCACAGGGGACCCGGATCAAATTCGGAGGGGACCAGGACGAGATGCTGACCTCTTTTCTGAGCCTTTTTGTTGCGCTCATCGCGGGGATCCTCTTCGTTTATTTTATCATGGTGGTCCTGTATGATTCGTTTTCATATCCTTTTGTAGTCTTGTTTGCGATACCGGTTGCGCTCATCGGTGCGATCCTTGCGCTCGCATTGACGGGGAACACGATCAATGTATTCTCCATTTTAGGGTTGATCATGATGATAGGGCTGGTTTCGAAGAATGCCATTCTCATTGTAGACCGCGCAAATGAAAGGCGTGCCGCGGGCGAAACGGTCCATGACGCGTTGATCGATGCCGGGGGAATGCGTATCCGCCCGATCCTCATGACCACCTTTGCCATGATTTGCGGTATGATGCCCATCGCAACTGCTTCCGGGGCAGGCGCCGAATGGAAAAACGGTTTGGCTTGGGTTTTGATCGGTGGTTTGACCAGTTCTATGTTCCTGACCCTTATTATAGTCCCGATCGTGTATGAAAAAATGGCTGCCTTCCTTGAAAACAGAAAACGCCGGAAGTTGACTAACAACAAAAATCAACAAAAAGGAATTACCGCGACAGTTAAAAGTTTATTTCTGACCGGAATTATTATTTTAACCGGAATCTCCGATATACAGGCCCAACAGCCACTCTCCTTTAAAACCAGCCGCATTACGGTGGCCGTGGTCTATGATGGCCCCGCGAAGATGAACCAGGAATTTCACGATTATGTGGTTAAAGAAGTAAGAAGCCTGATGTCGGGCCAGGTCACTGTTGATTTTATAGATCGTTCGAAAACTACCGGGACATGGACTACCGGAAGCGTTCAGGCGATCAACACACAACTGTTAGCCGATACCAGTGTTGACATTATCATATCTATGGGAGTTCTGGCTTCCCAGAACCTGGCCATGCGAAAAATGCTGTCGAAACCGGTTGTTGCCGGGATGGTCCTCAATCATGAGATGCAAAAACTCCCCTGGCAGAATGGGAGCAGCGGCATTCCGAATCTCTCTTACATCCAGCTGAAATCATCGGTTGATAATGAATACGATGAATTGAATAAAGTGGCTCATTTTAAGAAACTAGCTGTGGTCATTTGCAGGGATTACCATGATATCCTCATTCCGGATAACCATGCGATGGTGAGTTTTGATAGTGTTACCGGATTGAGATTGAACCTCATCCTTGCCGATACTTCTGCCGATGCAATATTACAATCGATTCCCCGCGATGCCGATGCGGTCTATCTGGATGCCCTCTTTCGCTTACCTTATCCGGAATTGATCCGGTTGGTAGATTCCCTGAATGTAAGGAAACTGCCAAGTTTCGGATTTGACGAGAGCCTTGTTGACGATGGTGTTCTGGCTTCCGTTTATCCCTGTATTATCGAAAGGCTGTCGAAACGGATCGCACTGAATATTCAACAGATTTTATTGGGACAGAATGCCTCCGCACTGCCTGTCGAATTATTAGCCGGAAAAGGGTTTTTCCTCAACCTGGGGACCTTTGGAAAACTGGGCTTGAAGCCGCTTACCTGGGATCTCTTCACCGAAGCCACCATTGTTGACCTCCAGCGAAGGGATACCAACGTGCGGTTTATTTCACTTCCGGACCTGATTTCCCTGGCCCTTGATAGCAACCAGGACCTGTTAGCCCAAAAATTCACGGTAATGGCTGGCTCTAAAGACATCAACATTGCACGTTCGGCGCTCCTTCCATATCTGGATGTGAATGCCATGGGAGTCCTAAACGATAAGCTGAATTATCAGCCTCCGCAAATGGTCAGCGCCAATGCAAGCGCTTCCCAGATCCTCTATTCAGAACCATACCGGTCGAATGTAAAAGTGGCGCAGTCTAACCTGGTCGCCAGTGAAGAGGGCCTGAATTCACAAAAGCTGAATATCGGAAACCAGGTAGCTCAGGCATATCTCAACATTCTTGAGAACCGAAGTAATTTTTATCTCCTGATCAATAACCTGATGATCACCCGATCAAACCTTGAAATTGCGAAGATGAAAAAAGATGCCGGTTCTGCCGGTGAAGATGAGGTGCTTCGATGGCAAATCGAAGTAGCCAAAGCAAAGCGAAACGTAATTTCTTCCTATGGGCTCATTGCTCAGGGATCCTATACTTTGTTGCAGTTGATCCATGTAAAGAATTTGACTTCTTACGATTTGGGCGAATTCAGAATGGAAAAATCAGGCTTGTTGATCGCCGATTCATCCTTCTTT
>Ga0172381_10007522_pt1 | contig 10768 bp, 13 predicted proteins | sample Leawel6488metaG_FD_119754 | JGI IMG/M metagenome (GOLD analysis project Ga0172381, IMG submission 119754) | Leachate microbial communities from a municipal landfill in Southern Ontario, Canada - Leachate well 64-88 metaG | ecosystem: Engineered > Solid waste > Landfill > Unclassified | place... | reverse complement strand
GGTTCAGGATCAAGTTCAGGATCAGTTTCCGGTTCAGGATCAAGTTCAGGATCAGTTTCCGGTTCAGGATCAAGTTCAGGATCTACATCATCCGGATCTACATCCGTAGTTAAAGGATCTACACCACCCTCAGGGACTCCACCCTTATCATCAGGAACATCCAACATCGGAAACATCATTACGTGAAAAAAAGGATTAACTAAATAGTTCATAAAGCTCTCCTTCCAGATATCCGTCTGTACGGTAATTTAAAATTAACACTTGAGGAACAATTTGTCAATACATGTACGAATATTTCTTAGCGTACGGGTATAGGGTTTAACTGCTCCATAGCTCCCTGAGCTGCAGCAACCATGTCAGCCTGACTTTGCATAGCTTGAAGCTGAGCTTGGATGTCTCCCTGCTGTGCTTGTGTTGCCATCTGCGCCTGAGCGTTAGCTCCGGCTTGAGCATTAGCTTGATTAATCTGATTCTGAGCCACGCCCTCTTGATTCTCTGGCATAGCTTCAGGAGGAGTTTGCCCGGTAACATTCTCACCAAGACGTTTAAGGATCTTATTACGATCCGGGTAGTCCATACCGTCAAGTAAAGCTCGACGGTCAATACCTCCAAGTCTGAACAGGTCAGCTAAAAGTTGTACGCGTTCACCCTTTTCTTCAGGTAAAGCAGTATCCGTAGAAGTAAGTACATCATAATCAAAATCAATATCAGATACTACCAAGTCTACCCCGGCCTGTAGTTTCCATTGACTCCTAGCTATACTAAGCTCACTTAACTGCTCATCAGAAGCATCTGCTGGATACTCAAACTCAGGAGGGTAAGACGCTGCAATACGGATAGTAGTCTGATTAGCTAAACGTACAATCCGATCTTCAGTGTAATACTGCTTAATGATTCTTGAGCATAAATCCCCTAGCTCCTGCCGGGACTTGTTAAGACTCTTGATCTTCTTTTCAATCCGCTTAGCTGCAGCACCTTGTAGCGCAGATACAGCCCTAGCAGCCTGAATACCCGCAGGTTTTTTCCCCTGAGTTACATCCATGATCCCCGATACAACCTGAATACCCTCCGGTACTTCCCTTCTGTACATGTACACTTCGGAAGAAAGGGAAGGAGGATTATCCCACATCATAGCGTCCTGTGGTCTACCTGTACACAAGTACACTCGATTAGGCGTATCATCTACATTGTTACGGTCAATCCCGGAGGCAGGATTAAGTACGCGCTGCCTACCTGTTATCTGCTTAACATTTTTATAGATCCGCATATCCAAGGCATCCGCTAGGTCCTGTAAAGGTTCGATTTCTTCAATTTCTCCGACACCTATACTATAAGCTTGATCGGCTCTAACATCTATACCATCGTACCAAGGGATAAATGGAGCGCGTCCATGCTCATAATCACTTATCTCAGGCTCCCTAAGCAGAGTGTTCCCGGCAATCGTAGCTATCCACCACTTACCAGTTTCATAATCTAATACCCATGCCTCGTATAGGTTAAAGGTCTTAATGCCCTCCATCCTACGTTGAGATTCCCCCGAACCTCTCTCGTTAGGGATGAGGGTAGTCTCAGGCGCACCCTGAATGTTCTGTACCTTATAGTCTGCTTTAAGTTGAGCCTCAGATACATCACGCACCCTATGAATAAAGATAGGAGAAATCTTGTAGTCTAAACACGTAGGCAAAATAAGTACATCTTCCGGAGCTATTGCGTCTATTCGCAGCTCTCCCCGGCCTCTGAACGCGTCCGGATCGAACGAAGGCTTGTACCATCCTACCCCGGTAATAACCCCATGCTGTACAAGATTCTCTGTAGCATCTTCTTCCCCACCCCTACGCATTGCTACGCGTAACACTTGAGTAAAAATATCAGCAGCTACATCGTCATTTTCCTCATAAGGCTGAATGACTAAAGCAGAGAGATTATTCGTAAGATTACTCTTAAAAGTCTCTACCACATTGTAGATATAGTTAGTGACGTATAAAGGGGACTTGTTTCCGGCTTGCGATACATAGCGCGCGCCTCTCCGATACTTACGGTTATACCGATCCCATACTTGAGCGCGTGACTGCATGCCCTTCTCGCAGATATTTACAAGAAAATGAATAGTCCGTACTGGATCGCGCTTAAGCGCATTGACAAAAGAATCTAGCGGAATATCGCTATAATTTGCATCTTTAAGCTGAGTCATTTCACTTGCCATGAGAATTTCCAATTAGCCTACCCCCTTTAATAGTCCGGATCTGGATCGTTACGTGGAGACTTCCACCCCATAAGCTCTCTATACTTATCCTCATCAATATCTAAAGCATGTAAAGAATCCTCATCAATATACTCCCCTATACGCTGGTCAAACTTTGCTAGATCGTCAGGGGTAAGTTTAGCAACATACTTCTCTATGAAATGTTGCCCAGTTTCTGTAGAGGCTTGCATCCCTGCCCTAAAAATTCTAGTAGCAGAATCCACGCCTTGATTAAATCCTATATAAAGACCTAACGCTCCTCCGGCAATAAAAGCTAATACAACTAACCCCCACCCAATTAATACCATACGTTTTTCTCCTCCTTTATTTCTGCCATAAGTCTTTTTAACAAATAATTAACTGTATCCTTTTTCTCTACAGCTTTTTTATTCTGATCCTCCATGATGTACGAATGAAATTTACCGTCATATGCAAACGCGTACGCTACAGCATCAGCTATGTTCGGACTTGGACGCCCTCTTCTTTTCATTTCATCTTTAGTCTCAAGACAGTACCGCCCTCCGGCATCGAAGCTGTACCTTGGATTAGATAATTGATCCGTTAAAGTGTCGTCATTAGGTATTCCTATTTCACTTTTACGAAATCTTTCACGCAAACCGTACCATATTTCCGTTCTCTTATTGTTAAAACGCGTTGGCGCATAAGCTCTTTCCGCAGATTCAAAGGAAATAGCTGGATAACCTCTATGTCGTAACTTATCCGCGACACCTGCCCCCACACCAACAGCATCGACAGTAACAAGCTCGCAACCATAAAACTCCTCGAAACGTGTAATAACCTCATCAGCAACTTCTTCCGTATCTAATTTATTAAATCGAAAAATACCCTTAACCTTACTGCCATCTCTCTCAACTATAACCGACTCATCATCACCATATCGAGCCACATCTACCCCTAACGTACGCGGTACATTTTTAGGAGGTACGTCTAAAAGCGTAGCTTTCATGACCCACGATAAAGGAATCATAGAAGCCATTGATACATCCGGGAAATCTCCTAGTACACGTGCTATGTAAGCCGGGGAATCTTCTCCCCACTCCATTTTACGTTCTGCTACCCACCGGGGCGTAGTAAGTCCGGGGATCTCCCGACCCAGCTCCATCGTGAAGTTAGGAGTATCAAACGCTGATATGTGAATTTTATTATAAAGAGGACTAGAAAAAGCCTTATAAAATTCCCCTTCCGGCTCTGTGGGATTGCCGATCAAGAGAATCTTAGCTCCCTCATTTGTGGTGATAGAATCCACACCCTCATAGATCTGAGATTCTACACCGCAAGCCTCATCCACAACCACAAGAATGTCATTAGCATGGAATCCCTGAAACCTATTGGGATCTGTAGTAGACAGGCCGAGAGCAAACCATTTAGCCTCAAAATCCCACTTGGTTTTTAGCATCCTGCCACCTAAAGGAAAGCGTGATTTACTATGTACGCGTGCTATCTCCTGCCAAAGAATTTCTTCTACTTGCCGGGTAGTGGGAGCAGTCGTAATAACAATAGATTCCGGATGATTAGTTAGAAATTGAGCAACAATATTAGCAGACACGAAAGATTTACCTGCTCCGTTGCAGCTCCTTACTGCCGTACGCGGATTATCCCGTACAGATTCCATAATTTGCTTCTGCTTACTCCATAGCTCATTACCTACAACCTCATTAACCCACCAAACCGGATCCTCCCTGCCCCGTCTAGCCAACTCTTTTATGTCTAGTTTTGCCATACGCGTACTCCTTTGGATACAGTAAAAGGGGCTATCCTACCCCTTTTACTGTGCTTTGTGCAGCTATCTTCATTATTAATTTTGGTAGATGATCTAATACGTGCACGCTATAAAACCACCACCTTAAATAAGTTTAACTTTTTTAGGGGCTTTTTTAGCCTTAGCTTTTTTCTTGACAAAATCTACCTGCTGAAGAGTACCCATCGGTTGTCCGGTAGTCATGTCTATACCATTAGGAGCTTGCCCGTTATAAGCCAACACAGGATTTTTAGCCATAATTTAATCCTCCCCGTCATTCATATGCGCCCCGTAGTTAAATACTAGTATAAATAATACTAGTATTAACCAGATAATAACATAAATCATAAATCACTACCCCCTGGTGTAGTCTTTAGCGACGGTTAATCTAAAACCTCAATGATAAATTCCGTCGCTGTCTCAGATATTACTTTCCAACTCCCAAATTCTGTATCTGGTCTAAATGGGTTATCCTCAGTTCCTACGCCAATTTTACCTACTGTAATTATCATTTTATAACGCCTCCACTTTAAAGTCATTATATCGCGCGTCAAGATTATTCGTGTTTAGGGCAATTCTTGTAGCTCCGATATGAGCGTTTTCATTAACAGACAATATTTCAATGTCATTTACATATAGTTTAATGTTTGAACCTTTCGCCTTTACCTTTACTTTATCCCCACTTTGGGGCACTTGAGCGAAAGTTGCTATACTCGTAGATACTCCGTCTACATTACGATATATCGTGTAATACGCCCCAGCAGCGATAGCAGTTAATGTATTAATCTCATCTTTAAACCTAAATCTAATTCTTTGTAGCTGGGAAAAAACCGAGAGAGTGCAAAATGCAATAAAATCAGAAATTCCTACATCACTAAAAACACCACCGGTATCAGCACCGCTTACTTTATATAATTGATTTGATGATATTCCATAAACAATATCAGCACCGTATATTCCCCACACTTGCCCCGTATCAGCTACCCCTACACTAACGTTCGAATTAGCACGATCAAAAGAGTCGTAAACACGTAATTTATTTTTTTCACCAATTAAACCAAACATATAAACGCCCCCTTAAAGGGTAAACCCAGCAAGATTACAGGAGGTAACTACATTCGCCCCACCTGCGGTGACAACTAAATCTGCTGTTTTATTTGTAGTGATTTTAATAGGATTCGGCAAGGTAATACCCACACGAGTACCGATCGGTGACGCAATACCTATGACTGTTTTCCATTTTGTAACAGGGTCGCCTGCTGCATCCTCTTTTAACTCGACTGTAATTGTTGCTACTGCTGCTGCTCCTGAAATAACAACCTCAAACGCTGTAATATAATGAGATACTCCAGCAGAGGCAGTTTTAGTCAATGTTTTAGCGGTGTCTGCTTCGCTGTCTGCACTTAAAGACCAGGAATTTTCAGCCGCTAAACTACCGACTATGAAAACAACACCCTTCTTAGCATACGTACCGTCACCATTATCCACAAGTTTATGAGGCATACCGTCTATACTAACAACTTTATCCGTCATCTAAACTAACCCCCTTTATGTCCATTTTGACATAATATTACTCCTTCTTAGTATCAGTAGCAAGAGCAACAGCCATCATTATACGCGTAAATGCATGATCTAAATGAGCATCCTGCTTATCTTGAGCTAAATACGCGTACAAATGAATCAAGGCGTGGTTAATATGCTCTGAAGCAGGGATCTTTCGCCAGTTATCTTTAGTATATTTCTGCTCTCCCTCGTGCAAAACACGCGCTAAAGTGAAAATAGCTTTTGAATCAATCAAATCAAACCGATAAAATGACTTAGCCTGTCTGCCTCCGTCAGCATTCTCTACAATCTCCGTATCCGGAGCAAGGCCCGGCAACTCAATTATTTTAATACATACACTAGAATTAAACTCGGACTTCTGTTTACATATATTTTCGCATTGTTTACATCTAAACACAACATTATCCCGATCAACACTCATCCCCACACACCTGCTTCCATATAAATAAAATCCCGCCTCTTAACCTTCAAGTATTTTCTTTTTTTTTTGCTAATGCTGGCATGTCTTTCCCCTTCTCTCACGTACTTATCTCTGGCGTACGCGTATCTAATGAAGGCGTACGCGTAGATGTACTCGTACCAGGCGTAATATCTACAGTTTGAGCCTGCCTTGCCAGCTGCGCCCAGTCCTTTATCTCCACATCCACCTTACCGTTAAGAAAAGTATTAACCGTAGAACTCCTCCCCCACTTATACGGCCTGAGTGCCTCTAAGGATTTAATCAACAATTTAGTATTACCGGTTAGTGCCTGCTTAAGAGCCTCCGATTCTAACCTGTCGGCTAAAGTATCCGTCGCGTCCAGCAAGGCTCTCGAAAATACAGGGCTGTTATCCAGCCAATATCTATATTTTTTAAGTGAGATATGAGTCTTTCTTAACGCTGCAGTCACTGTACCAGTACTCATATAACGCGTTAGAAACATCCTCTGCTCGGTATTAAGTTTCTTCGGATCACACTCATAAGGACTGGGAGGTACATACTCAGGTGTTTCCAGCAAAAGCTTACGTTCAGCCTTCTCCCCTGCGGGTATTAATTTAACCACAGGCTCATCATCGTCTTCAAAAATTAAAATTAATTCTTTAGTCTCTGCCTTAGTATGCAGCGTAAATTCCGGGTCTTCGTAAAGCTTAGGAATATCAAAATCTTTAGGTAAGGTGGGGATGTAGGTATCATCCGTAATATCTACAAAGACTTCCACACCATCACCGGGGGAGGCTTCGTGAACCGGTAAAAAAGAACGCGAAGGGAGAGAGTCATACTCATCCAGATCATCCATAGGATCATCCACACTGCGCATGGTGTCTGGCGGCTTTTTGGCTTTATGCTTTTTACTTGTTGTCATATGTGCCTCCCTTGCGTTAACTAAAAAATGAAAGTGCGAGTGACTACGTAAATTTTACCTCACGAAGCACATTATGTCAATACCAAGATAAAATAGGACAAATGTGTACGTGTATGAGAATAATTAAAAATTTAATATTATATATATATACGCGTACGGGTAGGGTAGGAAGTAATATTAATATTTTTATAATTAGAGAGAGGGTCAGTACGCGTACATATATGTTATATATAATATTAAAAATTTAATATTTTTATAATTAGAGAGAGAGGGACCGAAATCACCTCGGGGCGCGCTGCTAGTGTACGCGGACGGGCTAGTGATTTTTGAGCCTCAACGATACCCCGTACGTGTATATGGTATCGTACGCGTAGAGATAGAGTACGAGTACAGATACCCCTGCCGGGTAAGGGTAAAGCGTATACATGTACGCTACTAGGGTAAGGTATAGCTAAACGAGTACGCGTAAAGCATTGTCGTTATTTGTCGTTAAGTTATTACTTGACAGTTGTATCGGTCTTGAATAAGATAGACATAGTACCACACATCTTATACTGCTCTTTGACAACTAAATAGCTCTCAATTATTTAGACGCGTTACGCGTACTGCGTTGTCAGTACGCTAGAATACGCGTACTAGATAGAGACAAAAAGGATGATTGTAATGACCACAACAACAACAACTAACACTATCAAAGCCCGCAAATTTGTTTTTAAGCGCATGTCAGACGTACAAGTACACTTAATAGGAACAAACGCGTACGGCGCGCAGCAAGTGGAGATTCAGGAGTGGTCAGAAAAGGCCGAGAAGTACTTTCATATCATTCAATTTGATATAAAGGAAATTCCGGCATTCGCTAAGGCACTCAAAGCAGCGTATGAGCAGGCTAAAACTGCACTTGATACCAGCCCTGAGGACTGGAAGCTACGACACAAGGCAAAAACGGAGCAGGCCAAAACTGCTGAGGATGCGGAAGCTCTTTTAAAGCGTTTACAGGCCCTAGGCTATACTCTCACCCCTCCCAAAGCTCCCGAAGCTCCTGTAGCCCCCAAAGTGCCTCGGAAAACAACTACCAAGACTGTTACCAAGCCTCTAAACCCTGAGGACATTCCTACTGTAGACGATTTAGAGGAGCTTACAGACACAGAGCTTAGCGCGATTAGCAACGTCCTTGCAATCCTCACCGGGAAAAGAGGACGTAAAGCATGACTAACACAGAGTTAATCATCTTCGAACTTGATTTAGCCCAAAAACGTTTACAAGCTCTCATATCATGCCGCCATGAGGAGTACGCAAGATTTAAAAGGTCTTGCGATCTCACGTGCGGGCAGTCCCAGGCAAAGCAATGTTCCCACACAATTTATTCCCTTTCGCAATTCATCCACTCAATCCAGGCTCTCATATGAGAGCCTTTTTCTTTCTCCCATTTATACCCTACCAGGGTAAGGTGTACATATACGACATATACCCGTATACCCTATCCACATTCTCACATCCTTTTTAAAAAAATTTTTAACCTGTCTTTAAATAAAGTTTGCCTCTTAAATGCCTTTGACACGTTTGTCAAATGCCGGTTTGGGGTATAGCCCATTACCCAACCTCCCCCTTAAGGGGGGGAGGCTTGGGAAATTTGTCTATACACCCGACAAACGTGTCAATATTCTCTACATATTTTACACACGCATCAATACCCTATTTTTCTCTACGTACTGGCGGGTTTTTTTGACCACTCTCAACAATACTCTCAACAATACTCTCAACAGAACTCTCAACAACACTACTAATCCGGCACTGGGCTTTTAAGGCTATTTAGCAGAGACATTTCAGCTGATTTATGCAAGAGTTCTGATTAGATTTTTGTTTAGAGCATGGATAGAAATCTAAACAAACGTTCAACGTATTGTTTATACACCCATTTTTGTCTACGTATTACTGGCTTTTTTGAACACTGACCCCTTCACACTCCCTACAAAAGTCTATACTATAGTCTATACTATAGACAAAAATATAAACAAAACTATTGACAAAACTTTAGACATTTATTAATATAACGATGTTAGACAAATATTTATACATGAAAGGGGATAAAAATTTAATGGACATCATGAAGTTTGTGGTTAACAGGAACTTAGGGTATCGTGTCAGTAAAAAGGACATGGAGGACTCTACAGAGCTAACGGACAAGTTATATGACATATTTAATGCAGATGTGGTACTCGCTAAGATGTCAACTCTTGAGTTTATAGGTATGCTGTGGGTTTCTGTGGCTCCTAATAGAATACCGCACTCACGTAAACCTAAAAAGTATACTGAGAGGAAGTATATTAATAGTTTATCTGCTGCACTTGATAAGCATTTTCCGGAGGCGTACGCGTATGAGAAGGATGATAACATGGAAATACGCAAGGCTATCCTGCCCTTAATTAAAGAACTGCTTATTGCTATACACTTTAGTTGCTTATCGGATTCTGCTTTAAAAGCTATTAATGATAAGTTTTCAAGAAGTGAGGATTAAATATGGCAGAAGAGCTAGACTACATGACATATTTCTTAAACGATCCCACACTAAAGAATCTATACGAGGCTCCGAATCGCTTAGCATTGCCTGTAGGGTCGGTAGTACACGTACAGAAATCTAAAGGATGGCTTGTTAACGGCAAATGGTACAGTACTACACCGGGTTATGCAGCTCCTGATAAAATAGAGCATCTTATACGCGTATGTGAGCTGTTTAAAGGCTTCGAGTTACGCGTACAAGCACCATTGAGCGTTAAAGAATGGCAGAGGGGCTGGGTCGATCAGTATTATCCGCTGTCTGATAATCCGGTTTTTAGATGTGTGGTTCCCGGTATGGTACGCGTAGAGTTAGCCCTTATAAATAGTGATTTAGCTAATAAGACTATGTACACGTACACAGGTATTCCGGTTTGCCCTACGTGTACACTAGAGCAATATGAGAATGAAAGTACGCGTAAGATATTTGACAAGGCCATGTGGTACTTTATTTACTTTTGGCTGTACGGTCGTTCATACACATTAGAAGGAGGAGAGTAAGCTATGACACAACCTACACTTAATGAAGTACGCGTAATAAGGACTATGTTCAATACTCTGTTACCCGTTATGACCAAGAAGGAGCTTAATCAGATCGGCATGGTGCTGTTAGCTATTACTGAGCGCATGGAGCAGAAACAGTGTGAGAAATGCACAAGCTGGCTGCTTTGCGAGACTCCCAGTGTTAAGTATTGTAAATTTAAAAAAGAGAGATTTCCGGTAAAAGGGGTAAGAATGTGAGTGCTATCATAAGTATGAATAAAGGACGATTGACCGCATTAAAAGCTGAAATATATACAAATTAAAAATTTAAAAAGGCTTGACTGTGCCAAAAAACCGCATGGTTGAGCCTTTTTTGATGGCTGTCTTGACAAAATGCTCGGTCTGTGTTAGAATGTTGGCAGGTTTAAAAAACCAGCCCGAACAAATACATATACACAGTCCGAAGATAGCGTTAGTAGCTGGAGGACAGGAAGCACCGCAACAGCTCAACGGTTAAGTGAAGGCAAAAGTCAAACTGTACACGTACCGACATACCATAGTACATAAGATAGTACGGTACAGGCTGAAAAGCTCAGACTACCCGGTAAAGCTCAGTATTAGACTCTGACTACAGAGTAGGGCAATTGCCCACACGAGCATATATCCGGTAGAGTGAGGGAAGTAGGACGCCAAGCTTAAACGATACTGTAAGCGTTTCTGTGGTATGTTAAATAGCATGGTAAAATGTACTAATTATTATCTATGCTACCCGGCATTAAGGAAGGAGAATAAAAAATGAGCGAAGCCGATAGCGTTCGTAAAATG
>Ga0172381_10007521_pt1 | contig 10768 bp, 6 predicted proteins | sample Leawel6488metaG_FD_119754 | JGI IMG/M metagenome (GOLD analysis project Ga0172381, IMG submission 119754) | Leachate microbial communities from a municipal landfill in Southern Ontario, Canada - Leachate well 64-88 metaG | ecosystem: Engineered > Solid waste > Landfill > Unclassified | place... | reverse complement strand
TGTGGTCTGGTGTTGGCCGCAGAGCAGGACATCAAGCCTGAACGCTAGAAATAACACGGCAGCCCACAACAGAATAATGTGGACAGTTTTTAACATCTTTCGTCCTTTCTCCCCGACAACAGGCCAGGGTCACTTTCGTCAGCCTCTTGTGCTTCCCACCAGTACCCCATCATGAAATTCCCGTCCCGTTCCAACTTCGAAGTAGTCAAGGCACCCATCCGGAAGGTCCCAAGAGCAATGGTGCCCGATCTTGTGTAGGCACTTGGTACAATCGACGTGGAGCCCCATGCGCTTCATCCTGGCCATGTCGCGCCGCTTGCGGATTTCCGACTTCCCGGCGCACTTTTCGTCGATTTTCTTTTTCAGCCACGCTTGACCTTCATCAGTTTTGAGCCAGGCGCGGATTTCCGACTTGGAGTGATTTCTGAAACTCTGCGGGCGTTTTTTCATTTCGCGTATTCTCCAAACTTTGTCTTCTTCGACCCGGCAACGGAGGGTTTCTTCTCTTCTTCCGACGGGCAGCTTGAGGGAGGGAGAGAGGAGAGAGAGAAACCCAGAACAGCGCGCAGAAAATTCAGCGAAATTCTGGGTTTCTTGCCCAACTTAACAGCCGTCGGTCGGTCGTTCCGTCGGTCAAGCTCGGTTCATTTCACCCATTTCTATGCGGGCCACACGATTCGCTTCTGAGCCAAGAATGGAGCGCAGGTCAGTATGCACCGATACCTGGGGCGGGGCAGGGTACTCCCCGTCGCTTGGATGCCCTGAGCGTCTGTATCGGCGCGCTCTCTCCGGGCCGGGTGCGCACACTTCTGGCGTCCGGGCCGTCGCCTGTATTGGTGGATTTTCTGTAGTACAAAAAGAAACCCCCGGCGCGTGAGGGACGCCGGGGGTAGATGATGGAGGGCGGGTGTGCAGCTCAGCGAAAGCTTGTCCTTTCGGACGCCGCCCATAATAACAGAGCAAGATTGTCGATTCGCTGTTTGCACGTCGCCAACGATAAAGCATTTTCCTGAATTGTCAATAGGGAATTACTGATCCAAGTCAACTTTTTTGTGCAGACTGGCTCTTTTGCATTTCTGCTACCCACCCCGGATGCGGGATCTCGTTGTTGTTGGGGTCAACGCATAGGAATGGGAGACTTGGGAACGTCTCTCTCACGACCTCGTATTTCGCTCGGTTCATGTAGTACGCCTGTCTCGTTCCGGCCAGTTCAAGGAATGCTTTTCTCGCGGGGTCCCAGAAATCCGGCGAGTAAGACGTTCCGTCAAGCAGACGGATCGTAACCGGGTGGAAAATCCAACCTGGGGCAAGATGAACAGAGGCAAAAATGGACTCACGCTTGTTCATTGAATGGCTCTCTTTTCCGTACGATGTCCCAAGCGGCTTTGTGATGATTGTACCGCTGAGTCTTTGCTTGCAATAACAAGCCCTACAGAGCCCCCATTTTTCTACCACAACCGGCTTGTTTTTGCAGCAATTGCACAGATTCTCCATTGGATACCTCCGTAAAATAGTATTAGGAAAAACCTTATCACGGCTAAGGAAATCACGCAAGTTTGTTTTCTGTAATTTTCTTTTCTGTGATAATGCGTTGACATGTCGCGACAGTGGTACATAATCTGACCCACGAGTGGTACAGAAGTTGGTCACTGGACCAACGGTTGGGCCAACAGGGTCATACTTCGAAGGGTGAAAACGTGGAAATCGATTTCACTAAACCGCTGACGGAAGAAGCGAAAGCGTACCTCAGGCAGAATCACGCTGCGATTGCCGAGGCCGGGGGCGTGGTCCTGCTGGATCCGTCCAAGCCCTTGACGTCCGCCGATGTCGCGAGCTTGAAGATTCGCTACAAGGTCGCCGGGCAGGACGTGGAAGAGACGATCCCCGATGCACTGACCAAGGCGAGCAAGGCCGAGGGGGCGGAGATGCGTTTCCGCAGTGCCGCCGAGGCGATCAAGTTCAAGGAGGCCCACGATCGGTTCGTCGCCGCCACCAAAGAGAGCAAGATGCCCACGGACGATGACCTCACACTGGTCGCCGCCGGGCTGGGCGTGACGAAAGAGCAGCTCGCCGCCGGGCTGGTCGGTGGCGCGGACGACACGGACGACGTGAATACCGGCAAGGGCAAGGGCTCCCACAAGGCTGCCGCCGGCATCGACCCGAGCAGTCCTGAGTTCAAGGCTGCTGTCGCCAAGATCGTCGAAGAGACCTACGGCAAGCGGCTGTTGCCGACAGAGTACCACGGCCAGTTCCTCAGCGAGGGGTTCCAGAAACAGACGGACCAACTGCTGAAGGCCGAGATCACCAAGGCCCTGGCCGCCAACCCGGTCATCGCCAAGCTGACCGCCGAGGCCGGCACGGACAAGGCCAAGAAAGAAATCCTGGGCCAGTTGACCCAGATGTATACGAGCACTGTGGAACAGCAAGCTCGCGGACGCGCCATTCAGATCGCACAAGCTGGGACCGGGGATATTCAGGAGGAGATCCCGAATATCGTCAGGGATTGCGTCAAACAGACCGATCCCGCCGCACTCCTGGCCAAGGTCGCCCCCCAACCGATTGTCTTCGGCGCGGGCGAACCGGGTGAAGTGCCGATCTCGGTCCTATCCAACGAGAAGGTTGCCCAAGTCCCCATGGACCATCCCGACTACGAGGCGAACATGGCCAAAACGATGGGCCAGATGATCGCCAAGCAGATGGCTGTCGGAGCGCCCGCCGGGACGTAAGGCAATCGGATAGCGGACCATAGTGCCCTTGTGTGAGTGACGAAAACGTGAACCAACAAGGAGCACTACGATGCCTGACCAAATCTCGATTTTTGATACCACCATCGCGGACCTGACCCCGAAAATCTATCGGGACGCCGGTCCCATGTTCTTCCCCATCGCCGAAATGGCCGAACGGACCATCGACCGCGTCCAGATGACCGACGGCGATCCCAATGACCTGGGCCGCCGCTACGCCGTCAAGCACGGCTGGAAGATCGGCTCGGCCGGCATGATCCGGTCGATCAGTCCCTACGGCTCCCCGGCCCTGGACGTGGGCACCGAGGCCCGCGTTCTCGACGCGCTCGGCTCCGACGCCGACATGGCGCCGTTCCCGCGGGCGGCGGAGTCCCCCCTGCCGGGCGACTTCGTGCGGACCCTGTACCTCAGTGCCTGCGCCGGCAACTTCCCGTTCCCGATGCACTGGGCCTTCGCAGACTCTCTCAACTCCCAGACGCTCAAGCAGGTCGTGCGCATCATCACCAGTGCGGCCCAGAAGACCAAGCGGCAGGACGCCCAATCCTACCACGCCTACCGTGCGACGAACTCCGCCGGGTACAAGACCACGGTTCTCGGCCGCGTTCTCAGTGCCGCCAAGGCCACGCACGCCACGCGGGCGGCCTCCACGAACGCCAACTTCGTGGACATCGTCATTGATGAGCGGTATGGCACCATCGCCAACTTCATGGAAGGCGATGAGATTGACATCGTCGCCAACAGCGGCGGCTCTGATACCGTAGCGGGCACGCTTCAGTCCGGAACCGACACGGACGCCACCGACATCCGCAACTACACCAGCGGAAACGTGTACGTCCAGGTCATCATCACCAAAGTTGATCGGCTGACGAACACGATCACCGTCATGGGCATCGCTCGCAATAGCGCAGAATCGACCGCATCGGCCGACGCCGTTGCCGCCTACGCGGACCTCACTGGTTGGCAGGGCACGACGCCCGTCGCTGCCTACGACTGGATCTGCCCCCGCGGCGTCTCGAAGCACATCACCGATACGCGGCCCTGGCTGACCCACGGCATGTTCGACTGGCTGGCGGAGAGCGGCTACATCATGGGTGGAGCCCAGTACGCGCAGGGCCTCGATCTGGCCGAGTACCCGATGTTCAAGTCGATCGTCCACACCGTCAGCGGCCCGTTGACGGAGTTCCTGCTGAACCGCATCGCGATCACGGCGGCGACCCGCTTCCCGAACGTCACGATCAACAACCTGATCACGACGCCGGGGGTGCTCCTGAAGTTCACTGAGGAACTCCAGCAGGGCACCACGTCGAAGTTCGAGCGGACCAACCTGCCGTTCCAAGTCAAGGGCGGATGGACGGTGTCCGATTACGTGACCCCGCAGGGCCGGTTCCAGTGGTGGACGAGTCCGTACATGCACAAGGGCAAGCTGGCCGGCCAGCAGGTGGACAAGTCGAACCTCAAGCTCTACACGAACAAGATGATCGGCGACGCCCAGAGCGGGTTCGCCGAAGACGTCCAGTTCGTGGGCAAGATGCTCGGCTACTCGAGCGCCAAGGTGCCCGAGATCGCGCCGAACGGCACGCCCAAGACGGTCAGTGGGATGCCGTGGATTCGGTTCTGCCTGTTGTGCCCGATCACGCCGAACGGGATCCTGCTCGACGGCATCACCGAAGCCGACACGCTGGCCTTCGCGTCGTAAGCGGAGTGGCCGGTTCGAAACGATAGGAAGTATGGCCCGGGGCTGTCCGGTTCTTTACCGGCAGCCTCCGGCCTTCCCCTCTCAGAAGTATCAGGAGAACACGAATATGAAACGCTCGAAACTCTTCGCGGCCGTCCTGCTCGCGGGCCTGCTCTGTGGCATGGCTCCCGGCGAGACGGTCCACAATCTGCTGCAAACGAACAACCGCACCTTCGCGGCCTACGACCTGTCGGTCATTCCCGAGTTGCTGCGGTCCAACGCCAACGTCTTTTTCGTCAGTTCCACGGCCACGAATGCCAGCAACGCGGCGGACGGCCGTCACGGTGAGACGCCGGAAGAGCCGTTTGCTACGCTCGACTACGCGATCAGTAAATGCACGGCCTCGAACAACAACGTCATTGTCGTCATGCCCTACCACAACGAAACCGTGACGGCCGGATCGGTGGACATCGATATCTCTGGCATCACCATCAAGGGCCTCGGCTACGGCCCGGCCCGCCCGCGGTTCGACTGGGATGTCAGCACGGGCACGTTCGTCGTCGGGCGCACGGGCGACGGGGCGACGATCGAGAATATCGTCTTCCTTCCCAGTGTCACCGGTGTCACGGTCGGGGTCCAGATCGAGGATGGCGCCGACAACATCACCTTCCGTGACTGCGAGTGGGCCAATGGGGAGTTGGCGGGCACGGATGAATTCGTCGTAGCCATCGATTGCGTGACCGAGGCTAACGACGTGTCCTTCGAGCGATGCCGGTGGGTCTCCTCGTCGGCCGGCGCCACGGCCATCCTAACGGACGATGGTGGTGCTATCACCGGCCTGACCTTCAAGGACTGCTACGCCTATGGCGACTGGAGCACGGCCTTGATGGTCTCGAACCAGATCCTGACCAAGGTCCTGGTCGAGAACTGTTCGTTCTACAACGCCAACGCCGGCGAGCCCATCTTCGAGTTCACGGGCGTTTCGAACGTCGGCACGGTCCGCGGCTGCACGCTGGTCAACGACGGCACGGCGAACGACATGGGCGGCGTCTCTCTGGTGGGAAACCTGACCAAAACGGCAGGCGACAGCGACGTGGACGCCTGGACCTTTGACCTGGGCACCAACAATCTCGATCACCTGATGAAGACGGTGGTCGCGGACGACGCCGGCGCCATCGACCTGACGGAAGTGGTGGACAAGACGGTTATGTCGTGGATTCTCTCGCATGACGGCGATACGGCGACGTTCGTCCCGTCCACGATGTCCCTGTCCAAGATCGCCACCTACTCCCTGGCCGCCCAGACGGCCGCAGAGAAGATCGACACGAACACGGAGCTGCGGACGCTCCTGACTGGCTCGGATACCGCCGTGGCCACCGCAGCGGGCGTGACGGCAGTTGGCACCAAAGGCGCGATCGCCAACGAGGTGGTTACCCACATGGACGCCAACAGCGTCGCCACCAAGTCCAAGGGCCCCATCGCCGACGAGACCGTCGCGCACATGGACGCCAACTCGGTCCTGTACTGGCAGCCGCGCGTGTCCAGTGTGGCGGCCGACGAGGTGGGGCAGGACCTGTTCGCGGTAGCCGGAGGCCCGATCCAGATTCTGGAGTTCTACGGCACGGTGGATGTCCTGATTGGTGCCAACGTCACGACCTGCAAGATCATCTCCGACGCCACAGCCGGGGCCGCCTTCGACAATGAGTTTACGACGGCAGTGGCTATCACGGACGATGCGGCGGGTACGCGGTACGTGTTTACTTCCGCCAACCCCTCAGTGTTGACGCCTCTGACGGGCGGAGCGGCCAACGGCGCCACCAACTTCCCGGTCAACTGGTTCTGCCCGATCGGGATGATCGAACAGACGATGAGTGCTGATCCGGGCGGGGCGGCCGGGGATCATATCACCTGGTACATGGTCTGGCGGCCGCTGGCGGCCGGCGTGACCGTGACTCCGCAATAACCGTAACCGCAGCCTTCACGGCCGGCCTCGGCTTCTGTCTACAATCCGAGGTCGGCCTTTTTCAAAGGGCCCTACCGATGGCAGGAGTATTCCGCGACGACGAAATGCAGATCATCGAGCACCCCGGCTGCCTCGACTACTTCCGCAGCCACGCGCCCAACGAGGACCTGAGAACCAACCTCTTTGTGTACCGGCATATGAAGTCCCTGAAGTTCATGCTGGCCCGCTGGATCGGGGGCTCGGTCTTTCTGCCCATCCTGGAGCTCGGTTCCGCGCCGGTCCTGAACGACGAGATCGTGGCCACGTACCGGGCCTACTGTCACCCCAACTCGGTCAAGTCCCCCGTCGAAGCTCTCCGCGAGGCCCGCGACAACGAGATCCACCAGAGCGAGGAATATGAACATGAACATCGTGAAACGCACGCCAAGCTGCTGCGGGATGAGTGCGGCATCAAAGTCCCTGACCACGACGGCACTGCTTTCCTGCCTGTGGGTGCTGTGTCTGACTGAGCCGGCCGTGGCGCAACCGCCCTTCCTCGTGTCGCCGTTCGTGAGCGACTACATGCGCGGCCTGTTTGACAGCTCTGACGCCAACAATCTCCGGCCGTCACTGGCCCTGCCCCAGATCAACGTCAAGGACTACCCCTATCTGGCCAAGGGCGACTATGACGAGAACACCGGGGCAGGCACGGATGACACGGCGGCAATCCAAGCGGCGATTGACGCGGCCAAGGCGGCGGGCGGCGGAACGGTCGTGATCCCTCCCGGCGACTACTGGCTGGCGGATTCCAACTTGCCCAACTATACCGGCCCCATCCACATTGACTCCAATAACATCACCGTCACGGGCTACGGCGCAACCCTGCATACGCCCCGCGCCTTCCACACCACCGGCCTGATTATGATTAAGGGATCGGCAGGGGCCTACATCAATAACGTCTCCATCTTGGGCTTGGCTGTAGACATGGACCAAGTTGAGATGGACATAGTGGACTATCGCCAGTGCATCATAACGGGCTACTGTAACAACGTGATCCTGCGAGATCTCAAGCTCTACAACACCGGCTTCACTGGCATCGGCATCTCCTACGGCGGGCAGGGTATCTACGTGGAGGACTGCCTGGTGGACAAGTGCTGGGGCGACGGCATCCATGTGGGAGACCAGGTCGCACCGGCCGTCACGTCCGACGTGTGGATTGTGCGCAATCTGGTCAAGAACGCCGCCGATTCCGCTATTGCCTTTACGGGCGGCAGTTCGCGGATGTACATTCTGGACAACACCTGCGACAGTCCCTCATCTTCAGGCGTGGATTGCTCGGGTGGGCACGATGTGCTGATTCGCGGCAACAAGATTTTCGGCTACGGCCAACACGCGGTTCGTGCCCTGGAGAACGGTGGACTGGAGTCCTACAATCTCTGCATTGCGGACAACGAAATCGGTCCTCCTCCGGCCAATCAGGATGCCATCAATATCGGTTCGGCCAATCTGGATACCGCCAGCAGTTGGCAGATCATTCGCGGGAACACGATCGACGTCGGCACCGTGGGGCATGGTGGGATCTGGCTTCAAGGGACGCACGACGCTCGCGTGGAAGGCAATATCATCTATGGCTCGGACGATACCAAGGACGGGATTACTTTCTTTGGGGCGTCCGGTGCCCCCAACACCAATATTGTGGTGGTTGACAATACGCTGATAAATCTGGCACGCGGCCTGGTCGCATCGGACGAGACGTACGAAATCAGCCACGGCATGGAACGGAACACATTCTTGAGCTGTACGGCCAATACCTATGCCCTAACCTACCCCAAAACGATCACCAGCAGCTACTCCGGCCCGCAGCAGATCAACGTGGGGGGCGGAGGGGTGGCGGGACTCACCATCGTTGGAAGCGATCAATCGCACAATCGACTGAGGCTGTACGATTCACTGCACGGGGGCGACTGGAGTGTGATTGCCGGAATAAACGGAGCCAGTAATGATGGTTTTTCCATCTATGACGCCGTGGCAAACACCACGCCGTTTCAGATTGACAAATCAGGAACTATCCATGTCACGGATTTGCAGGTGGGTGGAAACGCTGTTCAGGTGAGTGAACCCAACCTGACCACCTGGCGCAACATCGTCCCCGACGTGAACATCGTCCCCGTCATCAAGGGCCATCCCACGGGTGCCCAATTGCGGACATGGAAGGGAAATGCGAACCTGAATAGCATCAATGTCAAGGACTATGGGGCCAAAGGCAACGGCACCACGGACGACACAACAGCGATCCAGGCGGCACTGGCTGACTGCAATGACGCCGGCGGGGGCATCGTGTACCTGCCTCCAGGCACCTACCCGTACTCGGGTATACTGCAAATCCCGGCCAATACACGCGTGGTCGGGGCAGGGACCGCCTCCATCCTCAAGGCGACCGCCAATACGACAATTCGCTTTACCGACGTGACCCACTCGTCCATGGAGAATCTACAGATTACGTCGGATATCTCGATCTCGTCGGTCTGTCGAGTACTGACTGACTCCAATGACATTCGCTTTGTGCGCGTGTACTTCAACGCAACCGGGGCAGGTTCGCTCTCCCAACCGGTGCACCTGTACGACTGCAATGATGTGACCCTCGATACCTGTGTCTTCGACGATTGCTCGTATGGGGTTGTGCAGGAAGACACGTACGCGTCAAACCGGGTGCGGGTGACGGGCTGCACCTTCCGGGGCGAAAACGCGTACTCCATCGAATGCAACTGCGCGCACGTGGACGCCAACGATTGGAAGGTAACCAACTGCTGGTTTATCGAGCATGCGGCGTATCCGACGGCCGGGGCTCACGATGGGGCAGTCGCCTTGACGCAGATTCGCAACGTGATTATTAGCGGCAACCACTTCGTCCGGCAGGCTGGGGCAGGGGCGGTTCATCTCGAAGACCTGCTGGGGCAGGTAATCATCACAGACAACGTGTTCTATGATTGCGTCGGCGAGTACGGCTATATAGACCTGCTGAGCAGCTCGAAGGACTGCATCATCACCGGCAATGTCTTCGAGCATCCGAGCACCACGCTGACGGCCTACGGTGTGCGGTCGTTCGCGGACTACTACACGAACGATTTACAGATCAACGACAACCGCTTTGTCGGGAATGCGTCCAAGACTTTCACGGCAGTCTCTCTGGCCTATATGACCACAGGCCGCAAGACGATTGCCGACAACATCTGTCGGGACTGCGATGCGTTCCTGGGTGCGAACCGAAGCGACAATGTACTCGTTACAGGGAATCAAGTCGTCAACTGCACGAACGGCATCCGAGTCATTGGCGGCAACAACGACGATTGGATCATCAGCAGCAACCATATTGTGGTTGATGCCAATGCGATCAGCGTGCTCCATGACGCAAGTTATCCCTACAACCGTCGGTGGACCGTGGCAGACAACCAACTCGATCCGAACGTGGTGATATGGGACGCCCAGGATTGGACGGTGATGGCCAACCGCGTGCCGACCGGAGGCACCTGGAGCATAGAGAACGGCGACAGCCAGCGACTGCGGGTCTACGGCAATACGGACGCCGACGCCGAGCCCAACCTGTATCAGCCGGGACAGACCCTGACGGCGGCGAGCATCATCATCGGCAGTGATATCCCAGCACCAAAAGGCTGGTGGAAGTTCGACGAGACCTCGGGCACTACAGCGGCAGACTCCAGCGGTGATGGCAACGATTTGACGCTGGCGGCGGATGCCGCAGGCAAGACTGTAGCGGGTGTGGTGGGAACAGCCTTGACCTTCAATGGAACGAGCGACTACGCCTCAATCGCGGGAGCCACCTACTCGGGCAGTAGTGGCTCGATGGGCCTGTGGGTGAAGCCGCTCAATTTCACGGCAGAATCCATCCTCATTGCGTCGTCGGACGAGGCCCTGACGACCAAGATCATAAGCCTGCGCATCGACACCAGCGGCCAGTTGAAAATCTACCAGCGCAATGCCGACACCGCCGACGTGCTCACCGGTCACACGCGCATGGTGGCGGGCGAGTGGTATCGTCTGGACGTTACAAGCTCAGGTACCGCCTACTCCGGGTACGTCAACGCCGTGACTCAGACCCTGACAGCTTCCTCCGGGGCGAATACAGGGGACTGGTTTGCCGACACGACAGCGCGGGACAACTTCACGGTGGGGGCCGGCAAGACAACTTCCGTCGGCGGGTATTTCGCGGGAGAGATGGACGATGTGCGGGTGTACTCTGGGACGCTGACAGCGGCTCAGGTCAAGTACATGTATTCCGCTCAAAAGCAGGCGGGAGCCGAGACGTTCGCGGGGACGCTGACGATCAATGGCACGGTGGTTCCATCTGCGGGTGACGGAGAACCAAATCAAGTGCTCGTGAATACGGAC
>Ga0172381_10007520_pt1 | contig 10768 bp, 9 predicted proteins | sample Leawel6488metaG_FD_119754 | JGI IMG/M metagenome (GOLD analysis project Ga0172381, IMG submission 119754) | Leachate microbial communities from a municipal landfill in Southern Ontario, Canada - Leachate well 64-88 metaG | ecosystem: Engineered > Solid waste > Landfill > Unclassified | place... | reverse complement strand
TTATGTTTCCTACCACAGCAAATAGTCAAAATCATGGTCTATGCAAGTCCATTTATAGACGCGTCAATATACTAAACATAGTAAAACTACATTACTTCTTCAAATATAAAGCAACGACCGTCTCGACGTGATGCGTCTGAGGAAACATATCGACTGGTTGAACGCTTTTAACGATATATGACTTCGATAAGATTTTGACATCTCTTGCCAGCGTTTCGGGTTCGCATGAAACATAGATGATTCTCTGTGGCTTAAGTTGAAGGACGCTATGCAAAAAAGTCTCATCCGCCCCTTTGCGAGGAGGATCCATGAACAGAACATCAATTTTAACGCTCTCTTGGATCATGCGGCTAATATATGTATTCACATCTTCGGCGTGGAACTCGACATTATTGATGCCGTTATGCTTGGCGTTAAGCATCGCGTCGCGAATGGCTTGATAGACAATTTCCACTCCGATGACACGCTTTGCGTGTTTCGCCGCTAAAAGAGCAATTGTGCCAATGCCGGTATAAGCGTCGAAAACAACATCGTCTTTCGTTAAGCTCGCCTCTTTTAAAGCGGTCTCATACAACTTTTCCGTCTGCGTCGGATTGATTTGATAAAAGGACTTCGAGGAGATTTGGAAGTTGATGCCAAGCAAAGAGTCTTCGATAAAACCTTTGCCGTACATGATGTTTTCGTAATTGCCAAGAATGACGTTTGTGTCGCGCTTGTTAATGTTTTGGACCACGGTTGTGATTTCGGGGTGTCTTTCCGTCAAAGCTTTAACGAAATTCTTCTGGCCAGGGAAAGTATTCACATTGGTGACCAGCACGACCATAATCTGCGGTTTATAATGGCTGGTGCGAATTAAGATGTGGCGGATCACGCCGGTCCTTTTGTCTTCGTCGTAAGGTTCGACGCGTATTTCCTTCATCAGTTCGCGAATTGTCTTGAGGATCGGGCTCGTCCTTTCATCCTCGATATAGCACTTTTCAATCGGGACGATGATATGGGTGTTGGCTTTATAAAAACCGGTGACGATTTTTCCGGCTTTATCCGTCCCGAGTGGCATTTGGATTTTGTTGCGGTAGAAATATGGATTATCCATGCCTAACGTGGCTGGAACATCGACATCAAGTTTAGCGATGCGCGAAAAAGCGTTGCTGACTTTTTTTCTTTTATATTCCAGTTGGGCTGAATAGCTTAGCTGCTGAAATTGGCAGCCACCGCAAGAAGTGCACACTGGGCAGCGAGGCTGGATGCGGTCCGAAGAAGAGACGAGAAGTTTTTTAATCTTGCCGAAGTATGAACCCGCGCGGACGTAGGTTATTTCAATTTCGGCTTTTTCGCCGGGAAAGAGCCCGTCGACAAAAACCACTCCTTGATCAAAGCGGGCAACGCCTTTGCCTTCAAAGGAGAGGTCGACACAAGATGCGATGACGATTTGGCCTTTCATATGCTTAATCATTATATCTTATCTAAGCTCAAATAGGAAAAGCAGCCTTTTAAGGTTGCTTTATGTTTATCAAATAATCAAAAATTGATAATTGGCAAATTGCAAACAAGAAAAGGTATCGGAAAAGCTATACTTTTGTCAAAAATGTTTCATCTTTTTCTTAATTGCCAATAGTCCTTTTGCTATTATGTAATTAATAATGAGGTAAAACTTATGAAAAACTATAAATTGATGTTCATCTTCTCGTTGGTCGGGTCAGCTATTTTGGCCCTCGCTTATCTCTATAATTTGATTTTTGCATTATCAAGCGACATCAGCCCGGTCATTCCTTCGGAAACGTTTATTTTCATCTTGCCGCTTATGATTGGCATGGTCCTCGTGCCATATGCCTTGAAAACAGAGAATAAGATTCTGATTTATATCGGCCAGATGATCAGCGTTGGCTCAGCTGCAATCTTAGTCTTTCAACTGGGACGTCTCGTCTTTGATATGATTAACGGCGTGCCCAGCATCGTTTTCTTGCTGACGCTTGTCTGGCCCCTGCTCCTTCTTGGCGCTTCATTGACGATTATGGCTTTCGTGAAGAAATCTGACTTCCGTCCATTTCATAACGTCATCACTTTAGTCGTCCTCGCCGGAATTGCCTTGAGCGTCTTGATCGACCTCGTCATCTTAATCGTTTGGGGTGTTCAATACGGCGCATTCACGTTTGGATGCTTGGTCCCGACCTTTCTCATCTTTGTCGCCCTTGCCGTCGTCGGCTTATCGGCTATCGTTTTGAAAGATGAAGCTCGCTTGGTCAAACTCGAAGTCCCAGAATGGAAAAAACCAGTAAAGCCAGCCCCTTCTCCCAAAGCAAGCGTAGAACCTAAGGCCGAACCAAAGGTTGAACCTAAAGAAGAATCCAAAGTCTCCGAAGAAGCCGCCTCTACAACGGAAGAAAAACCGCAAGCATAGATTTACACTTAATGGAAAAGGCGCCTTAACTGGCGCCTTTTTTAGCAGTATTGATACGAATTACTTTTTGATGATTTCGGCAACGGAAGTCGCGAGTGTCGCCATATTCTGCAAATCGCTTGGGATGATGATCTTGGTTGATTGACCATCGGCGACTTTCGCTAACGCTTCGTATGACTTTAGAGTTAAAACGGCCTGATCGACTTTCGCATTTTTCAACATCTCCAGACCCTTGGCCTCGGCATTGCGCATGAGAAGGACACCTTCGGCTTCGGCTTTCCTGACTTCCAGAATAGCTTGGGCTTCACCTTCAGCGTGGCGAATCGCTGATTGCTTTTGGGCTTCGGCGTTTAAGATGACCGATTCTTTATCGCCTTCGGCAATCAGAATCACGGAGCGTTTTTGGCCTTCTGCCAACAAAATTTTCTCGCGGCGTTCACGCTCGGCGCGCATCTGTCTTTCCATCGCGTCGCGAATATCCTTAGGCGGCAAAATATTTTTGACTTCAACGCGGTTGACCTTGATGCCCCAGGCATCGGTGGCTTCATCGAGAATGCTGCGCATCTTGGTATTGATAATATCGCGGGAGGTCAATGTTTCGTCGAGATCTAAATCGCCGATGATATTACGAAGGGTCGTCGCCGATAGATTTTCAATCGCCGAGAGGGGATTGGCAACGCCATAGCAATAAAGTTTGGGGTCAGTTACCTGGAAGAAGACGACGGTATCGATTTGCATCGTGACGTTATCCTTGGTGATAACGGGTTGGGGATCGAAATCCTTAACTTGTTCTTTCGTGCTTATTCTTTGGCTGATGCGATCGAAAAACGGAATGAGCATGTGAATGCCGACTCCCCACGTGGTTAGATAACCGCCGAGACGTTCGATAACATATTTGTCGGTCTGACGGACGATTTTGATCGAACTAACTAAAATAATCAACAAAATGGCGCCTATAATACTAATGACGATGATTGCCCATGGGGCAAGACCAGCTAAAACAACGAGATTCATACTTAATTACCTTCCTTTCCGGTTTGTTCTGATTCTTCTTTTTTTACGATAAGTTTGTTGCCATCGACACCGATGACGGTTACGACAGCGCCCTCGTCGATTACGAGGCTTTTTTCATTCGCGACCACCGTCCAGACGACGCCATTAATTTTGACTTCGCCAAACGAAAACGCGGTGATGGCTTTGGTGATAACGCACTTGACACCGATTTTCTCATCGATGTTCGACATCGTCTCTTTTTTGATTAGATACTTCTTCGCGAGGGGGCGAAGGGAAAAGATCAAGACGAAACCAGCGACCAAAAAGACGATGATTTCGACCCAAAACGGCACGCCGGGAATAACCGACAAAATAATCGCCAGCAGAGCACCCGCGGCGAACCATATCGAGACGAGATCGGGCTCGATGGCTTCAATGATAATGGATAGAACGAAGATTCCGAGCCAAATCCATATCATGATTTCTTCTATTGTCATGTTTATACCCCCATACAAAATATACATTATACAATAGGTATACTCAATGATTATTGCAAGAAATTATGCGGAGTGGCCGTGCGTATTTGTATTAATACAAAAAGATAATTCGTTGATGCGCTCTCGCCGTTATCCATTATAATGAAGAATAGGAAAATAGATGATGAACAAGGATAAACACTTTTTAAAACGGCTGTGGCTATCGATTTTAATGGTCATCGGCTGGGGCGTGGCTCTTTTCACGGTAAATTTCCCAAGCGATCACTTTTTGCCGTTTTCTCCCATCTTGATGTATGTGGTGTACGGATTGCTGGGTGTCATTTCGCTGCTTTCACTGGTGTTTGCATTTGTAAATCCCAAGATTGCCGACGTTATCTTGATGTTGGTGCCGGCGGGCTATTTCGTTTTATTCACGATTATTTTTATCAAGCGATTGCTAATGGGCTGGGTGCCGTTCTTCCCACTTATCACTATTTCTTTGTTCGTCATGGCCATCGTATCATTCGCGGCTTTTGTCCTTCTTATGATTAACAAGAATCGCCTTGGATATCTCTTATCTATCGTCGTGTATTCTTTCTTCTTGATGAGCGTTATTTTCGAATCCTACCCCATCGCCGAAGAGGCGGCCTCAGAAGTCTACACCAACATCAAGCTTGTCTATTTCGTCGCCATCATCACTGCTTCCATCCTCGGCATCATCAATTCGGTCCAGATGATGAAGCTACACAAATAAAAAAAGACTACTTGTAGTCTTAATTAATCTTTTTTAACTTAGGCAAAAATCGAATTGACCCACTCAGGATGATCGATGAATGGATTGCGATTATCCTGATAATCCTCGTAGATAATGTTGTTGCGATTCATCTCGAATTCATCGACAGGGTCTAATTCGTGCCACTGCAATAGTGTTGATAGTCGGCCAAGGGTGTTATTTTTGGAATCAGGCAAGGAATTGACCAAAGTGCAATAGCTAGGATATACAGTCGCCATATAAAAACAGGCTCTGGCGACATCGCCCTTATCCTGAGGAAGCGGTTCATATTGACCTGAGGTGGAACTTCCGGCATAAATCCCTGAATTGCCATTTTTTGCATCTTTGCCAACGCTCCCACTCGCAACTTCATCAAAATTCCTCGAATTGCGGTGATTGTTGTTATTGGGTTTATCGGAGGCGCGAAGATGGTGCAAATCGCACCCCGACAAATCACTAGTATAAAATCCCCCATGCGATTTAGCCCAGATGTGCTCTTTGTCCCAACCATCTGGATAAGTGCTAAATTTTGTTGCTGTGGTTGTCGAAAAATTGTAGGAAGCATAGATTAAACGCATATACGGATTGGCGTCTGACGGATTAGGCGAAAGCGCCCAATCGCGGTCAGTCTTTTTCATCGCGCCAGCTGCCGAATCATAAGAAATTTTCGTGTGCTTTTGAACGACGCTCTGCAATTGGCTTATTGTCGGCGATTTTCCGAGGCTACTATAGTAGATTGCATATTCAGCCGGCATTGGATAATGGTTACTTTCTGACGTCGATTCGGATGAAGGAGATGAACTGGTCTCGGTAGTTGTCTCTGAAGTCGCTTGTGAGGTGATGCTCGAGCTTTCCGAGTCAGCCGCACCGCTATTTAAGGAATTGCTTGGACCGCATGATGAAAGCAATAGAACTCCTAATGTAATAATTAAAATTGATTTTTTAGAAGATTTTTTTACCATGGTTCTTTGCGGTTGCATTCCTAAACTACAAAAATTATTTCATCAAGCCCTGGATAAAAGGCACTTCCACCGCGGCATCGAGGCGCGGAAAAAGGGGATTGCCTTTGGCGGTTTTGACATTCGATAAAACGCCAAACCGATGAATGCTTTGATAGTTTCTTAAAACTTCTTCGACACCTAATTGATCGAAGAGTTTATCGGAGGCGTGAACCAAAATCGGCTTCATCAACATCCCGGCTATATAGAGCACATTCGCCAGATGGGTCATGACGCTGGCGAGTTGGTCGCGTTTGCTTTCATCTTTGTTTAAAATCCATGGTGCCGTGTCATCGATATATTTATTCGCTTTCGCGACAAGGTTGTTGACTTTGCTAAAAGCATCGGTCAGTTTCAAATCGTCGAGATCATCTTCGTAGCCACGAATCGTCTCTTCCGCGAGCTTTCTTAAGCCGCCGTCAAAAGCCGTGACATCACCTTGATAGGCGGGGATTACTCCCGCAAAATATTTGTCGATCATCGCTAGCGTGCGATTGAGAAGATTGCCTAAATCATTAGCGAGGTCGTTATTAATCCGCTCGACGAATTGTTCAGGGGTAAATTGGCCATCGCTTCCGAAAACGGTTTCGCGCGCCAAATAATAGCGGACGGCGTCAACTCCATAGCGTTCGATCAACGGGTAAGGCGAGACGACGTTGCCTTTCGATTTGGACATCTTGCCATCTTTCATCATCAATAAGCCATGAACAAAGAGACGATCGGGAAGCCGAACGCCGAGGGCCATCAAAAACATCGGCCAGTAAATCGCGTGGAAACGCGAGATGTCCGCGCCCATCAGATGGACGACTTCACTTTGTTCGTCGGCCCAGAACTTTTCGAATAATTGTGGATTGTCCGAATCGTATCCAAGGGCGCTAATATAATTGGTTAAAGCATCGAGCCAGACATAGACGACGTGCTTGGGATTTTCGTTAGTTGGGATACCCCAGTTAAATGAGGTGCGTGAAACGCACAGATCCTCTAATCCGGGCTTGATAAAAGTGTTGATCATCTCGTTTTTACGGTTGATGGGGAGGAGAAATTTCGGATTGTCCTCCATGGCTTTCAAAAGGCGATCAACATACTTGCCCGTCTTAAAAAAGTAGGCGTCTTCGCTCGCGGTGTGAACCGGGCGATGGCAATCAGGGCACAGGTGTTCCGGCCCGACTTGCGTCTCCGTCCAGAACGATTCGCAAGGAGTGCAATACCAACCTTCGTATTTTCCTAAGTAAATATCGCCTTGGGCAAAAAGCCTTGAGAAGATATTCTGCACGACTTTGGTATGCCGTTCTTCAGTTGTCCGAATAAAATCATCGTTGCTGATTTCCAAGGTCTTCCACAATTGCTTGAAATCGTTGGCGATGTCATCGACAAACTGCTGCTCGCTTTTGCCGGCGAGCTTGGCGTTCGTTTGGATTTTCTCGCCGTGCTCATCGGTGCCAGTTAAATAATAAGTTTCGTTTCCGCGCATTCTTTTATAACGTGCGAAAACATCGGCGAGCACCGTCGTGTAGGCATGGCCAATGTGCGCTTTCGCGCTTGGATAATAGATGGGAGTGGTAATATAGAATTTGGTTTTCATACATTAATAAAAACCGCCATACGGCGGTCTTTGTTTTATTGTTTGTTCTTCAAGCCGTATTTCTTATTGAAAGTGTCGACGCGGCCATCAGCCTGGGTAAATCTTTGTTTGCCGGTGTAGTATGAGTGGCAATTGGAGCAGGTATCAACGCGAATTTCCTTCATCGTTGAACCGGTTTCAAATGTCGATCCGCACGTTACGCAAGTGACAGTGACGCGATTGTACTTTGGGTGGATGTCTTTTTTCATAAAAATTCTCCTTCCGCCTTGGACCATGGTTGGTTCCAAAGAAAGTTGCTTTGTAATGTTATCATTCCTTATTTAGGAAAGCAAATATTTTTAACGCGCTCGCAATGAACGATTTACAAGTTAAAATATTCCTTTTTAAACTCTTCGGTCCAATACTTGGAGGGGAGAAGTAGAATCTCTTTGGAAACATTGGGAGCTATCAAAAAAGGATTTACTCCTAAACACAGGTTTGCAAGATGAGATGGTCGAAGATAAACCATCGACAAGTAGACGAGATGGCCTTGAGCGTATGGTTCAGGGATTAAAACATATTTGGGTTCGCTGAGCTCAGCGTTCAACATTGTGTAAAGATGATAAATTTTGGCATGTCTATGTTTAGGCTTTTCAATTGCTTGCAGCGCACGCAGGACGTCGCCATATAAAGATGGATTTTCAACAAATTCTTTCGCAGGGGAGAAAAGAACCCAAATCGGATAGGGCTTGGTATACGTCACTTCGTTTGTCCAAGCTCGATAAGCGTAACCATAGACGAGATTTCCCTCGCGTATTAGTTTTTCGCGGCGATAGTAGTCAAAAGTTAAAAAGCCGAGCATTTTTCCTTTAAAGGAATCTTTGCCGGCGATGAAAGCGACATCTTTTTTGGTGAATTTAGTGCGTTCCGCGTCAAAGGAGGCGGAGAGATTTTTAAGAATGGATTCCTGAAACATACAAATATTATACATTTTTCTATGTATTAGGGTGTATTATTCAGTGGAATAATGGTAAAATTATTCCCACATATTTTATGAAGGAGGAAAACTATGATAGGAAAATCTTTGGCGATTGAAGTTTTAAACGCTGGCCTAGCCACCGGCGCCGATTTCGCCGAAATTTATTTAGAGCAAAATGATGTTTCCTTTCTGACGCTGGAAAACGGTAAAACCGAATCCGCATTGAACAGCGTCGGATACGGAGCGGGCATTCGCCTCTTAAATAAACTGCAAAGTGTCTATGGTTACACCAACGACTTGTCTCGCAAGGGTTTGGTGAAACTCGCGACTTCGCTTGCCAAATCGTTTAGCGGCGAAAGGCAGCTGACCGTCGATCAAATTAAGAAAGTGCGCATCAAAAACGCCCATGTTTATGAAAGGCCGTTAAGCGATGTTTCTCGCGAAGAGAAAATCGCCCTCATGAAAGAGGCATATAACGTAATGGCTAATTATGATAAGCGCATCGTTCGCATTCAAAACTTCTTTTCCGATTACCGCAAACAAGTAACCATTTTCAACTCGGATGGCAAACGCTTTGACGACGTTAAGGAAAGAGGCAGGATGGGTTTTGTGGCCATCGCCAGCGAAAACGGCAAGATCGAAACCGCCTTTGAAGGTCCTGGCGCGACTTCAGGCATGGAATTTTTCACTTCGAAAATCGACGTGAAGGAAACGGCGCGGGGCGTCGCAGAATTAGCTATTAAAATGCTGACCGCCGCTGATTGCCCAAGTGGTAAAATGCCAGTCGTTATCGGCAATGCTTTTGGGGGTGTCATCTTCCACGAAGCATGCGGCCACTCATTAGAAGCGACTTCGGTCGCCAAAAAGCTATCGGTCTTCTCTGATAGTCTCGGCAAACAAATCGCCTCGCCTTTAGTGACGGCAATCGATGACGGAACGATTCCCAACGCATGGGGATCCAACAATATCGATGACGAAGGTAATAAAACGCAAAAGAACGTCCTCATCAAAGATGGAATCTGCACTTCCTTCTTAATCGACTCATTTAATGGTCGGAGAATGGGGATGAAGGCCAACGGCGTCTGCCGTCGCCAATCCTATAAGTACGAACCGACCTCAAGAATGTCTAACACTTACATTGCCGCGGGCAAATCGAAACCCGAAGAGATAATCGCGGCCACGAAGCTCGGATTATACGCTGCTTCGATGGGTGGTGGAAGCGTCAACCCCGCCACTGGCGAATTTAACTTTGCTTGTAGCGAAGCCTATATTATCCGCGATGGTAAAATCGCCGAACCCGTCAGGGGAGCGACGTTGATTGGCTCTGGCGCGGATATCTTGATGAAAATCGACATGGTCGGCAACGATTTGCTCAGAGCCCAAGGGATGTGTGGCAGCGTCAGCGGCAGCATTCCCACCGATGTTGGTCAACCCACTATTCGCGTTAGCGAAATCCTAGTCGGTGGCCGAGGAGGAGTATTGAAATGAACTACAAGAAATTTTTTGAACTTGCCAAGGCGAAAGGCATCACCGCCAGCGAACTATATTCAGCAAAAAAGCATGCGCTCTCCTTTGAACTCTTCCATTCAGAAGTGTCTTCTTATTCGATGAGCGAATCCTTCTCGCTTGAAGCGCGCGGTATTTACAATGACAAATTCGGCGTCTCCGCGACTGAAAAAGTCGATCGCGACACTCCGGAATTACTCGTCAACAATATCATTGCCAATGCGAAAATAATCGAGAAAGATGATAAGGCAGTCATTTTTAAGGGCAGTAAAAAATACCACCGCCACAAAGTGTTTAATAAAGAAATCGAAGAGATATCCATCGACCAAAAAATGAAGAATCTCTATGAGATCGAAGCGAAGTTGAAAAAGTATGACCCGCGGATTACCGAAATCGAAGGCGTCGAATACTTCGAAGACGGAGTCGAGGTAAACCTCGTCAACTCATACGGTTTAAACCTTAAGAATAAGAGCAATTATTTCGCCTATGTCGCTTCGGTTGTCGTCAAAGAAAAAGATGAAGTGAAAACTGGATTTAAAGTGCTCCTATCCAACAATCCAAAAGAACTTGATATCGACAAATTTGTCAAGGAAACGGCCGAGAATGGCCTTCGCAAATTAGGCGGAACACAATGCGAAAGCAAAAAATATCCTGTCGTCATCAATCAAAGGACAGCCGCAGATTTTCTCAGTCCTTTTCTCGAAAGTGCCAGCGCCGAAGAAGTACAAAAACACTCTTCTTTGTTTATTGGCAAACTAAATCAACAAGTCGCGAGTAAAAAGGTAACTATCGTCGAGCAACCACTGCTCCAGAATTGCTTCTTCCGCTATTTCGATGACGAGGGCGTGGCCACCATCAATAAAAAGGTCGTCGACAAAGGTATTCTCAAGCTGTATTTCCATAATTTGGAAACTGCCGCTCGGGAAGGAACCGAAACATCTGGCAATGGTTACAAGGGTGGCTCAAAAATCGGTGTTGGTTTTGTTAATCTTTCGATTAAAACGGGGCGCAAATCGGAAGCCGAGCTTATCGCCAAAGTCAAACAGGGCGTCTATATTTCAAGTGTCGCCGGCCTTCATTCGGGC
>Ga0172381_10007519_pt1 | contig 10769 bp, 10 predicted proteins | sample Leawel6488metaG_FD_119754 | JGI IMG/M metagenome (GOLD analysis project Ga0172381, IMG submission 119754) | Leachate microbial communities from a municipal landfill in Southern Ontario, Canada - Leachate well 64-88 metaG | ecosystem: Engineered > Solid waste > Landfill > Unclassified | place... | reverse complement strand
TTGCTTCGGAATTGTTCTCAGTCGTCAGCATTAAAGAGTAATAACCGTTTTTCTGTAAAGTGAACTTCCCTTCCAGCCTTATGAATGCTGAAAGGAGTGCCTTTTTGCAGCACTCACTGTCGGTCTCTATATTAGCTATTTCACCTTTTACATTGCTTGTATAAGACATTACCTTCTGCCGTATTCTTTTACGATCGCATCTTTCTCTATATCCCTGTGTTGAATAGTCACTCTGTGCTTATCTTTCATAAGGATCTCAGCCAGAGCATCTGTCATTACTACGGAACGGTGTCTGCCGCCTGTACATCCAAGTCCTATCACAAGAGAAGTCTTTCCTTCGTTAATATACAGAGGTATAAGATACTCTATCATTTCTGTGACCATTTTTAAAAAATCCTGTGAGGCTTTCTGACCAAGTACGAAATCTATGACAGGTTTGTCTTTTCCGGTCATTTCCTTCATGCTTTCTATATAAAACGGATTAGGTGTGAATCTAAGATCAAAAAGCATATCGCAGTCAACGGGATTGCCATATTTGACTCCGTATGAGACCAATGTGATTATGATGGCTTCCTGCAACGGGCCTCCAAGAACTATCTCGGCAAGCTCCTGCTTGAATTCTTTTGTGAGAAGCTGGCTTGTGTCTATTATGTGGTCTGCTCTTAAACTGATAGCATGGAACTGCTCTCTTTCCTGCTCGATCGCCTGTCTTGTATCAAGGAGTTCGCTTTCCATGGGATGATGCCTTCTTGTTTCCCTGTATCTCTTAAGGAGCATCGTTTCATTTGCGACAAGATAAATGAGTTTGTATTTGATCCCCTGTTTATCCAGTGTGTCCAGGGCATCAAGTATATTGCTCAGAGGTTCCGCTCCCCGGATATCCGCAACAAGGGCGACCTTATTTATATTCGGGTTCGAATTCGTTATTTCCACAAATTTCGGTATAAAAGAAGGAGGGATGTTATCGATACAGTAGAATCCGAGATCCTCCATAGTTTTGAGTGCATATGATTTGCCGGCTCCGCTCATTCCGGTGATAATATACAGTTCCATAATTTATTCTTCCCCGAAAATCTTCACTTCTGTTTCCAGAATAACTTTAAACTTATTATACACAGTTAACTTTACAAAGTCTATAACCTTAAGGATGTCATCGGATGTTGCATTCCCTTTGTTTATTATGAACCCGGCATGTTTTTCCGAAACGCATGCGCCGTTCACAGTATATCCTTTAAGCCCTGCATCCTGTATCAGTTTACCGGAAAAATATCCTTCTGGCCTCTTGAATACGCTTCCACAGGAAGGATATTCCAAAGGCTGATTTTCCTTTCTTTTTGATGCATATTCCGACATCCTCATCCTTATCTCTTCTTTTATTCCAGGCTTAAAAGAAAAAATAGCGCTCAGTACTATATCATCCGTTCCGGTAAAGCAGCTTCTTCTGTTGCCAAAACAAAGCTCTATGCTATTTTTCTTACGTATATTAAGATCCTCATCCAGATACGCTGCTGAAATGACTATGTCTTTCATTTCTGTTCCGTATGATCCCGCATTCATGGATATCGCTCCGCCAACTGATCCGGGTATGCCTGATATCGGTTCAGCGCCTGTAAGGCCGCTGTTCATGGCTGTATTTGCCAGTCTGGAAAGGCTTACTCCGGCTTCGCATGTGATCTGCGTCGTATTTACATTTATACCTTTGAGTCCTGTTGTGAGTATCACCGCTCCTCTTATACCTTTATCCCTTACAAGCACATTTGAACAGTTGCCAAAAACATATACAGGCACACTCTCCGTTTTTAATATCTTTAATATCTCCACAAGTTCAGACACGCTTTTAGGGGTGCATAGGATATCTGCATTTCCTCCGGTCCTGTAGCTGGTGTACCTGCTCATAGGCCTGTCATATTCCACGCATTCAAACTTCTTTAGAGTATTTAGCAAAATTCTTGTTTACCCTTTCATACATTTCCTTGGCTGCGTTATATCCCATTTTCTTCTGCCTGAAATTCATTGCAGCCACTTCTATAAGTATAGGGACATTACGCCCTGGCATTATCGGAAGCGTGATAGAAGGTATCTTGATGCCAAGATACTCCACAAGTTCTTCCTCTACTCCTATCCTGTCGTACCTCTTGGTTTCGTCCCATCTTTCCATATTTATGACCATATCTATACTGTCTATGTCTTTGACAGAACCGGCACCGAACAGTCCTTTTATATCCACTATGCCTATCCCGCGAAGCTCCATAAAATGCCTGATTATCTCCGGACTTGTGCCAAGCAGAGTTGTCTGGCTTACTTTTCTCAGTTCCACGACATCATCCGCTATCAGCCTGTGCCCTCTTTTTACAAGCTCCAGTGCAGTCTCGCTCTTTCCGACTCCGCTCACCCCTGTAATGAGTATGCCTACGCCATACAGTTCCAAAAGCTCGCCATGGATCGTCATCCTTTCGGCAAGTTCAAGATTCAGGTAACTTATGAGCATCGCAAGAAATACGGATGTCCTCTCATATGTCCTCAGTATCGGCACCTTGTATATCTGTGCAACTTCTATTATTTCTTCATATACGTCAAGAGAACTGGATATTATGATACACGGCATTTTGCCGAACATAAAAGCATCGAGCCTTTTCAGCCTCTCTTCTTTTGACATTGTTCCAAGGAAGTTCATTTCGGTCTTGCCGAACATCTGTACCCGTTCAGGAGAGAAGCCGTCAAGATATCCTGCAAGCTGAAGCCCCGGCCTGTACACTTCAACGATGTCTACAGCCTTCGTTTTGATATCATCCGGCAGATATATCTTTTCAAGATCAAATCTTTCTATGATCTTGGTTACAGGAATGCTCATCCTATTCGCCCCTTACATACGTGATCCCGTCTATTATCGTATCGGTCCCGCTTCTTGAATAAGTATAGACATATTCGATTTCATCAAATGTAAATGTGATATTGCCGCTTTTAATGACGTATGTTCCCGTAAGGGTCTCATCACCGTCAATGTAAGTAACTGTATCGCTTGAAAACTCAAAGGATTTGCCGCTTTCTTCATTTGTATACTTTCCGAACAGATATGTCTGACACCCCACAAGAGCAAACATCAGGGCGATTATCAATACTGCTGTTAAAGCTTTTTTCATTTTTACCTCCAAATCGTACCTCTTCATTATATCATGTATTGCTTTTGTTCTCTATCTGTTCATCATCCGCAGCGATCGCCTCAACATTCGGCGCATAAATGTCATGGAGCACCAGATTCCCTATTTTGCCTTTCGGGCTTCCTTTAAAGGACTTGAAATTTATGAAGCTTTCTACCTTTGGAGCACCTTCTTCGGAAGATATGATGACATTCTTTAAAAATACATTTTCCACACGGTCATATATCTGCATATATTCCGTACCTTTTGGCGTGTTTTTGTTCTCAAGTATCGACAGACCGTCTATGATCACATTTTTAATCACAGGTCTTGCATCCGCAGAGTAATTCAGATCGTTCCTGTGGAAAGGCAGTCCGAAAATGAATAACGGCCTGTCATCCGAAGCATCCTGATGATGTATGTTTTTGAATGTTATGCAGTCGAAGTTACCGCCTATGTCAAACAGCGCGGCCGTCCTGTAAGGATATACATGGTCGCACGGACGAAGGTCTATGTTTTCGAATGTTATGTGCCCGAAATTCCCGAATTCCTTATTCGGGAACCAGGGATCTATAAAGAAACCGTAGCTTCTGTATGTACCGCTCACATTCCTCACGGTGACACGGTCAAGACGTCCTTTGCCACGGGACAGCATGCGAACGGCCTGGTCTGCATAATCCAGTACCACTCCGTCTATCAGTACGTCTGTGATCGATGATACCAGGTCATGTTCATCCGGACCTAAAGCTATGAAGTCATCGCCCGATCTTCCCTTTATATTCTTAAGCGTCAGGAACTGCCCCGGGCCCCAGAAATGCAATCCGTCTTCGTTCTGACCATGCATATGATTAGGAAGCTCAATGTTTATATTCTCCATCGTGACATTTTTAAAATTGACGCACATCATGGTCCATGCACGCTGGTTCACGTATGTCAGATCACGGATAAGAAGATTCTCTATGCCGAAAAATTCCATTGCAACGACCAAACGGTTAGCACCCACATCATCGCTTACCCCTTTGATCCCGAAACGGAATTTCTCATCGGTCAGAGGGACATGATGCTCCTGCCCTTTATTGTTATGGTTATATGTCCCGCCGGTCAGAGTGACATTGCGTGTGAGCCTCTCCGTGTAGCTGCGTTCTTTGGAACCGATAAGCGAACGGTTTGATCCGTCCTTTAAAAAGAATCCGCAGTCTTTGCTCAGACATTCTATTGTGGTGTTAGATTTAAGGTCAAGGCCGGTTATAAGGGCGCAGCCGTCCATTATGAGATGTATCCCGTTATTGTCATCAGCCTGGTCCAGGATCGTCTGTAAAACCTCCGTCAGATCCGAACCGCCACCAGCTATTACATCGCTGTCCAGAACAGCTATCGTGCTTGCAAGAATAGTTTTAAATTTCATTTGATGTTCTCCTTTGATATGCTTTCATTTTAACAAAACTGTATCATATTACAACATCAACAGAAGAGATATTTGTGTTTTTATGCGTTATATTTGCATGATGCGGACAGATATAATAAACAGGGGCCAGATGAGTATCCGGTCCCAAGAGCTGTATAGATTCTTTTTCAATTGCCTGGTATGGATCTTATCAGGGCCTCAAACAGATCAGCAGACACATTGCCGCTTAAACAAAGCCGCATGTTGCCTACAATGATATCAAAATCCATCTGAGCTGCATAGGTCAGTTTTCCTTCTATGTATTCGCGGTCAATATCCTCAAGCCGTATATCGTTTTCTAAAGATATATCGTAATATTCACAATAACCGTCAAGAGTGGTGATACCATCCTCCGACTGATAACCAAATGTGTAATAATACAGGATCCCGTTTTTAAATCCCACTGTAAAAGATGCAGTTGGCATATCCATGAGACTCAAATCAGGGAGGCATGCATAAAAGATCCTCTTTGCAGCTTCTATATCGTTTTGTGCCGTGCTTATAGTATAGTCATCACCTTTCTGCATCGCAAAAGCGTCAAAGCTGATACCATGTTCCCACACCCAGTCTAAAAGCGCTCCGATATCATCATAAGTCGCGATCCCATTACACCAGATCCTTACCCAACCCATATCTTCACGATAGAAAGTTAGCGACATTTCTTTCTTACCGATATTGCCAAGACCGACGATCTCCACGCTGTCACGTATGGTAACAGTGACTTCATCTGAAATAACATTACCGTTCTCATCAAGAGGAATTGATATGCAGTCTGTATCTTCAATGATCTCCTCATCGGCTACAGTGATCCTGAACTGCTTGAAATCCGGCCATCCGTCATTAAGATCATATGCTCCCCAAAACAACTCCATTCTTAAAATATTACCGTTTTCATCATAATTAGCAATGGCAGAAAAATTCGTATAACTGTCATCCATCAGCGGAATAGCTCCATCCTGTTCAAGTACTTCCCTGAAATCAGAAAAACCTCTTGACTCCGCCCAATCCCTGTCAGTGTCCGCAAGTGACTGACCGACCGTCATCCCTGATGCCAGGACCGAAGTATTGTTCCTGAAATACATGTAGTAAGGACTTTCTGTCGGATCGTTTATCTGATGCGCTAAAACAATAACGATCACAGTGATGATGCACATGCATGCTGCAATCGCACCCCATTTTAACCATGCTGTCTTCTTTTTCTTTTTTTTGCCTTCATATACGGCTTCCTTAATATATCTTTCGTCCACATTCCCTAAACAACTAAGTAGTTTTACGCTTTTCATATTGTGACTCCTTCTTTCTCCAGATACTGCCTCAGACTTTTTCGGGTCCGAAACAAAGTCATTTTGACTTTACTTTCGCTGATACCATATCCATCTGCGATCTCTTTGACCGGACTTAGATACCAGTACCGCCTCATGAATACTTTACGCGTTTCTGACGGCATCACTGCGAGGAACCGGTCGATCGCATCGACTAATGCGTCTTCATCGGCAGCCTGCTCGACATTGTCTGAAGAAGACAGACATTCCTCCAGCTCAGACAGTACAAGAGCAGTCTGGCCAAGACCGCGCTTCTGCGCCGTATATTTCGCGTATAGGTTCAAAGAAAGGTTACGGGTGATCTTGCCGAGAAAAGCAGACAACATATCCGGTTTGTGGGGAGGTATGCAATTCCATGCCTTAAGGTATGTATCGTTGACGCATTCCTCAGCGTCTTCCTCACTGTGCAGTATATTGTATGCTATATAGTGACAGTACCTGCCATATTTGCCCGCTGTTTCCGTTATTGCCGATTCGGACCGTTTAAAATACAATTCCACGATCTGTCTGTCATCCATCCGTTTCCTCCTTTGCAGTGCCTTGATGCCATTCACCCTAATAGACCGGTTTAATATCATTTGGTCACAATAATTATCGAATTTTTCTTATTTTATCATAATAGCATTAGACAAATCAGGTACAAAGAAAAGACCTGTAATAACTACAGGTCTTTCCACTAAACTTCAGTTAAGCTATAAATCAGGCTTACCGATCAATTACATTCCGTATCCGCCGCCCATACCCGGGTTGCCTGCCGGCATAGCGGGTTCTTTTACAGGGATATCGCATACAAGTGATTCTGTTGTGAGTATCATAGCTGCAACGCTTGCAGCGTTCTGCAGAGCTACTCTTGTGACCTTTGCCGGATCAACTATTCCAACAGCTACCATGTCTTCGTACTTTTCAGAAACAACGTTGAATCCGACGCCCTTCTTGCTGACCATGACCTTGGACATGATAACGCTTCCCTCAAGTCCTGCATTGCTTGCGATCTGTCTGATAGGTTCCTCAAGAGCTCTTGCAACTATAGCTGCGCCAGTCTTCTCGTCGCCTGTTAAAGTACGTATTACAGCATTTACATTAGGTAATACATTAACAAATGCAACTCCGCCGCCTGCTACGATACCTTCTTCCACAGCCGCTCTTGTTGCTGCCAGAGCATCTTCGATCCTGAGCTTCTTTTCTTTCATTTCGATCTCTGTTGCTGCTCCGACCTGGATGACTGCAACACCGCCTGATAATTTGGCAAGTCTTTCCTGCAGCTTTTCCTTATCGAATTCGCTTGTTGTGTCAGCTACCTGTGATTTTATTGAAGCGATCCTGTTGGCGATCTTTTCAGGTGAACCTGCACCGTCAACTATGATCGTGTTTTCTTTCTGTACCTTTATCTGTCTTGCTTTTCCGAGCATATCCATCGTAGCTTCCTTAAGGTCAAGCCCTATCTCTTCAGATATGACCTGTCCGCCTGTAAGGGTCGCTATATCTTCGAGCATTGCTTTTCTTCTGTCGCCAAATCCCGGAGCTTTAACAGCCACGCATGTGAATGTTCCTCTTAATTTATTTACGACCAGTGTTGCAAGTGCTTCGCCTTCGACATCCTCAGCGATTATTACGAGCTTCTTGCCCTGCTGAACGATCTGTTCAAGCAAAGGAAGGATTTCCTGTATATTTGAGATCTTCTTGTCTGTAAGAAGTACATATGCATCATCGATGACAGCTTCCATCTTATCGGTATCTGTTACCATATATGCTGAAAGATATCCTCTGTCAAACTGCATGCCTTCAACGACTTCAAGATTCGTTCCCATCGTCTTTGACTCTTCAACGGTTATAACACCGTCTTTTCCGACTTTACCCATAGCCTGAGCAACAAGATTTCCGATTTCAGCATCATTTGCAGAAACTGAAGCAACTCTTTCGATGTCTTCATTTCCCTGGATCTTTCTGCTGTTGTCTTTGATCCCCTGTACTGCCGCTACAACCGCTTTTTCGATACCCTTTTTAAGTATCATCGGGTTAGCGCCTGCTGCGATGTTCTTGAGCCCTTCTCTTACTATGGCCTGTGCAAGCAATGTTGCCGTTGTTGTCCCGTCGCCTGCTACATCATTTGTTTTTGTTGCTACTTCTTTAACGAGCTGAGCTCCCATATTTTCAAATGGTTCCTCAAGTTCAATTTCTTTTGCGATTGTAACGCCGTCGTTTGTGATCAGCGGAGAACCGTATTTCTTATCAAGAACAACGTTTCTTCCTTTGGGTCCTAATGTGATCTTAACTGTATCAGCCAGTTTATTTACTCCGGCTTCCAAAGATTTTCTTGCTTCAATACCATACTGAATTTGTTTTGCCATGATCTTTTCTCCTTTGATTATTCCACTCTTGCTAATACGTCAGACTGTCTGAGGATGGTGAATTCCTTGCCGTCCATTTTGACTTCGGTCCCTGCATATTTGCTTATGAGTACTTTGTCGCCGACTTTCAGTTCCATCTCGATCTTGTTGCCTTCTACGTATCCGCCAGGACCTACAGCTATGACTTCCGCAACCTGCGGTTTTTCTTTAGCTGAACCTGGAAGAACGATACCGCTCTTTGTGGTCTCTTCTGATTCCAACATCTTGATTACTATTCTGTCGCATAATGGTTTTATTACCATAATCGCACCTCCGTTTATTATGTGTGTGTTAGCACTCTTAACCCTTGAGTGCTAAAGATATTGTAAGTTACATATCATTTGTGCGCAAACCGAGAAACGTGGCAGAATTGGCCTTTATACGCATATATCTCAGCATATCTCCGTCATTCTTGGTTTTGCTGGTTATTTCTCTTGTTTGTGTTATATATTGATCTTGTCCCTGTTTACTATCGCAGACTTTATAAATTCCGAGAATATAGGATGCGCTTTATTCGGACGGCTCTTGAATTCCGGGTGGAACTGTACGCCGATAAAGAAGTCATTCTTAGGTATCTCCACAGTTTCCACGATGATATCGTCAGGTGAAGTCCCGCTTATCTTCATTCCGGCTTTCTCGAGATCTTTTCTGTAATCGTTGTTGAACTCATAACGGTGTCTGTGGCGTTCAGTGATCTCATTTACTTTATATGCCCTCTTCATGATTGTGTCTTCTTTTATTACGCACGGATATGCTCCGAGCCTCATGGTACCGCCTTTTGCGATCGTCACATACTGATCGGCCATTAGATCTATGACCTTGTGCTCGCTTCTTTCATCGAACTCACTCGAGTTCGCATCTGTAAAACCTGCCACATTACGTGCCAGTTCCACTACTGCCACCTGCATTCCAAGACATATCCCGAAGTACGGAAGATCATTCTCTCTTGCATACCTGCATGCATTTATCTTTCCTTCGATACCTCTGATTCCAAAGCCTCCGGGAATGAGCATGCCGTTACAGTCACTGAAGATCTCTTTTGCGTTATCCTTCGTGACAGTCTCGCAATCCACCCATTTTATATTCATCCCTGTGCCGTTTTCCCATGCTGCATGGCGGAGCGCTTCAGCAACCGAAAGGTAGGCATCGTGAAGTGCAGTATATTTACCTACAAGCGCGATCGTTACCTCGCCTTTTGCATTTTTCATTCTTCTGATCATTGCCTTCCACTCTGTAAGATCAGGTTCGGTGGCTTTGATACCGAGTTCCCTGCATGCGATCTTGGAAAAGTTCTGCTTTTCCAGCATCAGAGGGACTTCATAAAGGTTATCCATATCGGCATTCTCAATGACGCAGTCTTCTTTCACATCACAGAACAGCGATATTTTTCTCTTAAGACTCTCTTCCAGATGGTCTTCGCATCGAAGCACTATTATATCCGGGGATATACCCATGGAATGCAGTTCTTTGACTGAGTGCTGTGTGGGCTTTGACTTGTATTCTCCTGAACTGTTAAGATAAGGGACAAGCGTCACGTGTACGAACAGACAGCTCTGCTTGCCTATTTCCAATGATATCTGACGTATAGCCTCCAGCATATATTGGCTTTCGATATCTCCTATCGTTCCGCCGACTTCGGTTATGACGACATCCGCATTGGTTTTCTTGCCTACGCGGTATATATAGCTCTTTATTTCGTTAGTTATATGAGGGATTATCTGAACGGTCTCGCCCAGATACTCACCTTTTCTTTCCTTATTCAATACATTCCAGAATACCTTACCGGATGTAAGATTTGAGTATTTGTTCAGGTCTTCGTCAATAAAGCGTTCATAATGTCCAAGGTCAAGATCAGTCTCCGCTCCGTCTTCTGTAACGAACACCTCTCCGTGCTGGAAAGGGCTCATAGTCCCGGGGTCGACATTGATATATGGATCTATTTTCTGAGCCGCCACCTTTAAGCCTCTTGCTTTTAAAAGTCTTCCAAGAGATGCTGCGGTTATTCCTTTTCCCAATCCGGAAACAACTCCGCCTGTTACAAATATGTATTTCGTTGTATTTTCCATGATCTAACCCCTTTTTGGCATGATATCCGGACACATTGCCTGCATGATCAAAAATCTCAGTGCTTATCATATCATTTCATGCATAAAAAATCCATTATTATTCACAAAAAATGTTAGAATAATATATTCCAGTATTGTACAGTATTAAAATTGCATATAAAAGACTTTACCTTTGGTTATTAAGTATCTGTATTACGCTGGTCATAACTTTACATCATTATACAAAAGAAATATTCAGATACACTTCCTGTACCTGATGTCTTCAATCCAGAATCATTTTTATCATCCGTTCAGGGTCTTCAAGGAACCTTCTTGTAAGCTGATAGTGATCCGTTTCCCTGTATCCGACCATTTCGACACTGATCTGTGAGCTGATATATCGCGGCATTGGGAAATGCCATCAGGATCGGTGA
>Ga0172381_10007518_pt1 | contig 10769 bp, 8 predicted proteins | sample Leawel6488metaG_FD_119754 | JGI IMG/M metagenome (GOLD analysis project Ga0172381, IMG submission 119754) | Leachate microbial communities from a municipal landfill in Southern Ontario, Canada - Leachate well 64-88 metaG | ecosystem: Engineered > Solid waste > Landfill > Unclassified | place... | reverse complement strand
GAATATGATGTCATAGTTGTAGGCGCAGGACATGCGGGATGTGAAGCCGCACTGGCTGCTGCAAGGATGGGTCTGAAAACAGCCATTTTTACTCTGAATCTTGACAGCGTTGCAAATATGCCATGCAATCCAAGCATAGGCGGTACCGCAAAAGGACATCTTGTAAGGGAGATCGATGCATTGGGCGGACAAATGGGAAAAAGCGCTGACGCTACGATGATACAGTCAAAAATGCTCAACAGATCAGGCGGACCGGCCGTATATTCATTAAGAGCGCAGATAGACAGAAGAAATTACCAAAGACTGATGAAGCAGATATTGGAAAAGACGGGAAATCTTGAGTTACGCCAATATGAAATAGTGGATGTATTATTTGATAACAAAAAGGTCGTGGGAGTAAAAACAAATACCGGAGTGATATACGGGACAAAAGCAGTTATCATATGCACAGGCACATATCTTAAAGGCAGGATAGTAATAGGTGAAACATCGTACAGCGGAGGTCCTGACGGACTGTTCCCTGCAAATGAATTATCAGCAAATCTGATCGAAAAAGGCCTGAAACTGAGAAGGTTCAAAACCGGAACTCCCGCAAGGATAAACAGGAAAAGCATAGATTTTGATAAGACGACTCCTCAGTACGGGGACGAGCATATTGTGCCGTTTTCTTTTGAGACAAAAGAAATAAATATCGAACAGGAACCCTGCTATCTCACATACACAAATAAACAGACACACGATATCATCAGGGCCAATCTCATGAGGTCGCCCATGTTCAACGGGAATATAAAAGGAACAGGAGTAAGGTACTGCCCTTCGATAGAAGACAAAGTCGTTAGATTTGCGGACAAGGAGAGACATCAGATATTCATTGAACCGTTAGGGCGTGATACAAACGAAATGTATATACAGGGAATGTCCAGTTCCATGCCGGAAGATGTGCAGGAAGCCATGTACAGGACCGTTCCGGGGTTGGAACATGCTCAGTTTATGAGAAGCGCATATGCGATCGAATATGACTGTTTTGATCCTCTGCAGCTTTCATCTACGTTGGAATTCAGGGATTATCCGGGATTGTATTCCGCCGGACAGAGCAATGGGAGCAGCGGATATGAGGAAGCTGCGGCTCAGGGATTGGTTGCGGGTATTAATGCCGCCCTGAAGATCAAAGATCAGGAACCTATGATATTGGACAGAGCGACCGCTTATATAGGGGTGCTTATTGACGATCTTGTTACAAAAGGTACGAACGAGCCTTACAGGATGATGACAAGCAGGAGTGAATACAGGCTTATATTAAGACAGGACAACGCAGACGAAAGACTTACCAAAAAAGGCTACGATATAGGACTTATAAGCCGGGAAAGATATGACCTGTATCTTGAAAAGAAGAAGCATATTGAAGATGAAGTTGAAAGAGTCAGAAAGAAAGTGATATCACCGAAGATCGCAAATCCGTTTTTGGAAAAAAGGGATCAGCAGCCAGTCACAAGCGGAATAACTGAAGAAGCTCTATTGAAAAGAACGGGGATATCGTATTTTGACTTTCCTGAAATAGATGATAATATGCCGGATCTTACCAGTGACGAAAAAGAAGAAGTGGAAATAGTAATCAAATATGAGGGGTATATTAAAAAACAGCTTTTGCAGGTCGAGCAATTCCATAAACTTGAGAAGATCAGACTCCCGGGAGATATCGATTACAGGGATGTGAAGAGTTTAAAAAAAGAAGCACAGCAAAAACTGAATGACCAAAGACCTGTTTCTCTTGGCATGGCAGGCAGGATAACAGGCGTATCGCCTGCTGACATACAGGTACTGTACATATACCTTGAACAGCAAAGAAGAAAAAAGAAGGAGGAAAAAGAGAATAATGACAGACCTTCTTAAAAAAATATTCGGTGAACTGGGTATACAGGCAGACGATGAGGTCTTTTCTGCTTATAAGCGGTACTCGGAAATACTTGTGGAGTGGAATGAGAAATTCAATCTTACCGGTATAACGGAAGAAGATGACATAGTGATCAAGCATTTTGCAGACAGTATGCTTATATTCAATGATATAAAAAACACGCATTCCCTTATTGATATCGGAAGCGGTGCGGGTTTTCCGGGAATACCTCTGAAGATAGCCGGATATGACGGGAAGATAGTGTTATTGGAAGCTAACAACAAGAAAAAGACTTTCCTGGAATACGTTATAAACGAATTGCATCTGAAAAACATTTATGCTATGCAGGGAAGAGCGGAAACGTTCGGAAGAAATAAATCATTCAGAGAAAATTTTGATGTAGCTACAGCAAGGGCTGTCGCACCGCTCAATATCCTTCTGGAGCTGTGTACCCCGTTTGTAAAGAGAAACGGCGTCTTCATAGCGATGAAAACAGACAGTGACGAAATAAAGACATCAGAAAATGCCATTACACAATTAAAACTGAAAGTGGAAAAGGTAAAGAACATAACGATACCTTATTCAGATATCACAAGATGCAATATGTATTTTACAAAGTCGGATTTTACTCCTGACAGATACCCAAGGGCTGACGGCATTCCAAAGAAGAAACCGTTATGATTTGATGCTCTATTTGTTATGAAGGGCATGTTTTTTACATAAAACAAGGAATTTCGGGATATTAAGCATACGTTTAAAACGTTTTGGCTGGCAGATAAGACGGTAAAACCATTCTAGTTTATGCTCAAGGAAAAATTTAGGGGCTCTTTTGGCAAAACCAGAAATTATATCTATTGTTCCTCCGACTCCTACAGCTAAGGCAACATCAAGTTTTTCCCTGTTATCATAAATAAACATCTCTCCCTTAGGCGCACCAAGACCTACAAGCAGAAGATCGCAATGGCTTTTATTAATATCACTTATTATTCCATCAATGTCACTATCCTTAAAGTAACCGTTTCTGATCCCTGCTACAGTGACCGAAGGATATTTTTCCGTTATATTCTTTTTTGCGGTTGTGACTGACTCTTCTGTTGCACCGAATAAATATACAGACAATTTCATGCCGGATGAAAGCATTTCCAAAGTGAATTCACATCCCGGGACTTTTTCCCGAAGAGGTGTATCAAGATAAGCAGCTGCTTTCAAAACGCCTTCCCCGTCAGGGATATTCATAAACGATGAATTCAATGCGGTAAGCAGTTTTTCATCTTTTAATGCCGCCATGCATATTTCCGCATTTGGAGTGAATACATATGAAAACCCTTTTTTGTTATTTACTGCAGAAAAAGCCTTGTTCAGTGCTTCTTCCATCGTTACATCATCTATTCTTATACCTAAAATATCCATAAACATCTCCAATAAAAAGAGTATAGAATGTGAACGCTTGATATGTCAATAAAAAAGGTTGATAATAACAGATGTAAATTATACAATAGCTCCTGCAATGTGAAAAGGACAGAAATGAAAAAAAAGAGTCGTATCAGTATTTCAGCTATATTGTTATTGTTATCCCTTCTAATGGTTTCTTGTACTGAAAGTGAGTATAACAATTCAGCTCAATATTCATCTTTAAACTCATATACACAGACAGGTGATTCTTCCGAATTAAAAAATAAAAGCTATAATTACGTTTCGTTAAGCGAACAAGGTGAATTTAAACTCATAAACAGCGAAATATACAACCTTGATTATGATACTGCATTACGCATTTCCTCCGGAAGCGCAGGTTCTGTCGTAAGGACCAGCATAATATCAAAAACAGCAGGTATAATAATTGAAGGCGAAAACGCCTCTTTGAATATAATAACATCCGAGATCGCTTCATCCGGTGAAACAGCAATACTGGTAACCGATAAAGCCATTATGACAGCTTCAGGGATCGAACTGGTGAATGTAAGTGAAACTGGAGCCGGTATTACGGTCAGAGGCAGCACTGCCGTTATATTGAATAACTCGACGGTGAAAGTGTATGGTGCAGGGATAATAACAGATGCGATCATAAACGTAAATAATACAGATATCAACGCAGATAAGCTTGTCCTATATTCTGACAGCTCGGCTACTTTTTCAGATTCACATATCATTACAGAGAATGGGATCATGATACTTGGTGAAGAAGATGATACGGAAGGCGATGCGAAATTGGAGATAGAGAAGTCTAATATAGATACTTCTTACGGAACGAGCATAACAGTAATAAATACCGATGCAACTGTAAACATATACGATTCAGTCATAACACAGAATGCCGGATGCATTATCTCCGTTACAAACGCAGATGCCACCGTAACAGTCAGAGAAACAGATATTACTGGAGATCTTCTGGTACATAATAATGGCAGAATGAACATACTGCTGAAAGACAGATCAAATTTCAACGGTAGTATTCCAAATACGACAGATGAATATACGGTGATAATGCAGATCGAGAAAGGATGTACCTGGAACGTTACCTCTGACAGCTATATCAAAGGCCTTATCGCAGAAAGCGAGATACTCTCAGGCATTATTTCGAACGGATACACCATATATTATGATGACACATGTACTTTAAATACATGGCTTGACCATCAGACAATAGTTCTGCCAGGAGGCGGGAAGCTTATAGCTGCAAAAACAGGAGAAAATTAGATTTAAAGAGATAATATTTTTTTTGCATTATCCATCATCTGATCGGTATATCTTCCCATATTTTTAAGACTCATCCCCAAGCACCTGTATGCAATGGATGTGTTATATATATGCGAATCGCTTCCGATGAATTGGATATAGCCTTTTTTTATATATTCAATAATGGTATGTCTTGACGCAAGGTTATATAACGAATATGCGTTTATCTGCGCAATAACACCCAGATCAAACAATTTCATGGCTTCTTTTTTTGGATAACGTTCTATATGAGCGATTATTACGTTCAATTCGCATACGGATTGTATTTTTAATACTGCGTCAAGGATCGTGTTATCCCACGTTCTTCTGGGCATTTCCAGCAATATGCAGTCTGTTCCTGAAATCGCAAGTTTTTTAAGCCCATGGAGAGCATACAGGTTGGCAGTCAGTCTTACCTCAGCGCCTAAAACGATTTTAACACCGGTAACATTGATCTTACACAGATCAGCATATGCTTTATCCCTTCGCGCAAGAAACATGTTTATGCTGTCATTAAAAGCATAAAAATGCGGTGTTGCCACAATTGTTTCAATACCGTTTTTCTTGGCTGCGTTCAGTTGTTTTAATGAATCCTCTATACCTGCACTGCCGTGATCGGCTTTAGGCAGGATGTGGGAGTGTAAATCAATTTTCATCAAGTTCAACAGGAGAGACAGGTTTCACAGGCTTCTTGTCATAACCCCCGTATCTTTCATATTTACTGTATTTATTACCGTATTTCCCATATTTATATGACTTATTCTGTGACAGAGTTTCAATGTCATAATCAGTGAATATTACTCCAAGGATCTTGCCGTTTACATTGTCAAATGCTGACATTGCCTCCTTGACCATGTTCGAATGCGAGAAATTCTGCCTTACTGCGAATACTGTTCCTGTAACTTTATTTGATAAAGCTACCGCATCGGTCACTATAAGGACAGGAGGTGTATCTATAAAGATGTAATCCAGGGTTTCTCTCAATTCGGATAACAGAAGAGACATTCTTTCTGAGGTAAGTAATTCAGAAGGATTTGGTGGTATGGTTCCGCTTGGCAGGACATGCAGATTCTTATGCTTCGTAGGATATATGAAATTTTCTTTTACAAGTCCGCCTAATATATCGCTCAACCCAGGTGATGATTTTATCTTAAAGAATTTATTCAAAGTAGGTTTTCTCATGTCAGCATCAATTACCAGCGTCCTGAAACCGGCATCAGCAAAAGACAAAGCGATGTTAGCGCAGGATGTGGATTTCCCTTCACCCATATGTGCGCTGGTGAAAGATATGACCGGACATTTTTCCTTGGCGGTGGTGAACATAAGATTAGTACGGGCAGCTTTGATCGCTTCCGCTACAGGGAAAGCGCTGTTATTAAAAAGGAGATACTCACGCTTTTGAAGATCTACCATACACATTGGCCTCCGTTTCTTCATCCTGATATAGTTTCAGATCCGGTATGTATCCTATAACAGGGACCTTGACTACACGTAAAAGATTATCTTCAGTACGGATCTTAGTATTGAACGTTTCAAATAATATTACAAAAGCAACTGCTGCTATCAAACCTAAAACTATGCCAATGGCCAGATTCTTTATTACGCTCGGTGATGATGGAGATGCAGGTACCGTAGCTCTGTCAAGTATTTCAACTGAACCGGCTTTTATGACCCGGAGTATTTCGTCCGGAGCAAAATCAACGAATGCATTTGCTATGACCATGGCATCATGAGGATCCGAACACTTTATAGTTATCTTCATGACTTCCGTGCTGTTCACAGATGCTCCAGTGAACATACTGCGTATTTCTTCAGCAGTATAATCCAGACCCGTCGCTTCAATCACCTTATTGACCACATTATTGCTTTGCATTATAACGGAATATGTTGCGATCAGTTTCTGTGATGTTGTTATATCCGATGAAGAAATAGATGTCTCCGAACGGTCGGAATCGTTAAATACATATAGTGTTGAAGATGCTTCATACTGTGGAGTGATAAAGAAGAAAGTTATGGTCAGTGCCATGCTTCCTGCAACAAGCACAAAACAGACGATAAGCCATATGTGCCTTCTTAAATAAGTAAATATCTGACGAATATCAAGTTCTTCCATTATGACCCTCGCTATCCCTGATGTGTTTATATTAAACGGATTTTCTATTCAGTACATTCAATAATAAAGGAAATATAATACAAAGTCAATGTTTTAAAAACCCGCAAAATCATATCAGAAACAAATACATAAAATATTTCATTCCATTATTATGATCCCATAAACTAAAATATTATTCTTCTGACATATGTCAGTCAGTTTTCTGATCTTGCTTATATATGAGTGTTTATACTTTTCGATCAGAATTATTCCTTTGCATGTAAGCAGGGTCTCTGCGATATCCGGTTCAGTGAAAACATTACTGAGGTGTCTGAAGTCATAACCGCATGATTTCTTCAGATTTGCATATATCTCCTTGCATTGCATCAGGTTTTCGCTTGAAACTATCCCGATAGGATCGGTCGTTTTACCGCATGTATAAATTATGGGTACGACCGAAGCATCTGATATCTTCCTGATATCTTTACCTGAAGCAAGCAGATTCAGTTTGGGAACTATCTGCTCCACCCCTATCAGTTTTACCCCAAGATAGTAATTGCATAAAATGATTATATACGAAATGAATATCCCCACTATAGATCCAAGCAGTATGTATTCAACAGTTTCTTTCGAAACAGCATCATATGCGATTTTAGCAAGTTCCGCTGTTGCCGTTGTTTTTTCTGTTTCTAAAGAAGAGAGCGATGACGACAGTGCAGTATACTGGGCATCGTATTGTTTCTTAAGAGCGGCAAGGGTGGGATTACTTCCGATCGTATTGCGGGTTGAAAGCAGTATCCGGGTGCTGGCACCGAAAGTTGCAGTCGTATCCTCGCATGCTTTATCAAAGCAATTCTGTGCAAGGATCGTGTATGTGTCCAGAAGTGATTCCGAAGGGGCCCAAACGGAAATCGTAAAGATCTTTGATCCCGTATCCGCAGTGAAATCAATAAACATATCAAGTACTTCCGTCTGTGTGTCTATATCCAACAGCTGCGCCTGATCATACAGGAGGCCCATATCATTTGTGGCTGCGGCATAAACGAGTATGTTTTTATCAAAATAATATGAAGCCGTATATCTGTACAGGTTATCAGTATCGATATTATGCAGCGAGGCATATATATAGTTTGCTTCCAGTTCCGATATCTGTGAATTTACTTTGTCCATTCTGCTTTTAGCGCTCGCTATCTGAGCTTCATATCCTGGTATCGACCCTTTGGCAAGGCGGTAATCCGAAAAGTCTGAATATATCTTGAACAATCCGGAAATAACAGCACAGCATAAAACAACGATTATTATTAATTTAATGTTCTTTTTAGAATATCTTAACAGTGTGACTAGATCCATATATTCCTCCACAACTAATGATAACGAAAATTAAAATCAAATACATTTTTTATTATACCATCATATACCGGCAAAACAATCAAAAATTATTATTAATATCAGGTCATGTGGCATAAAATGGTCTCATTCAGGATGCTGATGTAAATTACAATTGAAAAGAAGCGGCATGTAATATATAATCTTCTATACTGGTATTAAAGGAAATTGAATGAGTAATAAGAAAAAAAGTAAACCTACAGCTGAAAAAGAAGTAAAGGAAAATTTTCTTAAAAAAATTTTCACATCTGTTCATGATAAAAAGAAAATGTCATATTGCGAATTGATGACATGCGGTTTTCTGTATATTTTTCTGGCATCATTTGCCCTGATAATAAGCAATGAGGTATATGGAGATATTACGGAAACGAAACTTTATGCCCTTATAGCCATGTTCGGAGTCTGGGTGATACTGATGTTTTACGGGATCGTAGAAAAGGTAAGAGCTAAGACGCTGAACTCTCTGTATTTCAAAGACTCGGTCAAAAACCTGACAGTGACGGATATCGCACTGATATCATATACGCTGGTCGCATTCCTTTCATCTATATTATCGGAATACAAAACCACTTCATTTCTTGGCCTGGAAGGCCGGAATGAAGGTTTTCTCATGCAGCTCATGTACATATCCATGTTCTTCATGCTTTCAAAATTTTATGTAAATAAATATGAGCTCAAGATATTTGCGGCAGCAAGCATAATAGTCGCATTTATAGGGATACTTCAGATCAACGGATATTATGTAGGAAAGATAACATATAACATAACCGAATATGGGACAAGTTATTTAACGACTTTAGGAAATATCGACGTGGTCTCAACATACCTTGTTACCCCTATAATGCTTTTCACTGTTTTATACTGCCAGAGCAGTGAGAAAATATGGAGGCTTCTGTATTTTGCATCAGCAGGCATGTGCTTCTATTTTTCCATACTTATTGGGGTCGACAGCGGATATGTCGGCATGCTTGCCGGCTTAGGCATCATGTTCCCGTTTATTGCAAAAGACAGGATATCAGCAACCAGGATATTCCAGATGCTCGCAATGTTCCTGTCCATGATATATCTTGAGGATCAGATATCACAGATAGGTACAAGGAATTTCGTGCTTTTTGAAAACCCGTTTTCAAGCATTGTGTTTTTAGGGATACTGGCATGTCTGGCGATATCGGCTGTAATTTACTTTGTAGGCAAGCATATAACGGTAAGCAAAAAATGCATATGGCCGATAGCATATTTCCTGTGCGTATGCATGGCAGGGATCGTTCTGATCAAAAAAGTATTGGGAATGACGACCGAACCTACGGATTCATCAATTAAGATCGCGCTATATCAGTTAGGACAGATACTTAAAGGGAATCTGGTAGATGAGTACGGATCTAACAGGGTATATGCATGGAGAGTCATTTATTCGTTTTTCAAGGAAAAACCCATAATAGGCCACGGCCCGGATACTGTCATGGATCTTTGGATGAGGGAAGAATATGTATACAGTATGCAAAAATACAATACATATTTTGATAAAGCGCATAACGATTACCTTCAGGTACTGGTCACTACCGGTATACTGGGGCTGGTATCGTATCTTACCTTCCAGTTCTCACTGCTCATAAGATCATTTAAAAAATTCAATGATCCTTTGGTGATCGCACTGGTAACGGCAAGCATATGTTTCTGCGCGCAGGCATTCTTCAACATAGGAGTCCCGATAGTATCACCGTACGGATGGATCCTTTTTGGAATGCTTGCATCAGTTATAAGAAATAAAAAAGATACTGAAAAATAGATATGTTTGGATTTTTCAGTAAAGGAATAAAGGGGAAAAATGCACAAAATAATTAATGATAAAGGTTTACTGCTTAAAAAACTGCTACTCATTATTCTTGATATAGCATGTATAAACGCGGCTACCTTTTTTGCTCTTTTTGTAAGGTATGAGTTGAGTTATGAGAAGATAGACATACAATACCTCATGGCTGCATTGGAATATGCATGGATAGATACTTTATGCACCGTCATTATTTTCTGCTTTATGGGGCTGTACAGAGGTTTATGGAAATATGCTTCCATTAAAGAGCTTTTCAATATCATACTTGCAAGTCTGATGTCATATGGGGTCAAGCTGTTAGGAACGATACTGCTAAACCAGCAGCAGCCGAAAAGCACAACGATATTCGGATGCGTGATACTTATAATGTTAGTGTTCGTAACCAGATTCGGATACAGATTTGTAAGGTATATCGTCAGGGAGCAAAACAAAGATAAGGATATCAAAAAGATAATGGTCATAGGAGCCGGAGATGCCGGTAACATGATCATACGCGAGATGAGGACCAATCAGAAACTGCATGCCGATGTGGTATGTATCATAGATGATGACAAGCAGATAAAAGGGCTTTCGATACAGGGAGCAAAAATAGTCGGCGGACGTGATATGATAATCGAAAGCGTTAAGAAATACAATATAGATGAGATCATTATCGCCATACCGTCCGCTCCCGGACTGGAAAAAAAGAAAATATACGACATATGCAAAGAAACAAAATGTGTTTTAAAGACCATTCCCGGGATGTATCAGATCATAAATAATGAAGTAAAGCTTTCGGATCTTAAGGAAGTGCAAATTGAAGATATTCTGGGCAGGGATACAATAGATATAAATACCCAGGAAATAATGGGATATGTAAG
>Ga0172381_10007517_pt1 | contig 10770 bp, 15 predicted proteins | sample Leawel6488metaG_FD_119754 | JGI IMG/M metagenome (GOLD analysis project Ga0172381, IMG submission 119754) | Leachate microbial communities from a municipal landfill in Southern Ontario, Canada - Leachate well 64-88 metaG | ecosystem: Engineered > Solid waste > Landfill > Unclassified | place... | reverse complement strand
ACCAGTCCGATTTTAGAAGAGAGAAGGTTGTTTCGCTCAGAAGTATGCCAATACCCCCTAAAGATGTAGCGCCATTCCTTAACCCACAGGAACCTGTTTGAATGTTTTCTTGATATGCTGTAATGGGCAAAGTAATCACTATTTGCTCACTTCCCGCCCCAGCAGTACCACCACTGTCGTTGTACCACTTTCCATAAACGTGCACGACTTTGCCGACTTGACAATAGCGGTTTACAAACGTTGCATATATTGGCGCAGTGCCGCCTGCTACTGATAGCGTTGGCGTCCAGTCAGCCCACACACCTATGTCAGCCCATGTCGGTACACCAGCCACCGATGTCAGGACTTGATCCCCAACTGGTGCGGCTGCTAACGTGTTCAGTTTCGAGGTGACGAGTTGCGTTTCGATGGCGGTGATTTCGGTTTGTATGTCATTAATATCAGCCGCCATGACAAGATCGACATTATCGACTTTGGTTGAAAAACTCTTTATTGAGGTTGGATAATCTGCTGCCATAATTCGTCCTTTCTATTCACACCGCATAATGTAGCGGAGTCTGATATAAGGCGGCATTGAGGTTGCCGCGTCTGTGTTGGGTACTGTGTGATTGTGGCTTTCCGCGCCTGTTACCGCGCCAACAGACAATAAATGGTTGTGCCCAGCCAAACCAGTCGCCGCTCCGCTCCAAATATTATTGACCGCTTGACCGCTTGCGCTGCCAGAGTTACCGCTTGCGGCGGCGTGTCCGTGCGTAGCGTTGCCCGTGCTTAAATTAGTGTGCGTATGGGTAGAAGCGCCGCCTGCTGCACCTAATGAACCGCCTGATGCCGGCACTCCCAACGGGAACGCGCCGACTAAGTTAGGCGTTTGTACTCCCGCATAACTGCCACCGTCGCAGTCATACCAGCCAACTGGAGGTGTCACGCCATCGAACATGATGATTGAGCCGATTGGTAGTTCTGCCATTAGACCGTCCTCATAATGTAGTAAACCTGAACGTAGGGAGGCAAGTTATTAGCCGCAACCGCGTCCGATGTGGTGTGGGTATGTGTGCCTGAGCTTGGATAGTCAAAGTCTACGGTGTGAGTGTGGCTTGGCGATATACCCGAATTTCCCTCGCCTACGTCGCTTACGCCCTCACTTGTTACATTCCCACCGATTGAGCCTTTGATGTCGTGAGTATGCGAGCCGCCAGCTACGGTTGCCGAATTAGTGTGTACGTGCGTTGCCGCGCCGCTTGTTGTTCTGTCAGCGTCAATGCTCGCTCCGATTACAAACCTGCCCCTGAGATCGGGTGTGCCATTATTGCCGTCGCAGATTTCCCACCCAACAGGGCGTAAACTGGTCGCCTTGTACCACATAATGATTGAGCCGATTGGTAAATCCATTTACGCCTTTCTTATGTAGTAAAGCCCGTAAACGGGTGGTGTGTGAACCGAGCCTCCAGTAACAGAAAGCGCGTGAGCGTGATTTGGATATGGGTTTGGGTTAATCGCTGCGGATTGAGAGTGGTTAGTGTGATACCGCCCCGCCCAATAAGCATTGTCCTCACCTGGCGCAAAGTAATTCGGTAATGTGGCGTTTATTGGCTGCCCAATTGTTAATGTGATGCTGTGAGTGTGAGCGCCCTCGTTGCCGGTATTCGATGAATAAGCGTGGGTATGAGTGGCACTTCCCGCCGCAGTAGTGCTTGCCGTCGTCGCGCCTGCTACCAGCTTTCCCGCCGCCGCCGAGTAATAAGCCCAACCCGCCGGAATATCAGCTTTCGCACCAAACCATAGTACGATTGTTCCCGCCTTGACCGCTCCGCCTGAGTTTGAGATAAAAGTTACGCCCATGCTAATAGCCTACGACGAACCAGAAATCCAACCCTTTAGGGCTTCCAGTCCCAGCCGTCACGTTGATCGGTATCTTAGTTCCTGCCTGTGGCAATGACACGTTTATATCTGCTCCCTCCACGAACCCATTACCCGCAATGCTCGCGTAAGTGCTAAGCGCGACGGTTGTGTTCGCCGCCGGTGATGCCGCAGTCACAACGCCCATACCGACCTTTTTAATCTTCATGCCAGTCAAATGGGATGGTACGAAGAAATATGCCTTTGGACTTGCGCTCACAATCAGATCGCCAGCAGGGAATAGCTGAATGTAAATCAGATTCCTTATGGCTACCGAAGCGTCGGCGGCTAACTTCGCTAACGTCACCGTAGCATCCGCAATTGTCGCTGTGTCAACTACTTGTGCTGCGAATTGATTGCTTGCACTAACCCCACCTGCAGCAATTTTTCCTGCAGTGACCGCGCCAGTTGCAAGCTTGTCAGAAGATATGGCTAAGTTTGCAATTGCCGCTTGAGATACAACGTTAGCGCCAAGTTGATTTGCGTTGAATATCTTGACGCTTTGGGCTTGCAATTTCTTCGTCTTTGCGGACACCACCGACTCCGATATATCCACAACGGTCAGCAAATCGCCGCTTGCTAAATCGGTCAACTCCGTTAAGTCTGAAACTTTTACAATAACAGGATCAGCCATTAATTCACAAACCTTTCTACGCCAACGATTTCAGCATCTATCAAGAAGCCGCCCGTCAGGTTGCTAACTAATTTTTCGGTAATTCCAACTATGTCCTTGCCATAAAGTGAATCTACCACCTGAATATCACCCAGCGTAACAACGGGATTAGGTAGAAGTGTTATGTTCTGGACATAGCGTAACTTCATGTATTCAACAACTTTGGCGAGCACGTCTTCCGCTATATTGCCGCTTATAAGCGTCCCATCTTCGATAGTAATTGCGTTTGGCGTTGCGGTCAGATATGTAATCTTTGAGTAACGCTCCTGTCCGTAAATCTTCTGTCCATAATAGAACCCCTGAATAAATTCAGTTGAAGCCGCTAACTCGTTATAACGATATTGCATGACATTATCTAACCACGCATAGCCGTAGACGGTAATCTGTCCGGCTTCCAACACTTGAATTGACATGCTGTTAGAGTAGAAGATAAACGTTTCTGATTCTGTGCCCACCCGCCCGTCAGTCCATAACGCGCCGCTATCCTCAGTTGCAATCACCCGCCCGTCTTCAGTTGAGATGTAAACCGGAACAGAACCAACGCCGTCCGCCCATACTTTCCAGTAAGGCTTTTGGTATGAGATGATGTAATTACCAGGCTCTAAATAGGCTGAGTAGATTTCTTCTGAGGTTTGCACCTCTTCCGCTGGATGGTAGTAATCATGCGATTTAATCATGACCGAAGTAACCATTGGTAAGTGGGACAATTTTTGTTTGTCGGTCTTATCATCATCGGTAATATCAGTTTTAATCGCAATGCGGTTGTAATATGTACCATCCCCGTAAGTAGCTTCGCCGTAATAACCGAAAGACTCGTTGGCTGTTGAGATTGGTAACTTCGCATCCGTAAATAAGACCGATTCAGATTTTGCCGTGCTGACCAAACATCGAGCCGCGAAACATACTTGCTGGAGCGCGTCCCTTACCTTACCTGGCGGAATCCAACCCTTGACCGTGCGCTGCCCCACATTCGCCGCGATTGTGTACGGTATGCCGACTGGATTCAATATCTCAGCAATCACGGTTGAAACAGCCGTTGCCTCGCTCCAGAACGACCCCGCGTACTCCGTGTTGGCATATACGCCGATTGCGTCAATGAAGTCGAATTGCACCTGATTTTCAGCCGGAGCAAGCCAACGATCCAGATAGAACACACCTATTAACGACTCCACGTTATCTATTGACTCGTAAATCTCAGCCGGAATATTGCGGGAAAGGGAATCGTAATAACCGCCTGCGAACGGACTAAACAACGCGTTGGTAGTGTATATCAGCACGCTGGCGGTCCCGCTCGGTATCTCTAAACTAATCGGGTGCGTTTCTTGTACGACCTCGCAATTGATGATGTCCGCATCACGGAAGCTAATATCCGTGTTATTCAGCTTCATCTTGATAACAGGGAACGTGACTGCCATTATGCAACCTTTGTCGGCTTCTTAGCTACGACCGACACGCTCATCGACTTCCAGTATGTCACGCCGTTCTTAATCCTGAGTATCTCGTTTTGTGGACTGGCGAAGTACCCCTCGAAGGTGTAAGCGCCGTCCTCATCCCATAACGTGATGGTATGAAACTCCTCCGCTTCGGTGATCTTCTTCCATAGCGCAGTGTATTCGTCAGGGAACTTGTACCCACTGGCGAACTCAATCTCATAGTTGTAATAGATGCCGATCATCTCTCGATGCAAGTCCCCGTCAACGGTTCGCTCAGCATACTTGTCCAGCGCGTCCGCTTTGATGGTCAGTTTCTTTATTGGCACGCCGTAAGTGACTGAGTCGATTGTGATTAAATCCTCGCGTGCGCTCATACCCTCACCACCTTTGCCATCATATTGCCACCGACTCTGCTGGTTTCACGCTCGATATACGGCTTCAACTGGCGCACCAACTCACCCATCGTGCCGCCGAACGTGATCGTGATATTCTGCCCGCCCCCACCGCCCGACTCCTCGCGCACAATCTGGCGGATAAGCGATTCAGGCGCTTCGAGGTTCGTGCCCCTGCGCTGGTCGCCCATAACTGCCATGAATGGCGCGTTGGGGGGAATTACCGCGCCGTCTGCAAGCTCCCACCAGCTTGTCCCGCCACCGCCTGGAATTGTTGGAATAGAAGGTAAGTCTACTCTTCCGAAGTTGAATACAGTTTGTCCCAAGAAAGTAAGATTGTTAACCCAGTCAACCATTCCGTTTACTGCGTTTTCTACATCAGTGATTGCGCCATTGAACCAGTCAATAACAGTATTGATTGCGCCGCGTATAGCATCCCCAATATTGGTAGCGATACCGCCCGCACCTTTTTGCACTGCTTCCCAAATCTCGCCAGCCTTTGTGCTGATCGGAGTCCAGATGGTCGTATCGAACCACGTTGCCGCTTCGCCCCATGCCGTCTTTACGTCTTCCCATACGCCAGTAATTTTTGCCTTGATACCATCGTCGCCAGTCCAAACAGAATCAAATTTATTTTTTATAGGTGTTAGTACATCAGTTTCAAACCAATTACTAACGGTTGACCAGGTTTCTTCAATCCCAGTCCACGCGGTAGTCGCGAACCCCTTGATATCATCCCACGCTCCAGTAAACCACTTTTTTAGCGGCTCGATGACTTTTGTGCTAAACCAATCTTCTGCCTTTTTCCAAGCATCCTCAATACCTTGTTTCAAGCCGTCGATGATATAACCGCCTTGTTCTGCCATGACAGTCGAGGGTGATGAGATGCCAAAGGCTTCCTTAAATCCCTTCATAAACGGATCTAAAATGTTTTCTTTAATCCATGTTCCGATATTCGTTACTGCATTCTTGATGCCTTCGAGGATGCCACCCCAAATGTCACCGCCGGACTCATCCTTGAATTCCATCCATTTTTCTTTAGTGGTTTTCCAGGCTTCCTTTAGCGCTTCCCAAATCTTTGTGCCAAGAGTGACGATCAAAGCCGCTGCCGCGCCAAACGCCGATCCTAAAAACTCGAATACACTTGCTACCGTTCCGCTCCAGTCAAACTCTTCTACAAATCCCTTTATAGAGTCAAACGCACTGACGAGTCCTAACCAAATAGTATTACCAACTTCCTGCCAGTCAACTTCCTGAAGAAACCCACTGCCAGTATCGAATATGCCTTTGAGAGAGTCGCTAAGTAATCCGCCAAACTGTTTTCCTATTTCTAGGAAGTCAATGTTTGTGAGAAATGATCCTATAGATGCGACAATATCATTGACACCAGTTCCAATGTCCGTGCCAAATTGTTTGAAGTCAAAAGTCTGGATCGCCTCTCGCGCTTTAGTCAACGCGCCGACAATTCCATTGGAAAGCGTTGTAGCGAGCGCCGAGAAGTCACCAGTACCGAACGCACTTTCAATCATTTCCTTGATCGTGGCAACCTTCGCCGCTAATGCAGTGAGTTCCGCACTTAGCCCGCCAGTCTGCCCTTCCGTTGGCAATCCGCCGCCCGTACCACCACCCCCTCCGCCAGCTCCACCGCCGCCCCCACCGCTCGAAGTGTCCTGCGCCAGCACGTTCAGCTTGTCGAATGATGCCAGCGCACCCTTCGCCGCCTTGCCAGCCTTTTCAGTGTTAGCCGCCGTCTGTTCGGTTGCCGCCGCCGTAGCTTCGGCATTGCCAGCGATAGCAGCCTCAGCGTCCGCCATGCCAACGTTCGTGCCGAATAGCAGGTTGACGACTTGCCCCACGATGTTGAAGAGCTTCGTGAACCACAAGATCGCCTGAGTAATTGCTGGTAATAATGCGTTAATAAATGGAATAATTGCGTTGCCGACTGCGATTTTCAAGTTCTGAAATCCGGCTGTAATGGATGCAATTCTGCCCGCGTAGCTGTTGGCATACTCAGCCGCCGCCCCTGCGAACACGCCGCCCTCCGCCATAAAGCCTTCAAACTCGGCTTGCCGCTTCTGGAGCATGGTCAGGTTGTTGGCGGTTGTGCCAATTGACTTGGCGTATTCTTGCCACATCTTCGCGACGTTCTTCTGGATGCCAACGCTATCGGTTAAGAGAGAGTTTTCCATCCGCAAGCCCATCGTGGCTTTCTCGATCGCCTCACCCATCGAGAATTGCCCTTGCCGATTGTAGACCGCCGCGTCTTTCATGACCTTGAGCATCTTCTCAATCTGCTCGGTGGAGTAACCGCGTGAGACCATGTTCTTATAGGCTTCATAAGCGCTTGTCATAGGGACTAAGCCGTCGGCGGTAAATTCCTTGATAAAACTTGTCGCCTGACTCATCGAGCGCCCGTTGGCTTTCATCAAGAACTCAAGCCCCTTGAATTTCGCCTCCGCCTGGCTTGCCGCCTGAACCGCTGCCTTGCCGAACGCCACCACCGCGCCAACCGAGAACGCTACGCCCGCAAGCGTCGCCAGCTTGGTGAACATGCCGGTAACCGCTCCAAGCCCTTGCTTGAATCCGGCCGTGTTTAGTTTCGTGTCAAATGTCAAATAGGCATCAGCCATTATGTCGTGCCCTTTCCGCCGCTTCAAATGCCAGTATGTTCTGATGTTCCTGCCATGTTAGTTCTTCGTCACCCTCGCCCGCCAGATGGAAAGAATCACCCATTTCCGCTATCGCTTCCAGTTCTTTCGGGTTGCAGTCCCCATCGTAATAACGCTTGCGCATTGAGCACAATTCGCTGAACGTGGTTTCGCGTAAGTCGGTAAACAGCGCCCTGAACCGCCACCAATGCAAGTCCGTAACCGCCAAATCAATCCCGTGTCGGGTAGAGAACGCCGAATAGATAAGCTCCGCGTCTTGCTCGTAGCTGAACGTCCGCCTTGTGTCGGCTTTGGCACTCGCCTCTTCCAGTTCGCGCCCGCCATGCAGAAACCATAAGGCTTGCATGAGAGCGGCATTGAAGTCGGGGGGAACGTCCTCATATAAGGCTTGTACCAGATACAAGTATTGCTCCCAGCGCGTCAAATCGCCGCTCTCAAGCGCCGCCATTATCCTCAGGCACGACCGGTGGTCCCACACAATAGCATAGTCTTCGCCATTGACGGTCAGGGACTTGGGGAACGTGCCAGTAAGGATATTCGGCATCAGTCAGCCTTTGCCTTGCGCGGCGCTTTGAGAGGCTTGCCGAGTTTCTGCTCGATCTTGCTTTGAGATACCGCGCCGATCTTTTCCATGACGAACGCCATAAACGAAGCCATCAGGTCAGGGTCAAACGAACGCTCGCCGAATAACTTGCCAGCCGCGCCCCGTCCGAATATGTCGTCAAGCTCGCCGATGAAGTAATCAGCCACCTCTTGATTGAACGCCAGAACGTCCTTGATGTTGGCAGGTAAAGCGCCGTCAGCCGGTTGTTCGCCAGCGTCAAGCGCTTCGGCTTTCTTCGCCATCTCAACTTGCTTGGTTTGAACATCGACCATAAACTCGGTGATGCGGTTTCTGAGGAGCATGTCATTCGGGTTGAACTCGATGACCTTGCCCTCGTCCCCGTCTATGGCGATCTTGACTGTATTGCGACTAAAACTCTCCACGAGTTTGCTCCTTATGCTGACGGGTCGGTGTCACTGAATGCGCCGGTATTCGGCTCGTACCATCCAAACACCGGATCGCCCTGGTGACCCAGTGTGACCGAGATTTTGAGCGGCTTGACCGCTTCGTCGCCCATGTTATTGAACGCGATGCTGACCTTATCCTTGACCGCGTCGTACCAAAGCACAACGGGGTCCGTGCCGACTTCGGTTGTTTCTGTCATGTCAACGGTCAGCATGTAAGTTTCCGCAGCCGTGCCGATTGAACGCGCCCACATAACGTCAAAGATGTAATCGTTGGCGTCATCGGCGCTATCGTAATTCATGTCAAAGCTGGTTTCGACTGCCAGACCGGTGGCGTACTTGGTTTTGGCATCGTCCCCAATGTAGGCTTCTTCCTCAATCTCAGGATTGAAGCTAGAAGACAAGGAACTGATACCCTTGTTGAGTTGCGACCAAGTATCTGCCGGATCTGTAGCCGTCAGCAGATAATGGGGCAACGATGAACGCATGATTTTAGTAGTTGTCATTGTAGATTATCCTTTCGCTCACTTTATGCTGTTGGGGTAAAAGCAGCGTCGCTAACGTCATACGTACCCACAACGGGATCGCCTTGATGTCCGAGTGTCACGCCAATCTTGAGCGGCTTGACAGCCTCATCGCCTAACGAGTTGTAGATGATGTTGATGGTGTCCTTGATAGCGGGATATTGGTCGGTATTAGCAGGCGGAGCGGAGTAGTTGACCGTCAACAATTCCGAGTCCGCGTCCGTACCAATCTTGCGTCCCCAAACGAGCAGGAAGATAGCATCATTGGCCAGATCGCCTTTGACACGATTCATGTCGAAGGTGGTTTCAACCGCCAAGCCGGTAGTGTATTTCGTTGAGGCAGCGTCCGCAATGTACGCCTCTTCTTCCGATTCAGGGTTGAAGTTAGTTGTGAGCGAACTTACGCCCTCATTAATCAGCGACCATACTGGACTGCCGGTCGTGTTTGTGTTCAGGTAGTGGCGTACCTTTTCTCGCATTACTTTTGCCATTGTTTAGTTCCTTTCGTACACAAGGCGGCAATTGATCGAATAGACCGCCGTAGATAGCACCTCGCTCGACTCCATTAGATAGCCGTTAGACAGTGCCTCGATTGATAAGGCTGTGTAACCGCTCGGCAAAGTTGGCAATACGCCCGCTTCGGTCTGGCTCATCAGCCATTCTTGAAAGTCCTCGAAGAATCCGCTGCTTTGCAAGCGGTCAGCATCCTCGACCGTTGCCGCCCGCATGTTGAGCAGGAAGTGCCGCCCGTAGATACCGCCGCTCACAATCCACTCCTCGATCTTCTCAAGCTCTGGCAGCATCACGACGGAGTATTCTGTTGGTTGTTCACCCACGAACTCCACGTAAACGCCGCCTGATAACGGCGAGTAAGTTTCAAGAAATGTTTTGATGCCTTGCGTGATGCTGGTTGGGTTGGTCACATTTGACTCCTCTCGTATGCCTTCACAGACGCTTTGAAGCTCTCGCCCTTTTCCGCCTTCCAACGCGCGAACCATAACCGCCCCCGTAAGCCGCCGGTGCTGGATGTACCAGGTAAGCGCCCCATATAGTATTGCCGTTTGGCATAAGGCGCGAGATAGCGAATCAATCCAGACCCAATCACCGATCCGAGTTGGAGTGACTTAATCATCATCGACGTTCTTAGAGGCGTGTAAGGTTCAATGCCCTTGATTACGCCGTTGTCGATGAAGACCTGCACGCGCCCGAATTTGTTGGTGTACGCTTGCCCGAAGCCAGGATTCCAAACCAGTTGCGCCTTGCCGTTAGGCGTTGTAACAATCGAGCCTCTTGGCGTGTCAATGCGGTGCGGGTTAGCCATTAGATGCCGCCCCTTAGTTCCCAGTGGTGCATGCCAGTCGAGCCATAATCCTTGTAGTCGGCTTGCCGGATCTTTATCCACGTGGAGTATTTGAGCATCAAAGCGCTGATTGTGAACGCGCTTGAGATAGTGTCACTTACCAATCCCTTGACCAGCACGTCGCCTTTTTTGAACGCATAGACGCCCGAAGTGAGCGGCACGTAGACCGAAGCCTTGTCCGCCGAGGTTACGCCCTGCTGGTCTGCAATGGCGATTTCTGCCGACTGCCACATAACCGGTGTGACCTCATGGCGCGTCCAGGTGGTCGCCGTGCCGCTTTTGGTCGCCTCGTACCACGTCATTGAGTGAGGAGTGTACATTACTCAAACCCCCTGAACAATAGCCCCGTAAATGCCAGATACTCACGCATGGCGTTAGATACTTTAGCGTTCGTGGTGAGCGCGGTGTCCGGTGATACGGCAAAGCTGACAGAGTAGTCACCTACCCGCTCGCTTGCCATTACACCCGTCGAGCCGCTCGCCTGTTGGTCTGAAGCATAGAGCGCGTCCGCTGCCGCGCATGTCGCCATCTGAATCTTGTCAATCGTTGCGGTGTCGGTGTTGGCGGTTATGATGACGCCAGCCCGCTCGAAGGTGTGAAACTCAACCGAAGCGGTTGCCCGTTCCGCATAGCGATAGAATGATGCGGCAGGGATAGCCACGCCCTTGTACGTGCCCATGTAATATGCCAAGTCTATGAACGCTGCCATCCCTTACCTCTCTTAGAATACGATCCAGTTAATAACGTCGGCGGCGGCGACTTTGTAAGTCGAACCATCTTCAACTTTGAGAACGCCAGCAGTCATGCTAAGTTTT
>Ga0172381_10007516_pt1 | contig 10771 bp, 9 predicted proteins | sample Leawel6488metaG_FD_119754 | JGI IMG/M metagenome (GOLD analysis project Ga0172381, IMG submission 119754) | Leachate microbial communities from a municipal landfill in Southern Ontario, Canada - Leachate well 64-88 metaG | ecosystem: Engineered > Solid waste > Landfill > Unclassified | place... | reverse complement strand
TTCGGCCCAAGCGCATTTTAAGAAAGCCAAGATGAGCCTGGAAAAAGGAGATTTAGCTACCGCGATAAAAGAGGCCCTGGATGCCCAGCAGCTGGATGAAAAAAATCCGGAGATTGAGGCGTTCATCGAAAAAGCCGAAACGATGGCCTTGACGCGATAAAAAGCACCGCGAAACATCTTTCCCGACATTGAATTCCTTGCATATTTAATTAATGGCCGAAAAAAGTTTATTCCTGATTGATGCTACCGCATTTTGCTACCGTGCGTATTATGCCTTAAGCGGTCTGGCTACCTCCGGCGGACAAAAAACAAACGCGGTCTATGGATTTATCAATATCCTTAAAAAAATACTTAAAGAAAACCGGCCGGATTACCTGGTTTGCTGTTTTGACCTGTCCCGTGAAACTTTCCGTTCGAAAAAATTCGCGCAGTATAAAATGCAGCGCCCCGCGATGCCGGATGACCTGGTCAGTCAGATACCTTTGATTAAGGAAGTGGTCCGGGCTTACGGGGTTCCGCTTTTTGAAAAGGAAGGGTTTGAGGCGGATGACCTGATCGCTTCTCTGGCCCGGAAGGCCGCTTCGCGTTCATTGGCGGTGACGATCGTCAGTAACGACAAGGATATCCTGCAGCTGGTGAATAAGCGTATTTCGGTATTGAGCCCGCGCAAGGAGGGGGATATTTTATATGATCCCGCCAAGGTCCAGGAGCGTTTCGGGGTTCCTCCGGAAAAAGTTGCCGAGCTTATCGCTTTGACCGGCGACACCGCGGATAATATTCCGGGGATCCCGGGGGTAGGCGAAAAAACCGCCCAGAAGTTGATCCGGGAATTCGGTTCCCTGGAAGGCTTGCTTAAGGAGGGAGCCGACTTGAAGCCTCCCCGGATCAAGGAAGCGGTCCGGGAACACGCCGCGCGTATCAAACTGAACCGGGAGCTGATCCTCCTGGATCAGGAACCGGAATTGAATTTTGACCTGGAAGAAGCCCGCACCGGAAAACCGGATTACGAAAGTTTAAGGAGTATTTTTAAGAAACTGGAATTTAAAAGATTGCTGGGTGAACTCCCGGAAGAGGAAAAAGACCTTTCCGCGGCCGCGCCGGCGCGTCTTTATAGCCGGGATGAAATGGAAAAGGCCCTTGCTTCTGCCAGAGAGATGGTGCTTTACGGTACCGGAGCCGGCGACCTGGTTTTTGCCGCCGCCGGAAAATTCTTTTGTTCTGTTTCAGACCGGGAGCTTTTACGTTCGGCGCTTTCTGACCCCCGGATCAAAAAAACCGGGCACGATTTAAAGAAACTTAAAGTCGCTCTTTTTAATCAGGGATGGGCCCTGGAGGGGCTGGGTTTTGATGTGATGATCGCCTCTTATTTGTTGAACCCTTCGCGTTCCAGTTACGCCCTGGAAGACCTGGCGCTTGAAAATCTGGAGGAATTTATCCGCCCGGGTTCTTTGGGGCCGGAAGCGGCATTGTCTTTGATTATAAAATTGAAACCGGCGCTCCAGGATGCCTTAAAGGAAAAGAATCTTTCCGGATTGTTTTCAGACCTGGAAATGCCGCTGGCCGGAGTGCTGGCGGGCATGGAAGAGGATGGGACGAAATTGGATCTGGACCTCCTGAAAAATCTTTCGCGCGAAATCGAAGACCGGCTGGTGGATCTGGTTTCCCGGATCTACCGGTTAAGCGGCACGGAGTTTAATATTAACTCCCCGAAACAACTGGCAGTGGTATTGTTTGAAAAACTTAAACTGCCGGTGTTTAAGAAGACCAAGACCGGCGCCTCGACCGATGAAGAAGTCTTAAGGCGTTTAAGCAGGAAACATCCGCTTCCCGAATTGCTCCTGGAATACCGCCAGCTGGCAAAATTGAAGAACACTTATGTGGACGCGCTTCCCAAGCTGGCGGATCCTTCCGGCAAGGTGCATACTTCTTTTAACCAGACGGGGACCGAGACCGGCAGGTTAAGTTCGAGTAACCCGAACCTGCAGAATATCCCGGTGAAGACCGATATCGGGGCGAGGATCCGGCAGGCGGTGATCGCCTCCGGCGGGGGGAACTGCCTGCTTTCCAGCGATTATTCCCAGATAGAATTAAGGGTCCTGGCGCATCTTTGCGGGGACGGCGCCTTGATCGACGCTTTTTCCAACAACCGTGACGTGCACCGCCTCACCGCTTCCCTGATTTACGGGGTTGACGAATCCGGAGTCGAAAACCGGATGAGAGAGGTCGCTAAAAGGGTGAACTTCGGGATCATTTACGGACAGAGTTCTTACGGGTTAAGCCGGGACCTCGATATCCCGGTGAATCAGGCCCAGGATTTTATCGACGCTTATTTTCTGCGGTATCCGCTGGTTAAAGGATATATCGATACGCAGGTAAAAAAGGCGCAGGATGAAGGATTCGTGACCACCCTCCTGGGCAGGAGGAGGTATATTCCGGAGATTAACAGCAGGAATATCGCGCTGCGCCAATTCGCCCAGCGCCAGGCGGTGAATACCCCGATCCAGGGGACGGCAAGCGACCTCATCAAGCTGGCGATGATCAGGATTGCCGCGCTGCTTAAGGAGCGCGGCCTGGAAGCGAAAATGATCCTGCAAGTCCATGATGAACTGGTTTTCGACCTGCCGGCTTCCGAATTGGAAAAATTAAGCCTGATAGTGAAAAAAGAGATGGAAAATGTCATGAAGCTGGATGTCCCGATAAAAGTTGATATGAAAAGAGGATTAAACTGGCTGGAGATGTCGGATTTTTCGCCAAAGGCGGAGGATAGAGAATGAAAATAGCGATGTTTTCTTCGGAGGTTGTCCCTTTTGCCAAAACAGGAGGATTGGCGGATGTGGCGGGGGCATTGCCTCTGGCATTGGAATACTGCGGCCACGAAGTGATCGTGGTGATGCCGGCTTACCGGTGCGTCGGGGAGGCGAAGCTAAAGATTTCCCGCGTTTCCGAAGGGGTGACTTCTTCGATAATCGGTAAGGGTGTCCGGGTATTTTTCATCGAGAACAAACCTTATTTTGACCGCCCCGGACTCTATGGAAACGAAAACGGGGATTATCCGGATAACCTGGAGCGTTTTTCTTTTTTCTGCCGCCGCGCCCTGGAATCGCTGAAAGAAATAAAATTCGGCCCCGATATCCTGCACTTGCATGACTGGCAGGCGAGTTTAGCCGCGGTATACTTGAAAACTCTTTGTTCTAAAGACGTTTTTTATAAAAAAATCCATTCGGTCTTAACGATCCACAATATCGGTTACCAGGGGATTTTCGCCAAGGAGGAGTTTCCGAAACTGGGGCTTGACTGGGGGCTGTTTGATATCGAAACTTTTGAATTTTTTAACAAGGTTAATCTCCTGAAAGGCGGGATCTCGATGGCGGATTTTATCAGTACCGTCAGCCAGACTTACGCTAAAGAGATTCAGACCCCGGATCTGGGTTTCGGGTTGGACGGGCTTTTGAGGAAACGCAGGAATGTCTTGAGCGGTATCCTGAACGGACTGGATTATTCCGTTTGGGATCCCGATACCGACAGGTTCATTACTCAGAATTTTTCCCAGGCGCATCCCGGAGATAAGGCGCTGGATAAAGCGGATTTGCAGAAAATATGCGGTTTGCGGCGCGATAAGGATGTCCCGCTTTTCGGGATGGTCTCCCGGCTGGCCGAACAAAAGGGGCTGGACATACTCGGAGGGAGCTTGGATGAATTTTGCGGGACAGGCGCCCAACTGGTGATCTTGGGAACGGGCGATCTTAAATACCATGAATTGCTTAAGAAATTTTCATTAAAATATCCGAAATCGATTTCCCTGAACCTGAAGTTCGATGATTCTTTGGCGCATAAGATTTACGCCGGAAGCGATATTTTCCTGATGCCTTCACGGTATGAGCCTTGCGGTCTGGGTCAGATGATCAGCCTGCGTTACGGGACGATCCCCGTGGTTTTTAAAACCGGCGGGCTGGCCGATACCGTTAACCGGAATAACGGTTTTGTTTTCAGTTCTTACCGCAAAGAGGATCTGATGAAGTCGGTGCATAAGGCGGTTTCAGCCTTTGGGGATAAAGATAAATGGGCCTCTCTGGTAGATAATGCCATGAGGTGTAATTTTTCCTGGAAGGTCTCGGCGGATAAATACATCCAGCTCTATGCCAAAGCCAAGAAAAAATAAATTTATCCTGGGTGTTACCGGGAACATCGCCTGCGGTAAAAGCACGGTCGCGAGGATGTTTAAGACCGGGGACTGTCTCCTGATTGACGCCGATAAACTATCGCGCCGCCTGATTGCCAGGGGAGGGCCTGTTTACCGGAAAATAAAAAAACTTTTCGGGGAAGAGGTTTTAAAGAGGGGCGGTTTTATCGACCGGAAGAAGCTGGGGGAGATCGTATTTTCCGACCGGGATGCCCTGAAGAAACTCAACCGCTTGATGCACCCGGAAATTATCCGTCTTATCCGGGAAAGTATCGATAGATCGAAGAAAAAGCTCATCATCCTGGATGCCGCCCTGATCGTTGAGGCGGGATTGAGCGGGCTGATGGATAAACTGGTGGTGGTGCGGGCCGGAAAATCCCAGCAGGTCCGCCGCGCGCAAAAGAGCCTGGGGCTTAATAAAAAGGAGGTCTCCTTAAGGATGGAATCTCAGATTTCGCAAAATAAAAAATCACGTTTTGCGGATTTTATCATAGATAACAGCAAATCATTAGCTAAAACAAAGAAGCAAGTTTCACTAATACGGAGGCAGTTGTGGAAAAGTTAGATATCAAGAATCTTAAAAACATGAAAATCAGCGAGTTGAACAAGCTGGCCAAGGAATTGAATGCCAGCGGGACCAGCGGCTTGAAAAAACAGGATTTAATCTTTAAAATACTTCAGGCCCAGGCGGAAAAGGAAGGTTTGATGTTCGGTGAAGGGGTGTTGGAGATACTGCCTGAAGGTTTCGGTTTCCTGCGCAGCCCGAATTATAATTATCTTCCCTGTCCGGACGATATTTATATCTCACCTTCGCAGATCAGGAAATTTGAATTGCGTACCGGGGATACGGTGAGCGGGCAGATCCGTCCCCCCAAGGAAGGAGAGAAATATTTTGCTCTTCTTAAGGTGGAGGCGGTGAATTTCGAGAATCCGGATGAGGTAAAAGAGAAAGTCCTTTTTGACAACCTTACCCCGGTTTATCCCCGCGAACCTTTTAACCTGGAGACGAAGCCGGATGAGACCTCGATGCGTATCATGAGCCTGCTTACGCCGATCGGCAAAGGGCAGCGCGGTTTGATTGTCGCCCAGCCCTACAGCGGCAAGACTGTTCTGCTGCAGAAGATCGCCAACGCTATTACCAGCAATAACCCGGATGTGGTCCTTATCGTGCTTTTAATCGATGAGCGTCCGGAAGAGGTTACCGACATGCAGCGCAATGTCAAGGGAGAAGTTATCTCTTCGACTTTTGATGAGCCGCCGGAACGCCATGTGCAGGTCGCCGAGATTGTCCTGGAAAAAGCCAAACGTCTGGTGGAGCATAAGCGCGATGTGGTGGTTCTCCTGGATAGTATCACCCGCCTGGCGCGGGCCTATAACTCCGTGGTCCCGCACAGCGGTAAGGTTCTTTCGGGCGGTATCGATTCCAACGCCTTGCAGAAACCGAAGAGGTTTTTCGGAGCCGCGCGCGCGGTGGATGAGGGCGGGAGCCTTACGATCATTGCCACCGCTCTGGTCGATACGGGCAGCAGGATGGATGAGGTTATTTTCGAGGAGTTTAAAGGGACGGGTAATATGGAGACCCAGCTTGACCGTAACCTTTTCCAGCGCAGGATTTACCCGGCGATCGACATTAAGCGTTCCAACACCCGCCATGAAGAGCTGCTGGTAAAACCGGATGTCCTGGGTAAGACCTGGATCTTAAGAAAAGTCCTTAACGAGTTGAATAACGTCGAGGCGATGGAACTTTTAATCGAGAAGCTCGGCAAGAGCAAGAATAATGAAGAGTTTCTGGGAAATATGAACCAGAAATAAGATTGTTTTTAACAGATCAAGAACCGGCGCTTAAAATATCTTCTAAGCTGCGGTTTATTCAAGAAGGAGGAAGAAATGAAAGAGAAGATACATCCAAATTACAAAGAAAGCACGATCGTGTGCGCCTGCGGGGAAACGGTACATACCCGTTCGACAAAACCCGCTATCCGCGTAGAAATCTGTTCGAAATGCCATCCGTTTTTTACCGGCAAGCAGAAACTCGTGGATTCCGCCGGCCGGGTGGATAAGTTTATGAAGAAATACGGCAAGAAAAAATAAACCGTTTTCTCCCGGCCTTCCCTTACGGGGGAAGGCCGGGGTATCAGGTTTTGACAGGCGGTGTTTTAGCTATGTATGAACAACTAGATAAACTGGCGGTGCGGTATGATGAGCTGGAGAGGCTGCTTGGCAGCCAGGAACAGTTTGCCGACCGCCAGGCGTATAATAAGCTGGCCAAGGAGCTTTCGGATATAAAAGAGGCGGTGTCTTTGTACCGGGAGTATAAAAAGCTGCTTGCCGAGATTTCCGGGCTTAAGGCGGCGATCTCGGATAAGCACGACCCGGCTTTCGCCGAACTGGCTCAAACCGAAGAAAAGGTCCTTTCCGAAAAAAAGATATTCCTGGAGAAAGGTCTGGATAAGATCCTTGCCGGTGAAGATAAGGATGCCGGGCGCGACTGTATCGTAGAAATCCGCCAGGGCACCGGCGGCGATGAGGCGGGTCTTTTCGCCTCCGACCTTTACCGGATGTATTCCAAGTATGCCGACCGGATGGGGTGGGAGATTGAACCGATGTCTTCCAGTGTTAACGAGGCCGGGGGGATCAAGGAAGTGGTTTTTAGCGTGAAAGGTAAAGGTTCCTTCAGTCATCTTAAATTTGAAAGCGGGGTGCACCGCGTGCAGCGCGTGCCGGCGACCGAATCCCAGGGGCGTATCCATACCTCTACCGCTACGGTGGCGGTATTGATGGAGGCGCAGGAAGTGGACCTGGTAATCGAGCCGAAAGATTTAAGGATCGATACCTACCGCTCCAGCGGCCCCGGCGGGCAGCATATGCAAAAAACGGATTCGGCGGTAAGGATTACTCATATCCCGACGGGAACGGTAGTTGCCTGCCAGGATGAGCGTTCGCAGATTAAGAATAAGGCTAAGGCGATGCGGATCCTGCGCGCCCGGATCCTGGAAGCGAAAACCGAAGCCGAAGCGAAAAGAATGTCCAGCGCCCGGAAGATCCAGATCGGCACCGGCGACCGCAGCGAAAAGATCCGCACTTATAATTTCCCCGACCGCCGGGTAACCGACCACCGCATAAATTTTACTTCGCACCGGCTGGAGGATATCCTGGAGGGGCAGATGGACGAGCTTTTTGAAGCCCTTTTAAAGGCGGAGTTTGAAAAAAAGAGCGGCGCCGCCTAAAAAAGGAAGGGGCGGGAAGAGATGAATGAAACGGAGTTGGTGCATAGTTACCTGTTGAATTGCGACCGCCTGTCTTTGTATCTGAATAAAGACAAGCCGCTTAAAAGAAGCGATTCCCTCCGTTTGGCCGCTATATTAAAGCGCCGGATTTCCGGGGAGCCTTTGCAATATATACTGGGCAGGTCGGAATTTATGGGTCTTGAGTTTAAGGTTGACCGCCGGGCGTTGATCCCGCGGCCGGAGACCGAAATCCTTGTGCTGAACGTTCTTGAAAGATTGGGCGTTCCCGGGAATGCATCCGTAAAAAAAGTGCTTGATCTGGGGACAGGTTCCGGATGTATCGCCGTATCGCTTGCGAAGTTCATGGATCATGCGGAGGTCATGGCGACGGATATTTCCTGCGAGGCGTTATCTTTAGCCGGAGAGAACGCCGCGCTGCATCAGGTAAAAGTCAGGTTCATGCTCTCGGATATTTTCGGCGCTTTAAAAGAGGGTTTGGATAAATTCGACCTCATCGTCAGTAATCCTCCTTATATCCGCCGCCGGGACCTTCAGGGGCTCTGCCGTGAGATATCTTTTGAGCCTGAAGCTGCCTTATCCGCCGGAGATGACGGATTGGATTTTTACCGGCGCATCATTGCAGACGCTCCTTGTTTTCTGGCTAAGGGGGGAGTTCTGGCTTTTGAAGCAGGGGCGGGCCAGGCCGCAGCGGTGCGCAAGATGCTGCTTGCCCAAAAATTTGATGCGTTGGAAACGATAAAAGATTATAATGGTATTGAACGTGTAGTGATCGCCAAAAGGGGTATTTTTTAGATGGATAAACTGGTTATTGAAGGCGGCGTAAAATTAAAAGGCGAGGTTACGATATCCGGGGCGAAGAACGCGGTGCTTCCGATCCTGGCGGCGACTTTGCTTACCGATGAGCCGTGCGTGATCAAGGGTGTTCCGAATCTACGCGATACGGTCAGCATGCTTAAGATCCTGCGGGCTTTAGGTAAAAACGCGGAGTTTGAGAAGGGCAGGGTGAACGTAACGCGCGGCAAGTTTCACAGCCATTTTGCCGAATACCGGCTGGTTTCCACGATGCGCGCTTCTTTCTGTGTTTTGGGCCCGCTTTTAGGAAAGCTGAAAAAAGCCAAGGTTTCCCTGCCCGGAGGATGCGTGATCGGAGTGCGCCCGGTTGACCTGCACCTTAAAGGGATCAGCGCCCTGGGAGCCGATATCAGTATCGATTCGGGTTACGTGATCGCCCGTGCCGGGAACTTACGCGGTTCTTATATTTATCTGGGAGGAATTTACGGTTCTTCGGTCCTGGCTACCGATAACGTGATGATGGCGGCGGTCCTGGCGAAAGGCAAGACTACTATCGAATCGGCGGCTTGCGAGCCGGAGGTGGCGGACCTTGCGGAATTCCTGATCAAGATGGGCGCCAAGATCAAGGGCCACGGCACACCGGTAATCGAGATCGAAGGGGTAAAACACCTGCACGGGGCGGCGCACACCATTATCCCCGACCGCATTGAGGCCGGGACGATGATCCTGGCGGCTTTGATCACCGGCGGGGATATCCTGGTAAAAAACGTGCAATATCAGCATCTCGGCGCGTTGATCGATAAATTGAGCGAGGCGGGAGCGGCGCTGGAACACCGGGACGGTATTTTAAGGGCCAGAGGAACAAGAAGGCTCAAGCCGGTTAATATCACCACTCTTCCTTATCCCGGTTTTCCTACCGATATGCAGGCGCAGATGATGAGTCTGATGTCGGTTACCCCCGGGATCAGCCTGATCACCGAGAAGATTTACCCGGACAGGTTCATGCATGTCGCCGAGCTTAACCGTATGGGGGCGCATATCCAGAGAGAAGGGCCGCACGCGATAGTCGAAGGGGTAAAAAAACTTTCCGGGGCCCCCGTAATGGCAAGCGACCTGCGCGCTTCCGCCGGGCTTGTCCTGGCGGGTTTATCCGCGCGCGGTAATACTTCGATCTCCAGGATTTACCATCTGGAGCGGGGGTATGAGTCTATTGAAGAAAAATTAATTAACCTGGGCGCGAAAGTTTGGAGAGAAAAAGAATGATCCTGATGATCGATAATTACGATTCTTTTACTTACAACCTGGTGCAGTACCTGGGGGAGCTGGGTCAGCGGGTTGTGGTTTACCGGAACGACGCTCTTACGGTGGAAGAGATCCGGAAGCTTAAACCGCAGAAGATTGTCGTCTCCCCGGGGCCGGGCAGGCCGGAGGACGCGGGGGTGTCCTGCGCGGTAATCCGGGAACTTTGCGGGGAGGTTCCGATCCTCGGGGTTTGTCTGGGGCATCAGGCGATCGGGTATTGTTTCGGGGGAAAGATCGTGCGCGCCGGCAGGTTAATGCACGGAAAGACATCGAAGATTTACCATAACAAGAAGGGTATCTTTAAAAACCTGCCCAATCCATTTTCGGCGACGCGTTACCATTCCCTGCTGGTAGAGAAAAAAAATCTTCCGGATTGCCTGGAGATCACCGCCTGGACCAGGGAAGGGGAGATCATGGGTTTAAAGCATAAGAGGTATCCGCTCTGGGGGGTGCAGTTTCACCCGGAATCCATCCTGACCCAGAACGGCAAGATGATGCTGGAGAATTTTATCAGGCAGAGATGATCGGAGACCTGGTTAAACAACTTCTTGACAAGAAAGATCTTTCTTGCGGCCAGATGCAGCAGGCGATGCGTGAGATCCTGAGCGGGGTGGTTGATACCGCCGACATCGTAGCGTTCTTGACTTCTCTCAACGATAAAGGGGAGACGGTGGAGGAGCTTACCGCGGCGGTAAATATCATGCTTAAATGCGTGGAGCCGATCATCATCGACAGGCCTAATATCCTGGATACCTGCGGCACCGGAGGGGACAAAAAAGGCACTTTTAATATTTCCACTATTACCGCCCTGGTAGCCGCAGGCGCCGGGGTAACGGTGGCAAAACACGGTAACCGCTCGGCGTCCAGCAAATGCGGGAGCGCGGATCTCCTGGAGGCTTTAGGGGTTAAGATCCAGATGGACCATTCAAAGATCAAGAAATGCCTCGAGGAGATCGGGATCGCGTTTTTATTCGCCCCCAGCCTGCATTTGGCGATGCGCCATGTGATGCCGGCCAGGAAACAGATCGCCCGCAAGACGATATTCAATATCTTGGGGCCTTTGATCAACCCGGCGCGCGCCACCAACCAGCTGATCGGGGTGTATTCGGCGCAGTGGGTAAGGCCTCTGGCGGAGGTCTTAGGCAATCTGGGGTCAAAACATATCCTGGTGGTGCACGGTGAAGACGGCCTGGATGAAGTTACGATTACCGGCAAGACTTTTGTTACCGAAGCGCGTTCGGGCGAGCTC
>Ga0172381_10007514_pt1 | contig 10775 bp, 13 predicted proteins | sample Leawel6488metaG_FD_119754 | JGI IMG/M metagenome (GOLD analysis project Ga0172381, IMG submission 119754) | Leachate microbial communities from a municipal landfill in Southern Ontario, Canada - Leachate well 64-88 metaG | ecosystem: Engineered > Solid waste > Landfill > Unclassified | place... | reverse complement strand
TTTCCGAACTCTGTATTGGGAAAATGGGCTGCAGATGTTCGTGACAATCCGACTGATTTTGACTTAGGACATTTGCAATACATTGATTTATTTGCAGCAACGTATGCAGGAGAATATTTGCAGAAGCATAAAAAAGCCATGCCGCAAGAGTCAAAGGCAATGAGTATATTTTCATTTGTTGATAGTGAGTTTTACAAGAAAACAGAGTGTGTCAAATCTGACTTAATCTCTGATATCTTATGGACTGGCAGACGTGGGTTTGGCGATAACAAAATGAGAAATGAAATCATTGACAGACTTCAGCAATACAGTCAAAACGATGAGCATATTCATGTGTTAATTGCTGGTCTCAAAGATTGGTTTGGAGAATCTGCATATCTTCAAGCAATCAATGGAACAAGCATTGGTATTGGATCGAATAGCTTCAATCGACGGAAGTACTCTTCTGATCGTTTAGGCAATTATATGTCTTGCGGAACATTCTATATGACACAATATATCGAGGGCATAGAAGAATGTTTTGTGAAAGGAGAGAATATTGAATGGTTCAATTCTATTGATGAAATGGTTGAGTTAATTAAATATTACCTTGCAAATCCAGACAAACGACAGCAAATTGCAAAAAACGGCCAAGAGTTTGTGTTAAAACATTTTGATTGTGTCCCATTAGTGCAAAACATTCTGCAAGTATTAGAAACTGGCAAATCTAAGTATCAATGGGATGAAGTTTATTGATACACAACTCGTATACTACTTTAAATTACACTTTGATTAATATGATTACAACAGATTATATTGTATGCAGAGGCATCACTATCGAAAATATATGCGGAAAAATCAGGATTGCATTTGTTAGATGTCCGAAATGTCATTGCTGGATGTCATTGTATAAAGGTGATCTTGACAGTGATGGACGAACAAGACATCCAAAAGAATGTACGTGTGGATTCATTGATAGTGTCACTTTAGATGAGTGGAATGAATAATATATCATCTTGCAGTATTACTAGTCACTAATACCCTTCTATGACTTCTAGATGGGCATTAATATATGAAAATAACAACAATTCTTCAAACTTGGAAAAGACCGCAATATTTGGCAGAGCAGATTAAAGCAATTAGAAGCCAAACTGTCAAATCAGATAAGATAATTATTGTCCAAAATGAAGGAAACGTTGTTTTTGATTATCCAGATGATGTCGAAGTTATTAAATCGACAACAAACAAAAAATATCATTTCAGATTTGCTGTTGGATTATTAGAAGATTGTGATTATTTAGCATTTTTTGATGACGATACTATTCCCGGTTTACGCTGGTATGAAAATTGTATTAATACGATTGAAAAGCATGATTGTATTTGTGTAACTAATGGCCGTATAGTAGATATAAAGAACATGCGGCAATACGGACCTGGGTGGAGTAGCCCATCAGACAATGAAGTTCTATGTGATTTCGGGGGACATTCTTGGGTTTTAAGGCAAAAGAACCTTAAATACATGTGGTTTGACGATATTTTAGAGTATAACAACGGAGAAGATATCCAACTGTCAATAAATGCTAAAAGATTTGCTAACATTCCCACTTATGCACCACCGCATCCTGCAAATAACAAGAGTCTTTGGGGGTCAGATCCAGTGAAAGCAATGAAATACGGATGCGATTCTGTATCTTCATGGATTGTTCGTAAAGATGTCCACAATAATGAGCGATTTAACCTTTTCAATAAATATATTGAAAGAGGCTGGAAACCTGTACTTGATTAAATATGATTATAAATATGTTAAAGAATGCTGTAGTGCTTGTTGACGGAGGTGCAGGGTTTATCGGATCGTCAATGTGCAAACTATTGCTTGAGAATAATGCAAAAGTAATTTGCTTTGATAATTTAAGCAGTGGATCATTAGACAATATCAAAGAGTTCAAATCAAATGCGAACTTTGTATTTGTTAAGGGTGATGTCAATAATATAAATGATATTGCACAAGTGTTTAGTAATTGCAAAATTGATTTTGTGTTGCACTACGCTGCAATTGTGGGTGTTGAACGGACATTGTCAAATCCATTTGCAGTTTTGAATGATTTAGAGGGAATTAAAAACATTTTAGCATTGTCAAGACAGCATAATGTAGCAAAAGTTGTGTTTTCGTCATCTTCTGAAATATATGGTGATCCTATAAAATTGCCAGAGCATGAAGACATTTCTCCTCTTAATACACGCCTTCCGTATGCATTAATCAAAGGGATGGGCGAAGCATACTTTGAGAATTATTATAAGCAATACAAACTTCCAACAGTGTGTTTGCGGTTCTTTAATGTGTATGGACCAAAGCAGAATACAACTCCGTATGGATTTGTGACAGCTATTTTTATTAAGCAAGCATTGAATGGACAAGATTTGACAGTCTTTGGCAATGGCAAACAAACTAGAGATTTTGTGTATATTGACGATAATCTTAATGCAACACTTTGTGTATTAACATCAACTAAATGTAATGGACAAACAATCAACATTGGTACAGGAAAAGAAACACAAATATTAGAATTAGCAAAAAAGATAATTAAAATTTCTGGAAAAAACTTAAAAATACAATTTTGTCCTTCTAGAAAAGTTGGTGATATGAAAAGAAGACGTTCTGACATTACAAAAATGCAGACCCTTCTTGGATATTCACCAAAATGTACTTTAACTAATGGTCTTGAAAGTACTTACAAATGGTACGAAAATAACAAAATTATATGATTCGATATATCAAAAATAGTGATTTAACAAAAGAAGAGTTTTTAGAAGATTCTAAAGCATTCTTTTGGATTGCAGAAAAAGCAGGGTTTCCGAAGAATGTCAATAGTATTCATGTACAAAGACAAGTACAATATCCTGTTTGCTTTAATCTATTAAAACTAAAAGGCAACGAAAAGGTATTAGATGCAGGATGCGGATACACTGTTTGGCCATATTTCATTAAAGAACTTTATCCAGATATTGAAATGCATGTATATGATCGTTCGAAACCGCATTTAGATAGATATACAGATAAATTCGTCAAGAAAGAAGGTGACTTAACAGCAATTTCTTATCCAGATGAGAGTTTTGACGTTGTGTATTGTGTATCAACACTTGAGCATGTCGATAATTGGGAAACAGCAGTAGAAGAGCTTTCTAGAATTGTTAAAAAAGGCGGTTATTTATTAATGATTGTTGACGGAATGATTGGAGATAGATATTTTAAAGAACAAAATCTTGATATGCTGCTTAGATTGCTTAGAAGACATTTTGAAATGGGAGAAGTTGATCTTTCAAATGAAGACAATTGGATTTATTCAGGTGTTGAAGGAACAACAATGAGTTTGATCACTTTGTTGAAGAAAAAAATATGAAAACATTCAAGCATATAATCTTTACACGCTTTGATGTCCATTCTGCATCTGCTCTTGATGAAAACTGGTTTCAATATCGCTTAGGTATCTTCAAAAAATACACTCTTGAAAGTTTGTTGTATCAAGATACAAAAGATTTTGCTCTTTGGATCAGATACTGTCCTGATTTTTTTGAACAAGCAAAAGAATTTAATACTTGGTTGAAAGCAACAATGCCATTTCCTGTATTTTTTACAACATTTGAGAATGGAGAAGATCATAATACTGAAGAATTGAATGACTATGTCAAAGATGTTGATTTTGTTGTTGAGACACGAGTTGATTCTGATGATATGTATAGTAATGATGCATTTACAATCATTCAATCACAGGAACTTGATGAAAATCAAGCGTATACATTTATCAATGGGTATCTTTATCGAGAATCAACAAATAGATTGTATCTTTACAGTGGTACATCAGCGCCTTTTTACACAATGACATATCCTATGAATGTGTTCATTGATACAAAAAAGAAAAAAGCATATTTTCCGTTCTTGCCTGATCCTAGCAAACATCCTGATTGCAAAATACTTCCAGAAGGGAAGTATCTCGTGATTGTTCATGACAAAAATAGTACAGGGTACTCAGAAGCATGGGTCAAAAAAGCAGGAATGCAAAGCAGTGCAATGAATAATGTACAAGAAAGTAGCACAGTGATAAGAAATAGAGATCAAATATTAAATAGCTTTAAAATATGGACCAAATAAAATTGCATTTAGGGTGCGGAACAGTGCATAAAGACGGTTATGTGAATATTGATTTGCGCAATGATATTCCGGGCACAGTTGATTTAGTAGCAGACTGCTTTAAACCCTTGCCTTTTGATCAGAATTCAGTAGATGAAATATGCTCTTATCATTTGATTGAGCATGTTGATGAACCAACATTTAAAAGATTATTAACATATTGGAAATCACTGTTAAAGCCAGGAGGGAAGTTAGCTGCAGAAACACCAAATGTTATTGCATTAGCTAAACGATTAATTAAAGTATATGATGAAGAAGGTTTGACAAGGCCAGGATATGTATATGGATGTCATTCAAAAGAAGGACGAGAAGGCATACATAATGATAATCATCTTTGGGGTTTTTCTCAAGAAAGTCTAAAAAAATACTTTGAAGAAGCTGGTTTTAAAAATGTCATTGTCGGAGAAGGAACTGATTATCACGCTGAGCAATACGGGCCTGGATTTACGATTCACTGTGAAGGCACAAAATGATTAGATTAAATCAACAAAACATTAATACACCTGAGTATTGGGATAATGTGTATGCAGAAGAAATAAAAGCAGGAAGATTGAGAGTTGAAAAGGAACGGTTTCAAAGAACTGCAAATATCATTACTGACGGTGCAGATGTCATTGACATCGGATGCGGGAAAGGAGAATTTTTGCAATATTTGCATGATCGAAAACCAGCATGCAGAATTATGGGAATTGACTTTTCAACTGAGTCAATAAATTTTGCAAAAAAGTATGTGCCGTGCGGAAACTTTTATGTCGTTGACGCGTTGAATGTTAGTTACTATGTATCGTTCATGAAAAAATTTGATTTTGCAGTATCTTTTGAAACAATCGAGCATATTGAAAATCCAAAAATGTTTGTTGACGAAGCATCATTCACTCTTAAAAAAGGGGGTTGGTTCATACTATCAACACCTTTTGAGAATCGTGTTGACGGAGGAGCTGAGCATGTTTATTCATTCAACTATCAAGATATAGTATCTTTCTTTTCAAGAGATAAATGGGAATTAGTGACTCTTACACGTTATGGACGAGATTATTCAAATATGTATATATTAGCTCAAACAATACAATGACATCAATTATTGTGCAATATGACGATATTTATAAAGGGAATGATAAGATTGAAGTATTTGATGCAATACACAACGTAGTTCCTGATTTTAAAGTCACATTTTTTGTAATTATGCACGATTTTGTGACTAAAGAATACTTAGATTCTCTTAAACGAGATTGGATTGAATTTGTGTATCATGCTGATGAGCATCATGGCGATTGGTTGAAATGGGATAAAGAAACTGCTAAAAAGAACATTTTAAAATGTCAAGAATACGGCTTTGCTAAAGGATTCAAAGCACCCGGTTGGAAACTAACTAGACCAATCATTGAAGCATGCAATGAATTAGATTATTGGTGTTGCATATGCGGAACTGAACCGATTCTTAAAGAAATTAAGCCCAATAAAGCTTGGGTGACAAGACACTTGGGTTTTAATGTGTACAATGATTACACTGAAATGTACGGTCATATTCAAGAAAACGATTTTTTAACAAACATATCTAAATTAAAAGAATACATTCGTGTTAATAAATGCGAATTTAAATATATTTCTGAAATAATAAAAGCATATGCCTAGAAAAGAGTGCTTTATAATGGGGACAAGACCTGAAATTGTTAAGTTCAATCCGCTGATTGATAAAATCAAGCCATTTGTTGTGTTTACTGGCCAACAAAAAGAACTATCAAAAGACATTGCAATTAAATATGATGCTGATCTTGAATGTTCAATTAACAATGGACAAACACAAGCATCTTATTTGAGTGCATTAATTGCATGTCTTGACGAATTAATATTTGAAGTCAAGCCTTCACGCATTTGGGTGTTAGGAGATACAACATCAGCATATGCTGGAGCAATTGTAGCATTCTTGCATAAAATTGAGTTAGTGCATGTTGAAGCAGGTTTGAGAACAAATGATAAATTTAATCCCTATCCAGAAGAAATGTATCGCAGAACAATTGACTCAATGGCTGATATTCTTTTTGCACCAACACAACTTGCAGTTGACAATTTAGAAAATGAAAATATCAAAGGTCGTGTATATTTGACTGGAAATACAGTTGTCGATTCTTTAGAAAATATTAAAAAGACATTAAGTGGATTTAGGCCCATGTCAGACAAGTATGTACTTGCAACTGTCCATAGAAGAGAAAGCTTTGGACATGATATGATCGAGATTTTTAAAGCTTTGAAAGAACTGTCAAAAGAAATTAAAGTTATTATTCCAGAGCATTCTAATCCTGAAGTAAAAAAAGCAATAAAATCTGTAGGCTTACAAACTGTCGGACATATGACATATCCTGTTTTTTTGCGATACTTAGAAAACTGTGAATACGTTCTTAGCGATTCTGGAGGTGTTCAAGAAGAGGCACCCTCATTTAATAAGAAAGTTGTTATTTTAAGAAAAATGACTGAACGTCCTGAAATTGTCGAAAAAGGATATGCAATACTAATAAAAGACATGTCTGCAAGAGCAATCTTACGCCAAATAAAAGCATTTTCAAAAGTTGAACTCAAGAAAATGATAAATCCATTTGGTGATGGACATGCTGCTGACAAAATTAAAGGTATCATACGAAATGAAAGCAAAAAGAAGCACTAAAGTATGCATTGTTGTTTTAACATATAATCGTCCGAAATATATTAAGAGAACAATAGAAAGCTTATATGCAAGAGCCGGAATTGATTTTGATTTGTATGTATTTGATGATAACTCAGATAAAGACACACTTACACTTCTAAAGCATCTTGAAGCCAAATACAAATTCAACTTGACATTAAACAGTACACGAAGCAATATCGGAATGAACTTTTGCAAAGCAATCACAATTGTACCTGACACATATGAATATTATGTTAAGTTAGATAGTGATGTTGAGTTATTGTCAGATAGCTTGTTTAAACAATCACTTGATGTTATTACTTTACAGAATAATGAAATAAAAAAAGTATCAGGCATATCTCCTAGAACTGAAGGTGTTTTCAGATTTGAAAAATATCCAAATAATATTGAATTTTACAACGGACATGCAATTAGATATAAAACATCAGTTTGCTTTGGTTGCTGCATGATGTTTACTCATGAAGTGTTTGAGTCATTTAAACAAAAAGCTGAAGAGTATATTCATACAAACAATGATACAAAATGGGGCATCGATACTGCACTTTATAGTGAAATTTTATCGTTCGGAAGTTATATTATTATTGAAGATTTAAGTGTATATCATATTGACAATTCTTTTGGCCAGAGAAAAGATTTTAAGTATTTTACCGAACGTAAAAGGTGGAGTATAATAGATCTTGAAGATGTATGGTATCTTAAAGCATCAAAGATATTATATCCAAAGCATTTAAGTCGTGAAAAATTCAATGTTGTGCGAAATGTGTCGAGTACATTTGATGATTTTATAAGCAATTGCTTTTTATATATTAAAGATAATATACAAATAGTAAAGAAAGCAATTCAGCAAGAAAATGGCAAAGAAGAAGAAAGGAGGGTGCAAAAAGTAAAAGTGATGAAACAGATTTTCAGGATAACGTCTCCTGACAATTTTAAACCTGATATGCATATTGCTCACGGTACATCTAAATTCTACTCAGATGTGCCTGATTGGGCAAAGAAAAATCCTCGTGTTATTATTGAATCTATGACAGTGTCAGAAGATGAATTAGAAAATATTGAGTAGACAAATTTATGAAAGTAACAATCAAATTTATAACACCAATGATGAAAAACGGAATCATGAGAAATCCAGGAGATTTATTAGAAATAGATGCAACATCAGCAATACTATTAGCAGAAAAAGGAACGTGTCAATACCTGGTTACGTTATCAAAAAGGTCGAACGAACAATTATCGAAAATGTTTTAGTGCCAGATGAAACTGGCAAATTATAAAAATGAACACAAATACAATATCAAGAGTGCCTATGAAGGGGCATATCAAGATCGCTTTAAACAACAAAATTGTTGTTGATAAGTCAAACACATTTACAGCTGCAGGCGATGCACACGTAGCAGATCAATTAGCAGCAACTTCAGGTGAAGCAAAAATGGGTTGGATGGCGATTGGAACAAGTGCAACTGCAATCACAACTTCAAGCACAGCGTTGACAAAACAACTTGATAGAAATGCATTGGCAGCAGGTTACCCTGAACAAGGCGCTGGCGATTCAGACAATGATGTTATTTACAAAGCTACTTGGGCAGCAGCTGATGGAACTGGTGCAATTCAAGAAGCTGGAATATTTAATTCATCAATAGCAGGCACAATGATTGCTGCAAGCACATTCCCAGTGATTAACAAAGGAGCTTCTGATGTACTCACAATTACGTGGACAATTACAGCAGGTGCTAGTTAGTAATTAAAAATAGTTCGAACTAGTGTTAATGCATTCTTCGGTTTAGATACTAAAATCTCTCAAAAGTACCTAAGCCGAAGTAGAGAGATAGTATTAACACATTTTAATAATTGAAACACATGAAGATTACAATTGGAATACCCACTGCTTCAGCTCTTTTGCACAGAAAATTTGTCCAATCATTAATGTCACTTCAATTTCCTATGGGAACTGACGCTGACATTAACATTGTCGAAGGTTATCAACTACCTTTCGCTAGAAATCGTATAGTTCAGCATGCACTTGAATCAAACTCAGAGTATCTGTTGTTTATTGATGCTGACATGATTTTTCCGCCAGATGCTTTTAAACGATTGCTTTTCCATAATGTTGACATTGTTAATGCATTGGCATTTAGACGAACAGCCCCACATTATCCATGCATATTTAATTGGGCTGATAAAAATAATTGTTACATCACAGCTGATTATTCAGGTTGCCCTGAAGGATTATTGAAAGTTGATGCTTGTGGAATGCCTTGTATTCTCATCAAAACTAAAGTCTTCAAGAAAATGAAACAGCCATGGTATTATTACCGTGACAACCAATTTTCAAGTGACTTGACATTTTGTTGGGAAGCTAAGAAATTAGGTTATGACATTAATATTGACACTTCATTGAAGATCGGACATATTGGAGAAGAATGTGTTGTTGATGAAACATTTTATCTCAACAATTTGAAACCTAACAAAAGAGACAAATGGAATGCTGGAATGAAAGAGTACATAATTAGACATGAAAAAGAAAATTCACCAACAGTATGAAGATCTATTTGTCAGTGCTCAATGAAGGTTGGATCAGATCTGAATTAGCGATCAAACTTGTTAGATGGATTGCAACATCAACGTACCCTGTCTATTATGAATCATCAAACGAACGCCCGATTGAACACAATAGGAATTTAATTGTCCAGAGATTTCTTGCTTCTGATTCTGATTATTTATTGCAGATTGACAATGATGTCGTTCCAAACACAAATCCAATTCTATTAGCTGATTACCAGAAAGACATCATTACTTGTCCTGTTCCGATATACCAAGAAAAGGTATTTTATAACAATTATATTCAAGAGCATGACTATTTAGTGCCAGTGACATCAGGCGACATGAATGGCCTCATGGAAATAGATTCTACAGGCACAGGCATTATAATGTGCTCTAGAAGGGTTCTTGAAACAATCAAGAAACCGTTTGAACGTCTTTATGACGATAACGGTTTAGCAATGCTAGGTTCAGATTTATATTTCTCCAAAAAAGCAAAAGAAGCAGGGTTTAAAATATTTACAGACACTTCGAATGTCTGCAAACACTACAAAACACTCAATTTAGCAAAGTTTACATAAAATGGCTTTAGATCCAGTATTAAATTTTTCAAAAATAACTGTAAGCACTGGTTATGATGACTCAGCAACAACAGTAGTTTTAGCAACAGGCCACGGTGCTAAGTTGCCGCAACCATCAACAGCTGGTGAATTTAATGTTGTCTGGTGGAATTCTACTGATTATGCTGATCCATCAGATGACCCAAGTGTAGAAATTGTCAGAGTGACTACAAGAACGACAGACACACTCACAGTCACAAGAGCTCAAGAATCAACTGCAGCAGCAACACATAATACAGCTGGAAAGACGTACAAAATGATATTGGGTCTAACTGCAAAAATGATCAATGACATTGGTTCATTGAAAGCTGATTTAGCTTCACCAGTATTTACTACTCCAACCTTAGGAGCGGCTTCAGCTACTAGTTTGGCGATCAATGGCAATGCCGGAACCGCTAGAAGTCTATTTTGGAAAACCGCCGGATCATCTCGCTGGGAATTATTGGCGACCACTACCGCCGAAGCCGGAGCCAATGCCGGTACTAATCTGGCTTTAAACGGTTACAATGATGCCGGAGCCTATCTTAATACTCCTTTCGTAATTTATCGTGATTCCGGCTATATAGACTTTTACGGAGGCGTTGGGTTAGGCGTAGCTAACGCAACAACCATAAATGGTTTGACCCTCACAGCTGTAGCTACTGGTTACACCATTGCGGGCGGGACAACTTCTAAAACATTAACCTTAGATACTAATATTTCAGCCACAAATATTGATACTTTAGATGGAAATCAAACAATCAGCGGGGCAAAAACTTACACAGGCCAATAT
>Ga0172381_10007513_pt1 | contig 10776 bp, 15 predicted proteins | sample Leawel6488metaG_FD_119754 | JGI IMG/M metagenome (GOLD analysis project Ga0172381, IMG submission 119754) | Leachate microbial communities from a municipal landfill in Southern Ontario, Canada - Leachate well 64-88 metaG | ecosystem: Engineered > Solid waste > Landfill > Unclassified | place... | reverse complement strand
TTTTTTCTGCTCCCCCTTCTTCTGCAGGAGTCATTGGTACTCCTTCATATTTTTCACAAGGAAAATTATCAATTCTTGGATCCAATGGACAAAGGGAAGGTGAATAAGGCATAGGAACATCCATCCAGCAAGTTTTACATCTTCCCAAAGCTAACTCTTTACAAGTTATTTCTACCATTTTACTCCTTTCCTAAACCAGCAAGAACAAAACTAGCTAATAGAGATTGAAGCTGAATAAAGGGGTCACTTCCTTCAACTATTCTAAATTCTGTTTCACCTGTTTTTTCTGTTAATTTGACTTTGATTGTTGGTTCTATTGGGAGATTCCATATTTCTTTTTGTATTGCTTTTATTACATCTTGTCCAGAAATGCTTTCCCTTAACATTATATCAAGCAGTTTTTCTTTTGAACTTTGAAAGTCACCTGAAAGAGCATAATCAAGGACAACTTTGATATCTTTTGGTTTTGTGTTTGATATTATTGTTTCAACAAGTTCTGAACTTATTATTGGGGAAATAGAAGCAGTTGACTGCAAAATGTTTATACATCTTCTACAATCTCCCTCACATCCTTCATATATAACTTCAATTGCTTCTGGTTTTATTGTCAAGTTCTCTTTTTCAGCAATTTTTGCAATTACTTTTTCAACATCTTTCTTTTCTAAAAGTTTGAATTTGAAAAGTGCACATCTTGATTGGATAGGGTCAATAATCTTGCTTGAATAGTTGCATGATAACATAAATCTACAAGTATTAGAATAATTTTCCATAGTTCTTCTTAATGCTTGTTGAGCTTCTGGAGTAAGAGCATCTGCTTCATCCAAAAATATAATCTTAAAAGGAATATTACCAATAGATTTTGTTCTTGCGAAGTTTTTTACTTTTTCTCTTACAACATTTATTCCTCTTTCATCAGAAGCATTTAATTCCAGATAATTTTCTTTCCAGTCCTCTTTGTATAATTCTTTAACTACTACTAATGCAAGAGTTGACTTTCCTGTTCCAGCAGGACCTGCAAATAGCAAGTGAGGAATATTCATTGAGTTAGTTAATGCTTCCACCCTCTTTACAGAATTGTCTTGCCCAACAATTTCAGAAAACTTGGCTGGGCGATACCTCTCTGTCCATATCCCACTACTGCTCATTATAAGATATTTTCAATTTAACTTATAAAGATTTGTATATTATTTAAGAATTATTAAAAAATTGATGAATTAAGAAAATGATTCCTGCAATTTTCATATACTCTAACAAAAAAGTCCCTTTCATCTGCAATTTCTTCTGGAGAAACGGCTTTGTTTTGGATTATTCTTTCTAATATTTCGTTTATTTTTCCAATATATTCCTTTTTTTCTTTTAGAAAATTATTTATTTTGGGGTTGTTTACAAATTCTTTAGTTTCCCCTAACAATAAACTAGTATATATTGGAAGATTATCCAATGAAAGGGGATATTCTTCAGCAAATAATGCCTTGCAATGTGAAACAATTTCTTGTGCTTCGTTTAAAACAAGGGGGTTGTAGCCCTCTTCTTTACATAATTCTTTCACAATTGTTGTAGCACTAAAACCTATAGTTGAGTAATCTGCTTTTTCTTCTAAACTATTTTCTTTTATCATCCGATTAATGGATAACTTCTCTTTAAATAATTAACTACCTTAAGAAATATGTTTATCTAGCTTTTTCTTTTCTTAGCTTTCTCTTATGCTTTTCTTTTCTTAATCTTTTTCTTTGCCACTTCCATCTCATCTGTTGTTTCTTTTTCCATCGTCTTGAGCTTCTTTTCATAAATAAGGTTTAGGGAAATTGGTTTTTAAAGATTTTGATTGCTGTTTTTAGGATAAATTTTATCTACTTTTTAAAACCCCAATTTTTGGGCAATACTTCTTTATTGGACATATAGAACATTTTGGAGAAATAGAAACACAAATTGTCTGTCCGAATTGGACAAAAATAGCATTAAAGTCCCTCCAATATTTTTTTGGGAGAATTTTTTCAAGAGCAATTTCTGTTTTTTCTGGTGTTTTTGTTTTAATCCAACCAAGACGATTTGGAATTATGTGACAATGTGTGTCTATTGGAAGAACTAGCTTACCGAAAGCAAATGCTAAAACGATATTTGCTGTTTTTGGTCCTATCCCTTTAATACTCATTAATTCTTCTTTTGTATTAGGAACTTTTCCATTATAGTCCTTTAATATAATTTCTGAAACATGCTTGATTGTTCTTGCCTTGTTTTTATAATATCCAGATGAATAAATTAATTTTTCAAGTTTTTTAATTGGGAGTTTAATAATTTGTTCAGGAGTAGATGCAACTTCAAATAATTTTTTGCTCACTTTTTCTGTATTTTTATCTTGGGCTCTTAAAGACAACAAGCAAGAAATTAAAATTTTGAATGCTTCTGGATTATCTCTCATTCTGTTTAAAGTTGTTTTGTCATGAGTGGGATAATGTTCTTTGAGAATCTTCATTATCTGGGATATATCTTCTTGTAAATTATTTTTCAATATTTCCATATAACTTATTAATTAATATCTTTTTTATTCCTTCCTTTTGATGTGGATAAACACAATCTGAGCAATCCCAAATGTTTTCTAATCCATATTTTGTTCTATCTAATAATTTTCCTGTTCCAAGAGGATTTCCTGCCATACATCTACCTTCTGGGTTTTTTAGATTGTATTCGGGGCAGAAACAAAATAAGCAATTTAAATCTTCTATATCATGACATGGACCAGTTCCATTACAAGGACATTCTTCGGGATGCTCTTGCCTTCTTGTTTTATATTCAAATTTTTGTAAAAAATCATCAATTTCCCTTAGAAAAATTTGAACTCTTTTTTCAATGCAAGTTTTTGTTAATTCGTCCATTTGTGAATTGGACTTTTTTGTTATATAAACCTTATGAAGAATAAATATAAAGTTAAGTTAGAGATTTATTTGACAATTTCTCCAAATGTTTGTCCAAAAATTCCAGCAGAATTTCCTTCATCTGTATCTAAATGCAATGCAGATTTGTATTTATCTGAAACTCTTACAATAATCTCTTTGAAGATTAATTTTCTCATTCCTTCCACTTTCATTGAGACGGTTTGATTATTTTTTAATTTCAATTTTTTTGCTTCATTTTCTGAAAGGTGAAGATGCCTTTGAGCAATTATGCAAGGGACTTTTACAGAATTGCTTTTATTTTTTATTAAAATGTTTGTTGTGTTTGCTAAGTCGCCTGAAACTTTTATTTTTGGCATGGGGTTTAATTTTAAATGATAAGCATCTGTGATTGATATTTCTGCTTGAGAGCTTTTCCTAAATGGACCGAGAATTCTTACACTTTCAATTTTTTTATCTTCATTGATTATTTCAACAAATTTGTCTGATGCAAATTCTCCTGGCTGAGATAATCCTTTCAATGGATTTAAGATTTGATTTTTTCCAAATAGTTTTTCAAAGTCCTCTTTTGATAAATGCACATGTCTTGCCGAAATTTCTATTGGTATGCCACAACACCTCCGGTTTCGTTGGCTTGACCTTCCCACTAAATTTGTACTCATGGTTGATTTCATGTTATTTAGAGTATTACAAAATTTTTAAAACTTCTTCAACTGCAGTTCTTTCCTCGTTTGTCTTTTTTACAATGACTTTCACTTTTGAACTTTTTGAAGAGATTAATTCTGAATTTTTTTCATTTTCTTCTTTGTCTAACTTAATTCCTAAATGCTCAAAATGTTTGCAAACATCTTCCCTCAGTCGTGGAACATTTTCTCCTATTGCTGCTGTGAATACTAAATTATCCACTCCATCCATGACTGCAATATATGCTCCTATTGTTTTTATTACCTGATATAGAAACATATCATAAGCTAATTTGTAGTTTTTGTTTTTATTCATGCCTGTAAGAATATCTCTGAAGTCATTTTCCCCACAAATACCTTTTAGTCCTGACTTTTCTGTTAAAGTTTCTTCTGCATTATATCCCTTTCTTTCAAGGAAGAAAATTATTCCGGGGTCTATTGTTCCTGAGCGAGTTCCCATAATTAATCCTTCAAGTGGGGTTAAACCCATGCTGGTATCTATTGCTTTACCATCAACAATTGCAGCAATGCTTGAACCAGAACCAAGATGGCAGGTTATTGTTTTTCCCTTTAAATTTTTTGAGACAAAAGCATGAGATAATCCATGAAATCCATATCTTCTTATGTCATATTTTTCCGTTATCTCCATAGGGATTGCATAAGTTTTTGCAACTTCTGGAATTTCTGAAAAAAACATAGTATCAAAAACAGTATATTGGGGTTTTTTATAAGCTTCACAAAGCTCAATTACCATGAGTTGTTTTGGATTATGCAACCTTGCAAATTCTGAGAACTCTTTTATTTTTTCTTTAACACTTTCTGTTACCCTGGAAGGTTTTTTTAAATCCCCCCCATGAACAACACGATGAATTACTATGTCCACTTCTTTATCTACTTCTTCAAAAATCTTTTTTACTGAATCTTCATAGTCCCCTCTTGTTTTCAATCGTTCATAATTTCCAGATTTTAATAATTCATAATCTTCAAATAATGTGTATTTTATACTTGAGCTTCCTACATTAAATACAAGAATAATCTTACTCTTTTTCATGGTTATTTTAAATAAATGTTCTTTTTAAGCTTTAATAATCCCTTGCTTGAAATAATTAACAAGAATAATAATTCCACTTAAAATTATACTTCCAATCATTAAAAAAATAAAGGGGGGATATTCAGAAATTTTCTTTAACAAATTTATGACTGGTTCATAAAGTATAATCAAACTTACTATCATTGCCATCGTAAATGTTAAAAGAACAACTCCTGCAATTGCATCTTTAACTTTTCCAAACTCTTTGTTATAATCTGGGGAGATTAAATCTATCAATTTTTCCAAGCCCCTGTTAAACAATTCAAGTATTATTACTAAAAAACAAACTATTATTATAGTAATTAGATAAATTTTTGATATTTGTAATATTAAAGAGATAAGAATTATAATTCCCCCAATTAGAAGCTGTATTTTTATATTTCTCTCACTTGAAATTCCTCTAAACAAGCCCCTTGTTGCACAAAGAATGCTATCTTTCAAACCTATTTTTGTCATGTTTCAAACTTGAATTATTTGTTTTATATAATTAATGTAGGGGAAATAAGATACTTCGTTTAAATAATTAATTTATGCCCCCGCCGAAACTTGAACTTGAAAACAACCTTATGGTTTTTTTCCATTTTCCTTTCTTATTTAAAATTATTTTTCAGAATATCTAACAGATACATTCTTGTTTTTACTATTTCTTAACGAATGCATCTGTAAATGCCCCCGCCGAGATTTGAACTCGGGTCGCCACCGTTCTCCATCTTGCGATAGATAATGCTTGTCCTAAGAGGACATGAATTCAATGTCTCATCGACTGAATTACAGCATTGTGAAGGTCTGAATTTTTTCAAATTCATTCCATTCATTTGAGAGGGTGGTATCCTTGGCCTCTAGACTACGGGGGCTTACTTGTTTCTGCCCACGGAGTATTAAGCTGGATGGCTTTGTAGACTACGGGGGCTAAAATCTCTTCCCACTACGATTGATTTTAATCTGTTTTGATTTAAAAGAGTTTGCTTAATCTTAAAATGCAAATATGAGAAAAATAGTAAGGGTATGAAGAAAAAAACTAATTATTGCAAATTTAAGTGGTTTGATAGTAGTTAATCCTGCAAGCATAGAGACCCCTATTTCATCAGGTAATGGAGAAAGGATTACTATTCCAGCAAAAAGGTATAATAAATAATGAAATACTTTAACATGCTTATTTTTTTTAACTATTTTTTCTATTTCTTTTATTGCTGGGGTTTTTTCCAATTTTTTTAATTCATCTGTAAAAGATAATTTTATTGAATGGAAAATAATTAAGTCAGCAGTTAATGCTCCCAATCCTCCAATGATTGCAGCAAGAATTATATTCTTGGGTATTAAATTATATAACATACCAAAACCCAGTGGAGCAGTAAATCCTAAAGGGGTTAAAGCCCCCGAGATAAAGATTCCAGCATAACCTAATCTTTCAGTATATTCTATCAATTTGGATGCAAAAGGAGTTGAAAATAACCAATAAGCAAATATCATTAAAAGAATAAGCAAGGATAATTTGGGATATTTAAATCTGAATATTTTTTTTGCCTTTTTAGTTCCCGCTAGATGATGCTCTCTAAGTATTGCATGTATCTTTTTATGGGATTGATGAAACATGTAGAATTTTACCTCTTATCTTTATCTATTCTTTTTTCTATTTAAAGTTGTTGTTTAGCAAGATTTTAATATTCATCATCAACTATACTTATTATCTAAAGCCCCATAGTACAGCGGTCAAGTATATCGGCCTCTGAAGTTAATAAGGGAATTCCCTTTTCCATTTTGGATAAAATAGAGACAGCCGGTGACCCAGGTTCGAATCCTGGTGGGGCTATTAGTAATTTTGATTCGAACCCTTGGGTTTCGCTGTTTTTACGGCGAGAGGGAACGAAGTGAACTCCGAATCCTGGTGGGGCTATTAGTAATTTTGATTATTAGAAATCTTTTTATATAGTGTTTCATTTTACTTTATATGGTGATGGGATTTAATATTATCTTGGTGGGTATCTTAATTGGTGTTGTTGTTATAGGCATTTTATTTTCAGTTAAATTAAAAAAAGTAAAACATGAACTTTTTGCTATCTTTTTAATAGCAGTTCTTTTAATTGGGGTGTTTAGTTTTGTAATGGCATTTAAAGGAAAAAATATTTCTATAAAAAATGTAAATGATTTAGGAAAAGCAGTTAAAATTTATTTTTCTTGGTTTGGAAATGCAGCTAATAATGTTAAGATGATTACTGCACAAGTAGTAAAAATGAACTGGCAGGGTAACAAAACTGCATAATCTTTATAAACTATAGATTGTAATATATACTATTCAAATGGCAAGAAAAAAGGTGATTAAAAAAAGAGTATCAAGAAAAGTTTCTTCTAAAAAATTTAAATTAAAACTTAGACGAATTGAGCCAAAAGATAAAATTAGATTTGTTTTTAATCAATTACTATTCTTTGTAGGTTTGTGCTTGGTTTCTTTGCTTTTGTATAAAGTTGTAACAAATGTAATTTTGATGAACTTATTTTCTGTTTTAGCAATGATTTCTGGATTTATTGCTGTTGGATTCTTAATAGCTATTTTGATTTTGCTTATTAAGAAAGCAATTAAAAAGTAAATTTTTTCTAATAACTAGTTTGTAATTAGCAAAGCATATGTAACTCACTGGGTTTCTTTAGAAAAGAAACTACAATGGTAGAAATGCTTAAAATGTATTCATTCGCTACACTTTTATGTTTATTATGCCTGTGTAGCTCAGTTGGTAAGAGTACCACATTGGTAATGTGGGGGTCCTGAGTTCAATCCTCAGCACAGGCTTTTAGTGCTTAGTTTTATAAACTATTATCTTGAATTACTTTTATGGCTGAAGAATTTAACTTAACAAAATTAAAAGAAACTTACGAAAAACTTAAATTGAAATATAATTTGCCTTTATTTAAAGATATGAATGAAAATTTTCAAATTGAAAAAATAACTGAATCAGAAACAGAATTTATTTTAAGAGAAGTAAGAAAATACATAACTGACAAATTTTTTAGTTATCTTAGATTTTTAGAATCCATCTTGACACCGACAAATGCTCCTATGTTTGTATTTGCTATAACTAAAACTCTTGGAGTAGAAGAAAGAGAAAAATTGATAGAATTATATAAAAAAATAGCAAAAGTAGAATTAGAAGTTATTGGGCTTGATTTAATATATTCTGAACAAGAAGAAGCAGAAGCCATAAAAAAATATTATGAATTATGGCAAGGAATAAAAAATAAACTTCTTGAAGTAGTAGAAGTTATAAAAAAGAACTGGGACAATAAGATTGAAGATAATGGGAAGGGTTATTTTGGATAAAATAACCTGCATAAAATTTCTTTAAAATTTTCTGGAAGGGTTACTTCGGATAATTATTCTAACTTCCCAAATATTTCTTCCAAGTTAATTTCAAATAAAGAGACAGGCATTTTTATCTTCCAGTTTTTCAATATCTTTGGATGAATTTCTCCTAAGAAACCAATGCTCTTGTTTTCAAGTTTTATTGCTATTGTTCTACCATCAATAAAATAATTTGGAACTTTTTCTGGTTCTGAAATTTCCAGTTTTATATTCATCATTCTTGAAAGATATTCTATAATTTGCCTTGCTTCTGTAAAATTTGCAGGAGATATTGCCAATGCCAAATTTTCTGTTTCTTTTGGTGTGAAAACTTTCCCAACTTCAAAAATTCTTTGAGGGTATTCTACATCAACATTTTCAGACAGGATTTTTAATAAATAATGTGTCAAGTCCTTTCTAAGAACAGTATATTCTGTTTTTGATTCTTTTACTTCTATGAAATTTTCTTCTGGAAGCATCATATTCTTGAATTGCTCCGTCTTGCTAGTTAAATGATAATTAGAGACCTCTAAGATGTTCAATCCAGACAAAATTTCTGCAATTTTCTTCTTGATTAATTCTCTTTTATCTTCTTTTCCTTCTGTTGCTATATTTGGTATTTGTGGAATAAAATTTTCATATCCATAAGCGATTGCTATATCTTCTATCAAATCAACTTCGTGCAATACATCCAATCTCCAAGGAGGGATTTCTACAACTCCTTTGTTATAATTGTATCCCATATTTTCAAGCAATTTTTTTATATCTTTTTCAGTAAAGCTCATTCCTAAAAGTGAATTTGCATTTTCCAAACTAATTTTCATTTTTTCTGCAGAAAGATTAGGAGTTATTTTTTTTGTTTTATAATGAATTTCCATTTCAAAGATTTTCCCTCCCATTTCTGCTAAGTTGGTTACAACAATATTCAAGCATTTGTTTAATGCCTCAAAATCAAATCCCGAACATTCAATAAAAAGGTCTGTTGTTTCGCTTGTTACTTTTCCAGTTGAATGTGAATTGATAATTGGGGGCATGCTTAAAATGTTATTTTCAGCATCTACAAAAATAGGGAATTTTGATTTTCCAGTAAGCAAATGAGCATATTCTCTTCCTTTTGGATGCTTTTGTAATATTTGCAATCCAGACATTTCTCTGTCTGATTCCAAAGGAATAAACTTAATCTTATCTGGTTCAATTGCCTTGAAGGTTATTGGAAGTTTTATCTTTTCTAAAGGATAAATTCCTATGGCAAGTTTTTTTCTTTTTCTTCCCATAGTAAGGTGAAGTTTTTCCTGCATGTCTATTATTTCTTTTATTTTTTCATCATCAAATTTAAGCCCCTTTACAATTGCACATGCTACATACGGACGAACTTCATTAACAGACGGTTCTACAGTTATATGATAATCTTTTTCTGGCTTGTTAATTTTGTATTCTCTTAATCCTGTTTGTTTACCCAAGAAGGATAAAAAAGCTCTTTTAAATCCATGATAAGAGAGCAAGTCAGGACGATTTGCAAAGACCTCCACTTCTATTTCTTTGTCGTTAAGATTTTCTATTGGTGTTCCAAACATTGCAACTTTATTTTGCATTTTTTCATCTAATTTTCCTATTTCTTTTTCAAATTGTTTTCTATTGAAGCTTACATTACTCATTTGAACGACACCTCCGGTTTCTTTACACTCATTTTCCCTTGGGGAAATGTTTTAAATTTATTTAACGAACTTATATTCTTTACACTCATTTTCCCACTAAATTTCTGCTCATGGCTGGTTTTCATTTTTTAATTTTCTCTGCAATTTTATTTAATTCTTCTGAACTCATTGAATTTGTTCTTTCAAAATTTAATCCTGCATTATCTAATGGGACAAGATGAACATGAACATGTTGAATTGCAAAACCCTCAACCCCAATACAAATTCTTTTTGAATTTAATTTTTCTTTTAATAGTTTAGCAATCTTCTTTGCAGTCATCATTAATTTTTTATATTCTCCATCTTTTAAGTCAAAAATATAATCTGTATGCTTTTTTGGAATAACCAAAGTATGCCCTGAATTTATTGGATTTGCATCTAAAAAGGCAAGATATTTTTTATCTTCCCAGATTTTAACTGCTGGAATTTCTCCATTTGCTATTTTACAAAATATGCAATCTGTCATTTTATTTATTATCCCAACCCCCTGCTAATTTATTTGCTGTTTCAACTTTCTTCATTATTTCTGGAGGCATTCTTTTTTCATATTCCTCTAAAGTATTTTGTAATGCTTGGCTTACATCAACTTTTGTTTGATTTGCTATCTTTAATAATAAAAATAAAGTATCTCCAACATAATCTGATACTTCTTCAATATGGGTATTTACAACTTCTTTCTGTTTTTCATCATTAACCCATTTAATAAGATTCCATAGTTCTCCGCCTTCTTCAGTTATATTCAGCAGTAAATCTTTGATGTTCCAATTATCTTTCCATCCTCTTGCTTGGTCAAATTCTTTTATTTTATTTTGTGCTTCTTTTATTTCCATTTTTATTTCATCCAAAATTTCATTTTTCTTAATTGAGATAAATCATTTTTGTACATTTCCCTTAGGTCCTTTATATTGTAATAATCCATCATCATTCTATCAAAACCCGGACCCCAAGCTAAAACAGTTATATTTTCTCCAAGCAAAGGAATTGTAACTTCTGGTCTTAATATTCCTGCTCCCCCAAGTTCAAACCATATTTTTTTCTCTGGATGGAAAACATCTATTTCCACTCCTGGTTCTGTATAAGGAAA
>Ga0172381_10007512_pt1 | contig 10777 bp, 11 predicted proteins | sample Leawel6488metaG_FD_119754 | JGI IMG/M metagenome (GOLD analysis project Ga0172381, IMG submission 119754) | Leachate microbial communities from a municipal landfill in Southern Ontario, Canada - Leachate well 64-88 metaG | ecosystem: Engineered > Solid waste > Landfill > Unclassified | place... | reverse complement strand
TTGCAAAATTTGAGGGCAAAGTAGAATAACCTCCCCTAGTTTTTTAACTAGGTTTTTTTATTGAAAAAGTAAGAAATAAATTGAAATTAATGCTGAAGTATTTAGCACTTACATTATTAGGCAGCCAAAAGTGACACAAAAAAAGAAAATGTAATTAGTTTGATAAGATTAGTTTTTATTATTTTTATTGACAATATTTCCTTGTTATTGTATATCATATTGTAGTATAGTCATGGTTCTTTAAAAGGCAAAAATAATGGGACATCGTCTCCTGAAAGATGAGTTGATGAGAGCTTCGGCTCTTGTCGGTCAAGGTAGTGACTCGAAGGCAAATGTGAAAAAAGAACTATTGAAGGTGGAAGAAATGACTGAGAAAACAAGACAATGGTTTGTTGACCAGTTGCGAAAGCAAACTAAATTGTGGGAGCAGTTGATTGGAAAAGACACTGATTACTCTACTCAAAGTTGGTTGTTTGAGAAGACTGCAGAAGTGATATTGATGAGTGATGAGAAAGCTCGGATTAGCCAAAAGATATGCGGGTTACAACTAAACTACGATCAAATAGTTCAGAAAATAATAATAGAAAACCCAGAGCTAGCTAAGATACTTAAAGAAATAGAAACATTAGTGTTTCAAGTGAAATCATTAGATATTCTGATAGATAGAACACTTGAACAGATATATGATGTCGTTGGAGCGAAACTTGGAGATTTACGAGAGGAACTGGACTTAGAATTGCCAGAAGAAAAAGAAGAAGTGGATGGCTATGGGTGATAGAAATGATGCTTGCTCGGAAAAGACAAGAGGAGGTGAAACCAATCTGATGACCATTTTATAAATGCCAAAATGAGGAGCAATTATTTACTCCTCTTTTTTTATATTAGGTCTTATACTTGACAATATCAAAATTAAGAGAAATAATGATATTGTAATATCAAAATTAAGACAAATAACAATATTAGGATATGATTAATAGAAAAATAGAGAAAAATATAGTAGAAAATCTTTTCAAAGGAAAGGCGATTATTATTTATGGAGCTAGGCAGGTTGGCAAAACAACATTGGTTAAAAAGATAGCTGATGATTACAAGGATCAATCTAATTATTTTAATTGTGATTTAATCTCTGTTCAGGATGCTTTGTCTATTCCAGAAGCTAATAGAATTAAGAATTTTCTAGGTGATCATAATATTATTATTCTAGACGAAGCTCAGAGAATTAAGAATATAGGGCTAATTCTCAAGATTTTAATTGATACTTATCCTGAGCTACAAATTATAGCAACAGGATCATCGTCTTTTGATTTGGCTAATGAAATAAATGAACCACTAACAGGAAGAAAGATAGTTTTCAATTTATTTCCTTTATCTGTAGAAGAAATAATGGGGGATAATGGTTTTTTGTATATAGATTCTAAATTAGAAAAAATCTTAAGATATGGAACTTATCCTGATGTATTTTTTTCTGAAGATAAAGAGGCGGCAAGCAAGCTAGAAGAAATAGCCTCTAGCTATTTGTTCAAAGATATTTTAAGTTTTGATAAAATTAAAAAATCAAGCATCATTGTTAAGTTATTACAACTTCTTGCACTGCAAGTAGGTAGCGAAGTATCTTATAATGAGTTAGCTTCTAAATTAGGAATTAATAGAATAACTGTTGAAAAATATATTGATATATTAGAACAATGTTTTATTTTATTTAGAATTAACTCTTTTAGTAGAAATTTAAGAAATGAGATTTCAAAATCAATAAAAATCTATTTCTATGATTTAGGTGTAAGAAATATCTTAATTAAGAATCTTAATCCTTTGGATATAAGAAATGATGCTGGATTTTTGTGGGAAAACTTTTGTATTTTAGAAAGAATAAAAAGGAATAAATATAATAATATTTTTGCTAATTATTATTTCTGGAGAACATACGATCAGAAAGAAATTGACTTTATAGAAGAACGAGATGGCAAGTTATTTGCCTATGAGTTTAAGTTAAATAGAGAGCATTCAAAAGCACCCTCTATATTTTTAGAAACTTACAAAAATTCACAATACCAAACAATTAATAGGGAAAATTACTATAAATTTTTAATGTAAAACTATTGTTTTAAGTATCTAAATAGAAAGAGAATCTCTTTATTGTATTTTTTGAAATATATGCTATATTTCAACTAGAAGGTTACTTTAAAGACCCTTCCAGTTAAAAAATGAATGAAAAACCAATAAAAGGTGAATATTTAGAGACATTATTAAGATCTCGACAAACAATCTTTTCAACAAAAGACATTTCTTTGTTATGGAAAGAGAAAGATAACAAGATTATTAATAACAGATTAAAGAAATACACCAGAGCAGGCAAGTTGATTAGAGTTTACAGGGGATTGTATGCCAAAGATGGGGATTATAATCAATTTGAATTAGCAACTCGTATTTATACGCCTTCTTATATCAGCTTTGAAACAGTATTAACAAGAAGTGGTATTAATTTTCAGTATTATAATAATATTTTTGTTGCTTCATATGTAAGTCGTGAAATAATTGTTAATAATCAAAAAATATCATTTATTAGGATGAAAGATTATGTTTTAAGTAATAATTTAGGAATAATTCATAATGATTGTTATGCAATTGCTACTTCTGAAAGAGCATTTTTAGATCGTTTATATACTAATAAAAAATACTATTTTGATAACTTATCAACATTAAATTGGGAAAAGGTATTTGAAATCTTGCCTATATATAATAATAAAAGATTGGAAAGAGAGGTGAATAGTTATTTCAAAAAAGAACAAAATAAATAATATGATATTAGAATATTCAAAACACAAAAACATTTTATTACAAATATTAAAAGATATTTATTCTGATGTATCTATTGCTTCTTGTTTGGGATTTAAGGGTGGCACAGCTGCTATGCTTTTTTACGATTTGCCTAGAAAATCTGTTGATTTAGATTTTGACTTGTTAGATGAAACAAGAGAAAATGATGTTTTTGAAAAGATTAACAAAATTGTTGCCAATTACGGCAAGATTACAAGTTCATATATGCAAAAATCTAATTTGAAAAATGTAATTTCTTACAATCCAAAAGCTCAGAATATTAAGATTGAAGTAAATCGCAGACAATTTGGTTCTAAATATGAAGTCAAAACATTTCTTGGAATATCTATGCTTGTTATGGTTCAAGAGGATATGTTTGCTCACGAATTAATGGCAATGTATGAAAGGATTGGCAAGACAAGCAGAGATATTTTTGATGTTGAGTATTTTGCTAGAAATAATTGGCCTATAAATAAAGAAATAGTAGAAAAAAGGTCTGGAATGGGATATAGGGAATTATTAGAAAAATGTATTGAAAAATTAGAAGCAATGGATAATAAGCACATATTAGATGGTCTTGGAGAATTAGTTAGTGATTCTCAAAAAGATTCACTAAGGGCTAAATTGAAAAATGATGCTATCTTTTCATTAAAATTAATGCTTAATCAGGGGTAAAATTGACTTATTCCCCTAATTTATGTACAATTAGGGGAGTAGAGTCCCCTAATTTAGTATAAATATGGTGAATATAATAAAAAGAACAATTCAAAGCAGATTAGAAGATAAGTTTTTTAAGGGAAAAGTGATTATTTTGTATGGTCCTAGGCAAGTAGGAAAGACCACCCTAGTTAAAGAAATACAAAAAAAGAATCTTTCTAATTCAATATATTTTAATTGTGATGAGCCAGATATTAGGGAAAAACTTGAAAATAAAACATCAACATTTTTGAAAGAACTGATTGGGGACAAAAAGATTATAATAATCGATGAAGCTCAAAGAGTTAAAAATATTGGAATTACCTTAAAATTAATAATAGATAATTTTAAGGATGTTCAAGTTATTGCTACTGGTTCGTCCTCTTTTGATTTAGCAAATAAAACAACAGAACCATTAACAGGAAGAAAGTATGAATTTTATCTCTATCCATTTTCTATTGAAGAATTAAATCCGGAAAAAAATAAAATAGAAATTGACAGAACGATAGAAAACAGAATGATATATGGACTTTATCCAGAAGTAATCATCAAGTCAGCCGAAGCAGAAGAAAACATTAAACTAATAGCAAAGAGTTATCTTTATAAGGATATTTTACAATATCAAAATATTAAAAATCCTAATATCTTAGAAAAATTATTACAATCCCTTGCTCTTCAGGCGGGCAATGAAGTTTCCTATAACGAACTTTCTAATTTTTTAGATATAGATAAAAAAACTGTTGCTAATTATATAGAGATACTTAAAAAAGCATTTGTTATTTTTGAATTAAAGCCATTCAGCAGGAATTTGAGAAATGAATTAAGAAAATTAAGAAAAATATACTTTTTTGACAACGGAGTAAGAAATGCTTTGATTAATAATTTTAATTCCTTAGACAGAAGAAATGATGCGGGTCAATTATGGGAGAATTTTATTATTAGTGAAAGGGTAAAAATAAATGGCAATCATGGAAATGACTATAATATGTATTTTTGGAGAACTCATGATAAAAAAGAAATTGATTATTTAGAAGAAAAAAATGGAAAACTCTATGGATATGAGATTAAATTGGGCAGTGGTAGATCATCAGGAACAAAATTATTCTTAGATACTTATCCCGACTCAGAGTTTAAGGTTATCAAAAAAGATAATTACAACGAATTAATTTTCTAATTTTCAATTTTTCTGATATAATAATTGTATGGAAAAAGAAAAAATAATTGAAGAGTTAAAAAATAGAATCCTCGTTTTAGAGGACCGTCTTTGACTTAGACAATAAGGTTGTAAAAATAAAAGAATTAGACAAAGAAGTGCAGAGGGATGACTTTTGGAATAATAAAGAAAGGGCAGTGAAGGTTTCAACAGAGCTTTCAGAATTGAAAGAAGAGGTTGAAAGCATCTCTCAGATTAAAAATAGCATCAACGACATAGAAGAGATGTTTGAAATATTAAGTGAAGAAGAATTGGTATCAGAGTTAGAAAGAATTGAAAAGGAATTAAAAGAAAAAGAAGTTGAACTTTTTTTTAATAACAAGTATGATAAAGGCAGTGCGATGGTAACGATAAATTCAGGTGCAGGAGGAATTGAAGCAGAGGACTGGGCGGCAATGCTCTTTAGAATGTATCAGCGGTATTGCGAAGAGAAAAACTTTAAGACAGAAGTGTTAGATAAATCAGTTGGAGAAGATAAAGGAATCAAGTCAGTTACATTTTCAGTAAAAGGTAAATATGCCTATGGGCTTTTAAGAAGAGAATCAGGTGTTCATAGATTGGTTAGGATTTCTCCCTATTCATCACAGAGTTTGAGACATACCTCTTTTGCTTCAGTAGAGGTTTTGCCAGAAGTTGAAGCGAGTGAAGTAGAAATTAATAGTGATGATATTAGAGTTGATTATTATAGAGCATCTGGACCGGGAGGGCAGTATGTAAACAAAAGAGAATCAGCAGTAAGATTGACTCATATACCAACAGGAATAGTAGTTAGTTGTCAGTCAGAAAGATTACAAGGAAAAAACAAAGAAAGAGCAATGCAAATGCTTAGTGCAAGATTGTATCAACACAATTTAGAAAAACAAGAAGCCGAGATGTCCAAAATCAAAGGGGACAAGGTCTCCGTGGGTTGGGGTAATCAGATTCGTTCATACGTTCTTCATCCTTATAAAATGGTTAAGGATTTAAGAACAGGCGTAGAGACAAGCCAAGTAGAGCGTGTATTAGATGGTGATTTAGATCAATTTATAGAAGAAGAAATTAAATTATGATAGAATTCAAAAATGTTTCAAAAGAATATCCACCAAATATTGCTAAAGAACCAAAAGTGGCTATTTATGATGTAAGCTTTAGTGTTAGCCCGGGGGAGTTTGTTATTCTTTGTGGAAGGTCAGGAGCAGGAAAAACCACTATCTTAAAATTAATATCTTGTGAAGAAAATCCAACTAAAGGAGATGTGTTTTTTAATGGTATCAATACTAAAGATGTAAAAAAAAGTGAGGCGTATAAGATAAGACAAAAGATTGGTTTTGTTTTTCAGGATTTTAAGTTGTTAGGATACAAGACGGTCTATGAAAATGTTGCTTACGCCTTAGAAGCATTTAATTTTAACAATAAACTTGTGAGAGATGAAGTGATGCAAGTTTTAGAATTAGTTGGCTTAGAGAGCAAGGCAGATCGTTTGCCAAAAGAATTGTCTGGTGGAGAAAAACAGAGAACATCAATTGCAAGGGCATTGATTCACCGCCCGGAAATTATACTTGCTGATGAACCAACAGGGAATTTAGATCCATATCATTCAAGAGATATTGCTAAGATATTATTGAAAATTAATGAGGCAGGTTCAACTGTTATTTTATCAACACACAGCAAAGACATTGTTAATTCATTAAGAAGAAGAGTGATTACATTAGAAGATGGAAGAATAATTAGGGATGAGGAAAATGGAGTATTTTCATTATAAATAATATGTTTGATTCAATTACAAAAATAATCAAAAATGGGTGGGAAGGATTCTGGAGACAGGGCTTTCTTACTTTCGCAACATCATTAGTAATTTTTATTGCAGTTGTTCTGGGAACATCATTGTTTTTTTTCCAAGGAGGCATTGATTATTTGATTTCGGAGATAGAAAATAAAATTGATGTTTCAGTAACTTTTAAGGAGGGGACACCAAGAGCAACAATTCTTGAGTTTAGAGAAGAGTTGGTGCAATTACCAGAGATAAAAAAGGTTGACTATGTCTCACCAGAAGAGGCATACGAGGCCTTTGTAGAAAAGAACGAAGGTAATCAATATATGGAAGCGCTTGAATTGCTTGATGTCAATCCTTTCTTAGCGACTCTTAGAATTCAAGCGAAAAGCACTGATCAATATACTGATATAGCGGAATATGTAAGAAGAAGTGATTATATTGAATCAATTGCTGAAGTTAATGACTATGAAAGAGGGGCGATGATTAATTCTTTAAGAGAATTAACACAGAATATTCAAAGAATAGGAATTACTTTAACAATTTTCTTGAGTTTAATTGCTGTGATTGTTACATTTAATACTTTGAGATTAAGTATCTTTTCTCAGAAAGAAGAAATTGAAATAATGCGATTAGTAGGAGCAACTAATGGATTTATTCGAGGACCATTCTTATTCCAAGGAATTCTTTGTGGATTATTTGCGGCGGTCTTTTCCTTTATTGTCTTTACTTTTTCTTTATTTACTCTAAATCAACATTTTATCAATTTGTTTATGGGATTTGATGCCTTATCATTTTTCCAATCAAACATTTTAATAATTCTAATTCTCCAACTTTTAATTGGTGTTGGATTAGGGGTGCTTTCATCATACTTTGCTGTTAGAAAGTACTTAAAGAATTGATAAAAAACTCAAAAAGAGATATGCTACTAGCGTATTCGGAGGTCGTCTAATGGTAGGACGCCAGGTTCTGGCCCTGGCAATTGGGGTTCGAGTCCCTGCCTCCGAACAGGTAATCTACCTTTTAATTTGGGTGGTTTTTTGGTAGAATAAATTAATGAAAAAGATAGAAAACAATTTCGCCTTTATTGATGGGCAGAATCTTAATCTTGGAATTCAGGAATTAGGATGGAAGTTAGATTTTTCTCGTTTTCGTCATTATCTTAAAGAAAAATATGCAGTAAAGACAGCATATTATTTTATAGGTTATGTTTCTGGAAATCAGGATCTTTATTCTTATTTACAAAAAGCAGGTTATGTTTTAATTTTTAAGCCAACTATCCCCGATAATAATGGGAAAATAAAAGGAAATACTGATGCAGATCTTGTTCTCCGTGCAATGCTTGATTTTTCAGAATATGATAAAGCAATTATTGTTGCTAGCGATGGTGATTATTATTCCTTAGTTGAGTATCTTTATCAAAAGAATAAATTAAAATGTGTGATGAGTCCATACAATGAAACTTGCTCAGTCCTTCTTAAGAAGTCTGCTAGAGAAAAAATTGTTTTTATGAATAATTTACAAAAAAAATTAGAATACAAAAGATTATAAATGAAAAAACACCGCAGAAGGACGAAACCTTAAGAGGTGTTTTTTCCTGTAAATTATATTTATATACTATTATTATTAAGTTTTTTTGTCAAGTTTTTAATAGCAAAATGATTTTTCTATCAAGGCAAATATTTATTTGAGACGATAATTCTTTGACAAAACAAAGGTTTCGTGATATATCATTCTCATAATCAAATAGATTCGAATCTCTGTTCTAATAAGGGGCCTTAGAGAAATCGGGTCTCTTATTTTATGAACACAAAAACAAACGAACAAGATTCTAAATTATTAGAATCAAACTTTTCAGATATTGGAGTTAGCCCTGATATATTAAAGATATTAGACAAGCTTTCGCTTACAAGCCCAACTCCAATTCAAAAACAAGCAATTCCAGTTGCTCTAAAAGGAACTGATATTGTTGGTATTGCTCAGACAGGAACAGGCAAGACATTTGCCTTTGGTATTCCAATTATTCAAAAGCTACTTTCAAGTAGTGGTCAAGCTCTTGTACTTGTTCCAACTCGTGAGCTTGCCTTGCAGGTCAATGAAAGTATCAAAAAGTTAGCAGATAGATTGAACATTACCACAATTGTTTTAATCGGTGGTGAGAATATTAGCAGGCAATTCTTTGAATTAAAAAGAAGACCTCGTTTAATTATTGCTACACCTGGAAGATTAATTGATCATCTTAAAAGAAAATCAATTAAGTTAGACCAAATTAAAACACTTGTTTTAGATGAGGCAGATATGATGCTTGATATGGGATTTTTACCTCAAATTGAGGAAATATTAAGGTCAGTTCCAAAAGAAAGACAAACGATGCTTTTTTCAGCAACGATGCCTGTTCTAATTGCTAACTTGGCGACAAAATATCTCAAGTTGCCAATTAGAATTGAAGTTGCCCCACAAGGAACAATAGTTAAAAACGTTACTCAAGAAATGATTGTTTTAGAAGCAAAAGACAAAATGAAATATTTAGAAAAGATAATTAAAGAAAATGAAGGATCAATTTTAATTTTTGTAAGAACTAGGTATGGAGTTAAGAATATAGCAAAGAAATTGATTTCAAATGGACACAAGGCAACGGAGATACATTCTGATTTATCACAGGGACAAAGAAAAAGAGCTCTTGATTCTTTTAAGAGTGGAAGAAGTAGAATTATGGTAGCGACCGATGTGGCCGCAAGGGGGCTTGATGTTAAAGGAATTGAACTTGTTATTAATTATGACTTGCCTGATTCTTCATCTGACTATGTTCACAGAATTGGAAGAACAGCAAGAGCAGGAAAAAAGGGTAAAGCAATATCATTAGCGACGCCTAGTCAACTAAAAAACATTAAAGCGATAGAAGCACTAATTAAAATGAGATTTAATATTGTTGAGCAAGCCAAGCTTGAACCAGTATATACTCGTAAAAGATCTTTTCACAGTAAGAGATACTAATTGTTGCGTTAATTGTTGCTTTTTGCTACAATTAAGGTAGTTTTATGCAACAATTAAATGAAAGACAAAAAAATATAGTAGGATTATTATCTAAAAATAATCCCTTGAGTAATTCTCAAATAGTTGAGGCAGTTGGAGTGTCTCGTTTTACTGTTTTAAGAGATTTAGAATTATTGCAAGAATTGGGAATAATTAAAAAAGAAGGCAAAGGGCGCAATACTCGTTATTATTTATTAAACAATAATTTTTTTGATATTGATGACTATTTTAATAAGGGTCCAGACGAAAGAGATGTTAAACCATTTAATTTGGACTTTCTTAAAAAAGAAATTTTCACTGAGAAAGAATATAGTTATTTGAATGATATTAATAAAAAATACAGAGATAGGGTCTCTAAAGTGAACAAATCTCAAGTTAGAAAAGAAATGGAAAGGTTAACGATTGAATTGAGTTGGAAGTCTTCACAAATTGAAGGCAATACTTATACCTTAATTGATACAGAGATGCTAATTAAAGAAAGGATTGAGGCCGTAGGGAAGAAAAAAGAGGAGGCAATAATGATATTAAACCACAAGGATGCGATTGATTATATTCTTGAAAATAAAGACAAATTTAAAAAAGTTAATTTGTTTGAAATAGAAAAAATTCATCAATTACTTACAAAAGGATTAGATATCAACTATGGTATAAGGAATAATCCGGTTAGGATTATTGGAACAAGATACTCGCCACCAAGCAATAGAAGTCAAATAGTTGAAAGTATTAATTTGATTATAGACAAAATTAACAAAACAAAAGATCCATTTTCAAAAGTACTTCTTTCTATTTTAATGATTTCTTATTTACAGCCCTTTGAAGATGGCAACAAAAGAACTTCAAGAATATTGGGCAATGCAATCCTTTTAGCTAATGATATTTGTCCATTGTCGTATAGAAGTGTAAATGAATCTGATTATAAGAAGGGGATGATTCTTTTTTATGAACAAAACTATGTAAAATATTTTAAGGAATTATTTGTTGAGCAATTTAAGTTTGCAGTAGATAATTATTTTTAATATGATACAATAATTATGGTGTTTAATAGAATAGAACAAATATATATACTTTTCTTTTTAGCAATAATATCGTTGCTGTTAGTAAAATTCTTTCCCTTACCATTTCTGTATGGTCTTACATTGATATTATTTCTATGTTTTTCTCTTTTGACGGTCTATTCAACGATGGAATATATTATTTCAAAAGAGCCAGATGATTTATGGAAAATTGGTTTTCTTGGTTTGTTTGGTTTAATTGGTCTAATCCCATTTTTT
>Ga0172381_10007511_pt1 | contig 10777 bp, 10 predicted proteins | sample Leawel6488metaG_FD_119754 | JGI IMG/M metagenome (GOLD analysis project Ga0172381, IMG submission 119754) | Leachate microbial communities from a municipal landfill in Southern Ontario, Canada - Leachate well 64-88 metaG | ecosystem: Engineered > Solid waste > Landfill > Unclassified | place... | reverse complement strand
CTTATAGTATTCATAACATTTCTTTATGGCTCAGTATAAATTATCCTTTTTTTAAATTGGTAAGTGACCAAAAATATATTAAAAAGAAAGATAAATTGACATTTGTTGATGATGAAGGGTATTTATATTGGCTAACTATGGACAACATTGATTCTAATCTACATGACAACAAAAAATTTAATTTTGTAGATTCTCATAACAAATATTCTATTGAAAATATTAAATTGTGGCTAAAAAAGAATAATAAAGATTTTTATTTATTAGAAAACCAAAAATATATAAATCGAGATTCTAAATTAAAATTTAAGTGTTCTGTTTGTAAAGATGATGAATATGATTTTAAGAAATCTTGGGCTGATATTATTGGTAATGATGGGTGTCCTTATTGTACACATAGGCGAGTTGGAAAGTATACTAATCTTAAATATTTATTTCCAGAAATTGCCAAAGAATTTGATATAAAATCTAACAATGGTTTATTGCCAGAAAATATTCCTTATTCTAAAAATAAAAAATATTGGTGGATTTGTAAAAATGGTCATAAATATTTTGCTTCAGTTAATGCTAGAACTGGTGTTATGAAAAGTGGTTGTCCTCATTGTAAAAAATCAAAAGGAGAGAATATAGTCAAAGAATTTCTTATTGACAAAAATATATGTTTTTCTGAACAATTTAGATTTAAAGATTGTAAGAATATATATGCATTACCTTTTGATTTCGCTTTATTTTATGATAAAGATAAAATGAAACTGATGAGTCTTATAGAATATGATGGAGAATTGCATTTTAAACCTAGAAGATCAGATGGAAATAGTTTGACCAGATTAAATAATTGCCAAAAAAGAGATAAAATAAAAACAGAGTATTGCGAAAAAAATAATATAAAATTATTGAGAATTCCATATTGGGATTTTAAAAATATAGAATCTATCCTGCAAAGAGAAATATTAGCAGGTGAAGGAGGTGAAAATTTTGCCTAGAACTAAGAAAATAGAAGAAAAACAAGATGATGAAATTTTATTATCCGAAGAAGATGTTGGGTATATTTTAAAATTTGCTGATTCTCTTGCTGGATATGGGATTTACGGTAATGCCTTAACTCCCATGTTACTAAACAAAAGAATGCAAGATATTTCGCTCAATCCTCTTGCTCCAACCGAATCTTCTTTAAATACAGCATTATTAAATCCTAAAGATTCTGAATTAGTTATTCAAGCATTTAGCCAAGATTTTGAAATACAATCTCAATTATATAAAAGACTTTTGGCTTATCTCGGAAATATGCTGAGTTTTGATTTAACATATGAGTGTATAGACACAAAAAAATATGAAGATTATAAAAGTAAAAAATACAAAGATGATTTAGATATATTAAAGAATTTCTTAGACAATTTTGATTATAAAAAAGAATTTCAATCTGTAGTTATGGAATTATTGCGTAATGAAGCATATTTTTGTTGTATGAGATGGGATAAAGGCAAATTAGTTTTGCAAGAATTACCTTCATCTCCTCAATATACAATGATAACTGGAAGATGGTCTTATGGCTTACTTTTTTCAATTAACATGATATGGTGGCTTCAACCAGGAGTTGATTTAGGTCTATATCCTCCATTTTTTAAAGAAAAATATTTAAAATTATGGGGTGATAGATCAAACGGTATTCCTATGTATGATGCTACATTATCCCCTGAAACAAGAGGATCGTCTTCATGGGTTTATTGGCAGGATGTTCCATCAAGTATTGGTTGGGCATTTAAATTCAACCCAACTCTTGCAACTCGAACTTGCTTTTTTTCTGGATTATTCTTAGATTTAATTCAACAACCCCTGATGCGGGCATTACAAAAAAATATAAATATGGCTTCAGCAGCAAAAATGGTTATGGGGGAAATTCCTTTATTAAAAGATACTGCTGCCAAAACAAAAGATATGTATGCTATATCTGCTGGCAATTTGGGAAACTTTATGGCTATTGTAAAAGCAGCTATCGGAGAAAGTATAAAAGCAGCAGCACTTCCATTAAGCAATGCTCAAAGTGTTGAATTTACTGGAGATAATAGTTTATATAAGTCATATTTGAAAAATACTGCTGCGCTAAGTGGTGTAAATACTAATCTTATTTTCACCAACGATCAAAAAATGAATACTATAGAAACCCAACTTTCTTTGAATTCGGACGAACAAATGATGATGTCATTATATCCTCAATTTGAAGATTTTATGAATTATCAAATTAATAAACTTACAAAAAATTATCATTTTAAGATTCATTTTGAAGGATCAGATTTTTATAATAATCGTCAACAAAGACTTGATGTTCAAATGGGTTTAATGCCACAAGGCATTGTATTGCCACAAAAAATTGCTGCTAGTATGGGAATGAATCCGTTTACATTTCAACGTCAATTGGATGAAGCTAGAGCTTCTGGTTTTGTTGGGAATCTAACCCCAATTATTTCCGCATTCCAACAATCTGGATCAAAAGATACAGGTAGACCACAAAAAGATGAAAGTGATTTGTCTGGAGAAGGCGAACAAACAAGAGCAGATGGTGGTAATATCGCTAAATCAACAAGCAATAAAGTATAGGATTATAATAAAAGACGCATTTTATTATAACAATTTTTAAAATTATAGGAGGATTTAATAATATGACAGCTTTAACAGCTTTGCAAATTGATCAACTCAATAGAATGAATGAAGCCGCTAGAAAATCAGGTCTAGGAACTTTGGTTAGTGGATTCAATGATAATGCTTTGGCAAGGGGTACACATCCCGTTGTAACTGCCGATCTTACTGGTGGCAGCGTAGCTATTGCTAATACTGGATTGGCTTCCATTAGTGCTGAAATGTCTACAGTGACAAGATCAGGTTCCGCCATGAGTGGGTTCAATGTTTCTATTGGTAGTGGTGCAAGTGCATCCAACTTGTATTTAGTTTCAGGAAGTCCATCTGATTATGTTCTGACTGTAGGAGATACTTGGAACTGGATTGCTTGGATTTAACATAAAGGAGAAAGATGAAGTCATTAATAGAAGATAGGGTCAATGGCAAATTAAATGATATTGTAACAAAATGCTTTCTCTTAAATAGAATTATGGATAGAGGCATGAGTGTATTATCTGTAAAGTTTGCCATGAATAATACAGTTGATCAAATACATCCAAAATTAGCTCATCTTTATCCAAAATTAGCAGATAATATTTCTGATTACCAGGGGGCAAGAGATTGTTTGACTATTTATGGAGAAACTCCATTGGATTCTAGTGATTATATCACTCCTTTAGACTTTTTCAATAAAATATTGGAATATCAAGAAGAATTAGAATCTGTTGTAAGTGAAGGCATTGAATCTGCAAAAGAGGAAATGGATTTTATGACAAAAGTTTTCTTAGATAGTTTCTTATTATCTCTTGTGCCTGTAACTAATCAAATTTTGTTATTGGTAGACAAAGCAGAAGCATATAAAGATTGGATGATGTTTGATGCAGATATTGAAAAATTTATTATATTAGAATAAAAAATGTATATAAATAATCCTGATCAATTTATGCTTGATGCCTGTTTTAAATGCAATTCGATTTTAGCAAATTATTTCATTAGAGTTGCTCATTTGCCCCTTTTGCATAGAGATGGCAAAGATTATTATTTTGTAAGAACAATTGACTTTGAAATTGCATTTGAGGGTATGCCCAATTTTGTTAAATTAATGGATTTTTTTAAATTTTAGAGAAGGAATTATCTCCTCTCTTAAGGAGGTAAATTGGAAGAAAAAAAAATAACATTCGCAGTAGATGATGTAAATATTGTATCTGAAAATCCAGATTCTAATTTTGCTATATTATCATTAGATTTCTTTAGTTCAGGAATAAATAAGCATAATCTAATTATAAATGAAGATGTTTTAATGAGAACATCTGAAACTATTCGATCTTGCCCTCTTGTTTGGAAATATGATCCTGTTTTCAGGGATGCTTCGACGCATTGTCCTGAAGAGACTCCGTGCGGATTTGTACCTCCTAGTGCTGAAATAACAAGCAGAGAATTATCTGATGGGCGAATAATGCTCAGTGCAAATGCATATTTGTGGAAAAAATATACGGGTTCTATATATGATATTTTTAAAGAAGGCGGAGGTAAAAGACCTGTTTCTGTAGAAATTAGTGTATTTGATGAAAAGAAAAATGATAATGGGATTATTGAATTATTAGATTACAAATTTGACGCTGTAACAATTCTAGGAGAATTGGTTTCTCCAGCCATTGATTTAGCTCAAGCAACAGTAATGCAATTTGCAGAAGAATATAAACATGATTATGAATTAGAATTTGGTTCTTATGAATCATTAGATTTTACAATTCCTTCTTCTGTAAAAAAAAATGCTGAAAAGGGTTTATCTTTATATAAGCAATATGGACGTGGTGGAAATAGTATTTCTTTATCAATTGCCCGCCATTTGCAAAATTCTGAAAAATCTAATTTTAATAAAATTAAACATATTGCAAAAGTATTTTCTGGAAAAAGATTTGATAATCAAGATAAAAAAGAACCTAGTAATTCTTATATAAATTTTCTGCTATACGGCGGTAAAGAATCTATAGAATGGGCTAAAGATTTAAATGATAGAATAAATGAACAAGACTCTAAAAATTTAGCATATTTTAGCAAAGAATTGACATTTCCTTACGACAAACGATCAGATATGAATCCGAGCCTAAGAGGTATCAACCCTCCAATTACAGCAAAACAGGGCGAAGAAATTGCTCGCCAAGTTGAAGCAATTGGAGTGGATAAAGAAAAAAACGGCTGGGCAATCTCAATTTCGGCCTTCAAAAAGTCGCATGTTGTAAAGGACGGAAAGTGGGTAAAAAAAGAAGAATCAGATAAAAAATTATCTGAAAAGGAGGAAGAAAAAAATATGAAAGATGAAGAAAAAGATAAAAACAAAGAAGAAGAAATGGCGGTAGAAGAAAAAACATCTCCTGAAAAAGAGGAAGATAAAAAAGAAGAAATGGCAGTCGAATCTCCTGAAGAAAAGGCCGAAAAAAAAGAAGAAGATAAAGAAAAGAAAGAACATCCAGAGGAAGAAAAAAAGGAAACCAAAAAAGAAGAAAAAATGTCTAATGATATTAATTTAGACGTAAAAGCAATGCTTGCCTTTTTAGCAGATGAAACCGAAAAATACAAAGAAATTGAGAGTGAATTTTCTTCTGAATCTGGAGAAAAGAATTTTGCTAAATTATGTGGTTTCATGTATGAAAAAATGAGTAAAATGTTTGAAGAAAATAAAACTTATATGGCAGAAAATGAAAAACTCAAGGAATTCAAATCTAATGTAGAAAAAGAACAAAAAGAATTTGAGGTTAAATCTACATTGAAAGAAGTTGAAAATTCTATGCCTAAAGAAGAAATGGAATCTCTGTATGATGATTCTGCTAATTTTAGCTTGGAGAACATTGGTGTTTGGCAAAATAAAGTTAGAGCAAAAGCATTTTCTTTTGTAAAGGGAAATAAACCTGACAATGTAAATTCAGATATTATGAAAATGGCTCTTCCATTTGTGAAACCAGAGAATAAGACTGGTTCTGTTTGGAAATAACAATAATAATAAATAATAGGAGGAAAATTATAATATGACTCATGCAATTTTAATTCAAGATAAAGTAGCTGCTACTGAAAATAGGGCTTATAATCGTTCCGCTGTTTGTGCTGCGGATTTAGATAATGGCTGGTTAGTTTATCCTAGTGGTTTATCTACTACTACTGGAGAAAGCGAAGTTTGGACAGTTGTAGAACCTGCTACTGCCGGTGGTGGAAGTGCATTAACTGGACTATGGGTGGCTTGGAGTCCTGAATCTGTAATTACTGTTAGTGGAACTAAGAAATATAGAGGCATTGATCCTGATCCAAGAGATTTTTATATTCCTGCCACATTGATTGGTAATATTTGGAAACCAAATTTAGGCGATGAGTTTACTGTTACTGCTGATGCTTTAGCTGGAACCTATATTGCTGGAACTACAACTCATGTCAATGCTACAAATTCTACTGGTGGTTATAAATGGTATTGGGGAAATTCCCAAACTTCATCTGTTACTTCTGCTAAATTGCTTGCTGTTACATATGTTTCTGTTGGTACTGGTGGAGTTGGAGATAGCCAACATGTAGTTGCATATAAATTTGAAGTTGTAGGATTATAATACAATTTTATTGTATTTAAAGGAGGAATATACATAATATGAAAACTAAAAATAATATTGTTGCTTTTTCTAGTAAGGAAACTGATCTCCAATTTTTAGATTATTGGAATCATTATTTAGCTAAAAACTCTAATCTTGAAAAAGATAAAAATAGAGAATATTGGAAAGTTGACGAAAAAGGAAATCCAATTTCTTTTGCTCAAAAAGAAGAGAACATGAATGCAGCTCTTTTAAAAGAAGTTATTCGAAAATCTGGTGTTGTTGATGCTGCTGAACGTCCTCTTGAGGAATGGTTTTATCGCCGTAGTGTAATTGAAGAAACTTTTGCTATTGTTTCTTCATTAGTAGATATGGTATTGCCTCAATCTATTATTGATAGTATTGGGCTTTATACTGATGTAAGAAATATTCCTTGGGGAGATAGTGCTGCATTTAATATTGAACCTCGTGATTTATTTATTGTTTCTAAGAGTGGAAATGCTCAAAGATCAACACCTATTCACAAACAATTTAAGAGTCAAGTTACAATTATTCCTGAATTTCACGAATTGACTGTTTCGGTTTCTTTATATCAAGTTTTATCAGGCCAAGAAAGTTTAGCGGCATTTGTAGCCAAAGTTGCTAAAAGTATGGAAACGCAAGTTACTGTGGATGCCTACAATGCGTTTGCTACGGCAATGGCTGCTGTTACAAATACGGCTACTACTGGTTTACGTGTTTCTGGATATTCTCAAGATTCCCTTGTTCGTTTGTGTGAACAAGTTACTACTTGGAATGGTGGGCAAAAAGCAGTTATTGCTGGTACTCAAAGAGCATTAGTTAATGTATTGCCAACTGATGCAAACTATAGATATTCACTGGATGATAAATATACTACAATGGGTTATATACCTACAGCGTTTGGATATGACGTAATGCGTATTCCTCAAGTTGTGGATATTTCTACCCCATTTGGTCTCACTATCTCTAATTCTTATATTTGGATTGTATCGCCTTCGGCACAAAAAATTTTGAAATTGGTTTTAGAGGGAAATACTTTGAGTAATACTACTTCTCCTTTCCAAAATGCTAATTTAACTCAAGAAACTACTATTACTAAATCTTGGGGTGTAGGTGTGGCTACCAATGCGGTTGCCGGAGTCATTACTCTTTAATAAGTATTGACAAAATAGATAATGTATGATATAATAGACTAAGTAGAAATAATGTGTTTCTACTTAGTCTAAATCATATATTATAAATAAAGGAAATATAATGGCAGGTCGACCAAGAAAAAATATGGAAGATATTATTGCAGAAAAAACTGAAAATAATTTAGAAAGTAGTTCTGAATTAGAAACATTGCAAAAACAAATAGAATTGTTACAACAACAAAATCAATTGTTACAACAACAAAATCAATTATTGTACAAACCTATTGATGAAAAAGAAGATGTTAAAGAAAATGTAGAAAATACTAAAATACCCTTAGATGATTTAATTGAGGTTATTTCTCTTCGTCCAGAAATACTAAATTTATCAACAGATAAACGTGGTGATGGAAAAATGTATACTTTTGAGAATTTTGGGGAAAAGAAAAATATTTTATATGAATATTTACTTCAAATTATGGAGGCACATCCAAATTTTCTTAAAGGTGGGTATTATTACATAATGGATAAGAGAGTTGTAAAAAGACATGGTTTAGGAGAATTGTATAGTCAAATTTTATCAAAAGAGAAAATAGAGGGGATTATTAATAATAATTTTGAAAATATAGTTGAGGTTTTCGCATCAACTAATAAAGATCAACAATCAGTTATTATTAATATGATAGTTGATAGAGCTATTGCTGGTCAAAAAATAGACTTAAATATTATTGATAAAATGACTCGTATTTCTGAAATTGATATACAGGAAATTATAAATGAAAGGAAAACTATTATTGAAGAAGTAATGGTTAATAAAAAATAGATTCTATCACATAAAATAGGAAAATAATGATGAGAATCCTCTAGAAATAGAGGATTTTTGTTTAAATATTAAGGAGGGCTAATGGCAGGAACTACTGCAAGTGAAATTAATGATTTATTTCTTACAAGAATTAGTGACTATCGTTTAGATGCAATCTTTACTACTTCTGGTTCTGCTGCATTTACCCTATATCTTGAACCTTGGTTATTAGATGCTATTGTAGAATTTGAACCAATTTGTGATCAAAGTTTGGCCTATACAGTTAGTGGTGCAACAGAAGGACAATTTACAGAGACTCTTAGTTTAGAAAATCAAATAATGTTGTCTAAATTGATGGTATTATATTGGCTGGGACAAAGCGTAAAAGAAGTTCTCCAGTTTTCTCTCTTTCTTCAGGATCATGATTACGTCACCCATAGTGCTGCTCAAAACTTATCTGCAAAACAATCTTTGTATAATAATACTAGAGAAGAATTAGCTCAATCACTTAATGAATATTCTTTTAGAAAAAATGATTGGTCGTCTTGGGTAGCGCAAGATTATGGTATTACTCCATAAAGAGGTATAAGAAATGACTATTGGAATTTATTGCTTTGAAAATATTATAGATGGAAAAAAATATATTGGTCAATCAATAGATATAGAATATAGAAAAAGTAGGCATTTATTTCAATTAAACGGAAATTATGATGGATGTATTGGTTTACAACATGCCTGGAGTAAATATGGGGAAGAAAATTTTAAATTTTATATAGTTGAAGAATGTCTTATTGAATCATTAGATGAACGTGAAATAATTCTAATTAAAGAATTACATTCTCATATCTCAGAAAATGGTTATAATATTTCTTGGGGTGGTGAAGCACCAATGAGAGGATTAAAACATACAGAAGAATCCAGAAAAAAAATATCAGAAAATAATCCAAATAAAATTAGTGAGAATAATCCTATGTTTGGTAAGCATCATACTTTAGAAGCTAGGGAAAAAATTTCAAAAAATAGCAAAGTACAAAAGGGAGAAAATAATCCGCTTTGGGGAAAACCTCTTTCTGAAGAACATAGAAAGAAAATATCTGAAGGGAATATGGGCAAAGTTTGTTCTGAAGAAACAAAAAAAAAGATATCTGAGTCTAATATGGGGAAAAAGATGCCGGAAGATGCCGTAAAAAGAATTGCAGAGTCTAGGATAGGAACCCATGCTTCAGAAGAAACTAAAAAGAAGATGTCGGATTCTCATAAAGGGTGTATTCCTTGGAATAAAGGGATAAGTACTTCTCAAGAAATAACAGATAAGATGGTTTTAAAAAAAATAGGTAAAAAAAGAAAAGGTAATGCGACAAGTAAATATGTTGGTGTGAGTTTGGAAAAGACAAGCGGAAAATGGTTTTCTTGTATATACTATAAAAAGAAAATGTATAGATTAGGACGTTTTACTTCGGAAATAGAAGCCGCTCTAGCTTATAATGAAAAAGCATTAGAATTGTATGGCAAAGATGTTAGACTAAATATTATTGCGGAGGATTTGTAAAATGTCTTACAGATATTATACAAGTGGTTCTCCAGTTACATTTCAAAGTAGCAATAATCAAATGATAAACGGATTTCAAGCTCAATTAAATGAATATTTTGATGTTGCATCTGATATTTTTACGATTCAAGAGGAAACTGCTATTGGGTCTGAAGTGTATACAAATATTGATGTTAGAATTAATAGAGCTATAAACTCCTATACATCTGATAAACTAGGAGATGATTTTAAAAATATACTTTTTAAAGATTTGTCTCATTCCGCATCATTAGGCATAAGATATTATTTTGATAACAATTATTGGATTACTACAAATAGCGAGATTATTAAGAATTTAGCAGCTAGTGTGATTGTAAGACGTTGTAATAACATGCTTAGATGGATAGATGAATATGGTGTTTTATATGAAGAACCATGTTCAATCCCATATAATATAAATTCTACAACGGATCAAATTCGCATTGGTGATAATCCTGTATTACCAGAAGGTTATATTGAAGTATATGCCCAACTAAATACAAAGTCAAATAAAATAAAAGCAAATCAAAGATTTCTTTTTGGCAATGCTAGCAACTGGATATGCTATAAAGTATTTGGTAATGGTACTAGAAATTTCTTAAATCAAGAAACTTTGGATAATAGTAGTGCTTCAATATTACGTTTGTATATGGGTGTAAATCAAGAAAATGATCCTAATGATGATTTAGTAAATGGAATTTGTGATGTGTATAAAAATATATATGCATTATCTATAAGTCCATCTAGTGTTACTGGAAATCCTGGAAGTACTGTTGAATTAGTTCCTACTTTGACTTTAAATGATGATCCTATAGATTTAGGTATATCTTATATGAGTTCTGGATCATCCATAGCGACAACTAGTGGTAGTAGCAGTAATATATTAAGTTTAGTATCGTCTGGCAGTTGCAATATTACCGGATATATGACTGCTAATCCTGATATAGATTGTATTGTTCCTGTTGTTGTGTCAAGTAGTCCTGTGATAAATACTTATGAAGTTAGAGTTTCTCCCGATAATGGAATTATTTTGCAAGGTGAAAGTCAGGCATATACAGTTTATTTATATTTAAAT
>Ga0172381_10007510_pt1 | contig 10778 bp, 12 predicted proteins | sample Leawel6488metaG_FD_119754 | JGI IMG/M metagenome (GOLD analysis project Ga0172381, IMG submission 119754) | Leachate microbial communities from a municipal landfill in Southern Ontario, Canada - Leachate well 64-88 metaG | ecosystem: Engineered > Solid waste > Landfill > Unclassified | place... | reverse complement strand
TCAACTTATCTTTATTTAAGGTTAAGTTAAAATCATATCTTTTGGTAAACAAATTTATTTATAGGTCACTAAAGTTCAAATTAAATGCTTAAAAAAGGAATTCTTAGCGGACTTTTAGGATTATCTTTAATTGTTGGATGCTCTGGAAATGATTTAAAGATTAAATATTCTAATCCAAAATCTTTGGGAGAAATTGTTTTCTATACTAGATGCTTATTAGAGTATAGAAGTGAATTAGAAGAGACTTGGAATAGTCCTAAGAACACTAGAAAACTGGGGTTTGGGGATTGTGATGATATCGCTTTAGTTGGTGCAGATTTTGCTGAAAAATTAGGCTATAGGCCCAAAATTTTATGTTTATATGGCGGTGGGGAAGGTCATGCAGTTGCACTTCTTGAAAAAGGAAGTTTATATGGAGCATTAGAAAAAAGTACAGTCATACCTCTGTGCAGGAATCTTGATGAATTAGTTGAGAAGATAAGTGATTATCATTGTCTTTATGACAGAGAAAGGTTTAACTCTTATAGAATAATTGACTTAAATGTTTCATATCCTAATTGGAAAAAGTCTGATAATAATCTTTGGCCTATTCTAGATCCATTGGGGGCTAAAATCATAGAGAAAAGACAGTTGTTAGTTGAAGGATTCATAATGAATGAAAAGAGAATTAGGTTTAAGAGTTTGAAAGAACTTGATTATTTAGATGCGAGAATAAAAGAGAATAAAGAAAAGTTCTCCAGGGTTGAAGAAGAAATTAAGAAACTTAGGGAAACTGATAATTTGAGAAGAATTCAACCAAAGGAGTCAAAACCATTTTTAGAATTTTGATAGGTTTAAAAACGAGTTTTTTATTGATTATGCATGTTTAATATAATACATATGCTCCTTGGAGCACTTATTGGCAGAGAACTAGACAGCCTTTGGCTTATAGCACTATTAGGAATAGGATCTCACTTTTTGCTTGATATGATACCTCACTGGGACGTTAAATATGATCGGAAAAAGCTGCAAGAAAAAGGAGAGATTGATATTGAAAAGAAGTTTATTTATTTTAATTTTTTATTGGGAATTATTGGGCTGATAATGGTTATTATACTAAGCCGACATAACAAAGAGGCACATATGCTGTTTGGTGCGCTCATAGCTTATTCGCCTGATTTTTTAAGTTTGTTTTATGCAAAATGCAAGAACAAGTGGATTACTAAGTATGTAAAATTCCATTCAAAAATACAAGGAGAGAATAGTTATTTCCTTGGAACAATCATACAGACCTCTTTGATAATTGTGCTTGTCAAGATTTTATTTTAAAAAACTTAAGTGCTTTTAGCACTTAGTTAGCTATCCTTATCTGAAATGAATTCAGAAAAGATAATAAAAAACCGTTAGAAATATAACTCCTGGCAGAACACCAGACAGATAAATTTATAATTATCTTTTCTTAATAAATAATTATGTGGAATATTATTCATATTCTTTTGGGAGCTTTAATAGGGAAGGAAATAAATAGTTATTTTCTTGTTTTTATAATTGCTTTAGTTACACATTTTTTACTTGATCATGTTCCACATTGGGATGGTGATTATGGGAAAGAAGGATTCTTTAAGGGAAAGGGATTTAATGTCAGAAAGGGATTGATCTTGTTTTATGTTTGCTTATTTTTAATTGGTGCTTTTATAACATTAAAGTTAACTTTGAAAGAAAATAATCCGAGAATATTATTTGGAGCATTGATATCAGCTTCGCCTGACTTGGCAAATTTATTCTATAAAAACAAGAATAAATATTATCAAAAGTATTTGAACTTTCATACAAAAATACAAAGAGAGGCAAGATTTTTGGTAGGATTTCCACTTCAACTTTTGATTACTTTAGTTTTGATATTTTTATTAGTGAGATAGTTTACCAGTCCAAATCTCTAGAAACTTTTTGGGGAAACGTCGATAAGAATTTTATTGTCTGCTGAAACTAAATTTTGAAGTTCGCAGTCTTTTGAAAGAATAAAAGGAATACCTAGGACAGAACCAGAGTCTTCTGAGTTAAAATGGCTTTGACCTCCAACATGTGCTATTGAATCATATCCCTGAAATAGGGAATTAATTACTTCTGCCATAAATCTATTTCTTGCATTAACTTCATTCATGCAGATTATGGAGTGGCCATCTTCAGTACTATACTCTGAAGGATAATCTAAGTAAATAGGATGAGCAATTTTGGTAACTTTTGTAGGATTATTAAACTCAATAAAAGAGTCTGGAAATACAGGATTCCAATTGATGAAGTAGAATGGTATATTATTTTTAGTGGAATATTCTATTGCTGCAACCATATCAGGAGTAGCCGCAAAATTATACTTCTTTTGAGACAGGGTAAAATAAGCTTCGAAAGGATGATCTCCAAAAACTAAATTGCATTTGTTAGACATTTGAATCAGTCTGGGGCGGGTGACATTTCCTTCAAAGATACTGGTAGTATAATTCTCAAGAGTTAATGCTGAAGGTTTGAATTTCTCTAATTCAAAAAGGACAGAATCATGTTCATTATGAGATGTTCCAATCCCCAGGAATTTCTTAGTTTTATTATAGTCTAATTCTTTTCTGAATTGTTCATCCTGCTGCCATTGACTAGCATACCATTTTCCAAAAGTTGTTTTATTTTGGACATCTCTTAAAATTTGGGTAGGAGTCTTAGTATAAACTCCACCATTAAGAGAAACTTTTTCTTGAGGACTAGGATGACTGGCAGCCCAAGTTTCAATTTGGGAGATAGTTTCGTCTCTGATTTGAGGATGGGGATTTTCCATTGTTATTTTTTAGAAATAATTTATTTAGTCCATGTCTGACATGCCTTGCATTCCGCCATAACCTTGTTGTTTTGGCTTTTTATCGCTTGAGGCTATAACATCATCTATTCTTAGGATCATCATTGAAACTTCTGTTGAAGAATTGATTGCCTGAGTTTTTATTCTTAAAGGTTCAACTATTCCTGCATGTAAATTATCTTCTACTTTTCCTGTGAAGAGGTTTAATCCCGCATATTTCTCGCCTTTGTCATGTCTTGCTTTTAGTTCTGTTATTACATCTATAGGATCCATACCGGCATTTTCTGCTAAGGTAGATGGAATAAATTCTAATGAAGAGGCAAATTCTTCTACTGCGAGTTGTTCTCTTCCGCCAAGACCTTGTGCAAATTTTCTTAATTCTTTTGAAAGTTCTATTTCTACTGCTCCTCCTCCTGCAACTACTTTGCCATCTCTTAATGCTGCAGCTACATCTCCAAGACCATCTTTCATTGCACGTTCCATTTCATCCATAACATGGGGTGTTCCTCCTCTCAGAAGAATTGTTAGGGCTTTAGGATTCTGGCAACCACGAACATAAGTCATTGCTTCTTCTCCGTGCTTGATTTCTTCTATTAAATCAGCTTTTCCAAGCTGTTCGACAGTTATCTCATTAAAATTAGATATAATCTTACCGCTAGTTGCTCTTGCAAGTTTTTCCATGTCTGATTTTGCAACTCTTCTGCATGCGTATATTCCATATTTTGCAAGGAAATATTGAGCGATGTCATCAATGCCTTTTTGACAGAAAAGAACATTTGCTCCGGAAGATCTTATTTTGTCAACCATTGCTTTGATCATTTTTTCTTCTTGATCAAGGAAAGATTGCATTTGGTCAGGAGTATTTATTGAAATTTTTGTATCTGTTCCAGGAGACTTTATTTCTAAAGCAGAATCAATCAAAGCGATTCTTGCATCTTTTACTGAGACAGGCATGTCTATTGAAACTCTTTCTTTATCTAAAACTATTCCTTTAATTAATTCAGAATCTTCGATGCCATTACCTTTTGCTTTTTCTATCTTAATATTTGTTAAATCGATTTTACCATTTGTTTCTATTTGTTTAACTGCACTAACTAGAATTTCAGCAAATTTTTCTTTTGCTGTTTCTGCACTTTTGCCGGTCATTGCTGTCATTGCGATTTGTTTTAGAAGATCAATATTGCTGATGTCTAAATTGGTAGCAAGGTTTTGAAGAATTTCTTGTGCTTTTTCTCCGGCAAGCCTGTATCCTTTGATTATAACTGTTGGATGAATCTTTTGGTCTAGTAGTCTTTCTGCATTCTCTAAGAGTTTTCCTGCAAGCATTACTGCTGTTGTTGTTCCGTCACCTACTTCATCTTCCTGTGTTTTAGCAATTTCAACCATCATTTTTGCTGCTGGATGCTCTATTTCCATTTCTTCTAGGATAGTTACACCATCATTTGTTACAATTATATCACCAACAGAATTAACAAGCATTTTATCCATGCCTTTAGGGCCGAGAGTAGTTTTTACTGTATCTGCAACTATTCTTGCTGCCATGATATTATTTCTTTGTGCATCTTTTCCAATCATTCTTGATGCATTCTCAGGCATTATTACAATAGGTCGATTATCAGTCATATTATTAGAGCTTATCCTGTGCTTTTAAATTTTTAGGTAGAATAAGATTTATCCGAAGTTTATTACATTTTATCTTTACAGTTATTACAAATAAGCCTTTCATCTGTTTTTTTCAATTTACTGAATTCACCACATTGTTCACAGAGGCCTTCTTTTCCTGAAGGATCAAATTTCTCATCAAGACTGTAGTTTTCCTTTAGAATATCAAAAAGGGCTGGTTCTATTTTTATTATATCTTTAAGAGTAAGAAAGCCAATTACTTCATTTTTATCTACTACTGGAATCCATCTATGTTTGCTTTTGTTCATCTTTCTTATTGCTTCTTCCAAGTCTGCAGAAGGTCTTATTGTAACAACTTTTTTCTTTGCAAGATCACCTGCGCGAGTATTTAAAAAATTCTTAAAATTTCTTTTTGTCAAGACCCAGACAATATCCTTCTCGGTAATAAGGCCTTTTAGAATATTATTTTCCTGAAGAACTACACTACCCACCCTCTTTTTTGCCATTAATTTTGCACATTCGATGATACTTGTTTGAGGGCTTACATAGACAAAATCCCTTGACATTATATCTCCCACTTTTATCCCTGTGTCCATGTTAAATTTAGGTAAAAAAGCATTTAAATGATTTTGATAAACTAATGTATATAATAGAATAGATATATTGATTTAAAGGAGAATTCCTGTTTTTTATCAACTATAAAGTTAATAAAATAAGTTTAGTGAGACTAAACTTTGAAAATTAGCTGATTATCTTTAAATAAATTAAAGATAATAAAGATAGATAAACACAAAGTCTAAGAAAAGGAATAAAAAATCACATTCTCACGAGGAGATTTTTAAATAAGAGGGACAGCAGCATTAACCAAAGATTTTAAATATCTTGATTTTCTAAGGATTATATAAAAAGGTGTACAAAATGTCAGAATCAGACACAATTTTCTCAGGAAAAGTAAAGAATACCGGAATATTTGACTATAAAGAGTTCTATAGATTTTGTTATGTATGGCTTGTTGATAAGGGATATTTTGTTACTGAAAAGTCTTATACTGAAAAGATTGGAGCTAATGGGAAAGAAGTGGAAATTGAATGGGAAGCAAGGAAAAAGTTATCTGATTATTTTAGAAATACTATAAAAGTTACTTGGAAAATTATGGGGATGACTAGTGTTGAAGTTGAAGAAAATGGAAAGAAAGTTAAAATGAATAAAGGACAGGTTGAATTGAAAGTAACCGGAAACCTTGAAAAAGATTATGAAAATAAATGGGAATCTTCTGCATTTACTAAGTTTTTAAGAGGAATTTATGATAAGTATGTAATAAGAGTAAGAATTGACCAATATGAAGGAAAAATATTTGGAGACTGTGATGAATTTATAGCACAGGCAAAGGCATTCTTGGCTGTTGAAGGAATGCATTAAAAAAATAAGTTTGCTATTAGCAAACTTAGCTAATTTATAGCTAATTACCGGAAATCTAGAAACAATTTCCTGTCCCTCCAAAATTTTTTACATTTTGAAGGTTTTCTGAAGTAAATTCATCAAAATTAGAATATTAATAAACCCAAGATTAAAATTGAAGGAATGCATTAGAATAAGTTTGCTATTAGCAAAATTAAACAAGCCTTGGAATTACTTCTTTTATCGAGGATTTAAATTTTTGAAGAAAAGATTTAAATATAGCCTAAAATACAAACATATATGAAAAGGGAGATTTTAGGTTTAATTATTGGTATTTTTATTTTAACAAGCATAGCTTGTGTTTCTGCTTCTTTAGATATAGAGAAAAAGGCTGTAAATAGTGTTATTATTACTGAACTTAAGAATCCTGCAGTTTTTGATTTTTCATTAAAGAATAATGGGGCTGATGATACTTTCACAATATATAACTTAATTGGATTCAGTGTTGAACCATCACAACCTTTTGGACTTGGCTCTGGCGGAACTAAGGACATTCAATTTAAGTTTTATCCTTCTGATGAGATGCTAAAAAGATCACAAACAATTAATTTCCTATATAAAATTAAAGGAGAAGCTGCTGGAATTCAGGAAGACTCCTTAACAATAACAATAACCAAGCTTAAAGACGCATTTGATATTAATGCATATAATATTAATCTTGATTCTGATACTGCAACAGTATATATAAGAAATAAAGTAGACTATGAATTTAAGGATTTGAAAGTAGTATTCAAATCCTCATTCTTTGACTTTGAGAAAACAGTTACATTAAAACCTTATGAAAAACAAGAGTTTAATATTGAACTTAATAGAGATCAAATAAAATCTTTAGTTGCTGGTCAATATTATATAACTAGCGATGTTTCTTTTGGCGGGTTTAACTCAGAGATTGAGAATAATTTTAAGTTCATTGAAAAGAGCGGAATATCCACTGATGAAAGAACTGAAGGAATAATAATAAGAAAGACAACAATAACAAAAACTAACGACGGAAATATGCCTAGTATAGCTGAAGTTACAATTAATAAAAATGCATTCTCAAGATTATTTACTACATTAAATATGGATCCAGTAAAGGTTGAAAGAAATGGATTTAACATTGAATATACTTTCAAAAAAGAATTGAAACCTTCAGAAGTTTTAGTTATAAGAGCTACAACAAATTGGACCTTCCCAATAGTATTATTATTAGTTATCCTTGGAACAGCTTATCTTGTTTCAATATACAGAGTTACATTTGTTTCTGTTAAGAAAAAGACTACTTATGTTAAGACTAAGGGCGGAGAATTTGCATTAAAAGTTACTTTGCTAGTTAAAGCTAGAGATTATGTTGAAAAGTTAAATATTGTTGATAGAATCCCTTATAATGTTAAAGTTTATGACAGATTCGGAGCTGTAAATCCTGATAAAATCGATGAAAAGAATAGAAGACTTGAATGGAGTATTCCTTCATTAAATTCAGGTGAAGAAAGAGTATTCAGTTATGTTATATACAGCAAGGTTGGGGTTGTAGGAAAGTTTGAATTACCTACTGCTTCTGCAATATATGAACATAATGGAAAATTGCATGAGTCTGAAAGCAACAAAGTTTATTTCCTTAAGAAGTAATTAAAGGATTCTTAGTATTTATTATTTTTTAGATTTTTCCGTCGATAAATGAGTTTATTAAATAAATTTAAAAAATTAGCCAGAAGGAAACTTTAAATACCATTTTTATCTAAGGATTTTGTCTAATTTAACCCTCCATAGCTCAGCGGTAGAGCGCTTGGCTGTAGTTAAATAACTAGGGTGGATGTTTTCCCTTTATGGAAAATAAGGTTCAAAAAACCATATATGAAACCTGACTAGCCGAGACCGAGAGATCCCCGGTTCGAACCCGGGTGGGGGGATAGAAGATTTAGATAACCCGCCTACAACTCTTACGAGTTGAAGGTTCAGAAACTTAAAAGTTTCTGACTTCCAAGGTTTAACAACCTAGGAATGGGAGGATAAGACGAAATCGTTCGATTCCGGCAGAAGTAAAAAATCTGCCGGTTTCTTTTTTGTAAAATTTTGAAAAGTTTTATAATTCCTTATTTAATTCAAGTTTTATGAACCATTTAGAAAGATTGAGAGGACTGAAAAATAGGTATTTTGTTCTTAGGCATGGGGAAAGTATGGCGAATATTCTCGGGATAATAATTAGTAATCCTCATGAAGGAATTGAAAAATTTGGGCTTTCTGAGAAAGGCAAGATACAAGTAAGAGAGGCTGCTATTAGGAGTAAGGTTTTAGGTAATAAGACGATTATTTATTCTTCGGATTTTTTAAGAACAAAAGAAACAGCAGAGATCTTTAAAGAAGTGTTAAAATTAGATACACTTATTTTAGATGAAAGGCTTAGGGAAAGGAATTTTGGTCAATTTGATAATAAGGAAGATAAGAGTTATGAAAAGGTGTGGTGTAAGGATAAATTTGACCCTAATTGTAAAGAAGAGGGTGTTGAAAGTGCTCAAGAGGTATTATCGAGGACGACTGAACTAGTTTTGGAAATAGAAAGAACATATTCTGGGGAAAAAATCTTATTAGTTTCTCATGGGGATGCTTTACAGATATTACAAACTGGTTTTTTGAAAATTTGTCCTTCAAAACATAGAGCAGTTCCTCATTTGAATACTGCAGAAGTAAGGGAATTGAAATTTACTTAAAAATTCTAAAATGATTTTTCTTTGGAGAATATATCATTGTAATGCACATATGAATTTAAACTTCTGAAAATTTTGTTTTTTGGTGGAACTATGAATATAAAGAAAACAGCTCAAAAATTTCTTCTAGGAACAGCACTTAGTATCGCACCATTTTTATCTGGTTGTACTCCGGGATTAGGATTAGAGGATCAATATGTTTCTGAAAATACTTCTGATGTAAGAGGAACCTGGTATAAACATGGAAATGCCGGAGGATGGTATGGTCCAAATGAAGAATGGAATTTTGGATGGTATTATCTTAAACAATATGGAAATGATGTTGAAGGAAAATATGAACATGAATTATACACTACAAAAGCTTATTATAATGATCTAGAAACTGTAACTGGGACTATTACGGGAGATAAACTTGTGCTAATGAAGTTTGATACTAACAATATTCCTTTTGTTGATTTAGAAGAAACTACTGTTGTTGGGAATACCTGCGGAAAACTTGAAAGAACTAATACTGGTATTGTAAGACGCGCTACGCCTTGGTAAAATTAAGATTTCTTTGAATACCTAAACATTTAAAAAAAGCGAAAAGGTATGAAAGACAGCTAAGTCAAAATAAAATGATTAAAAAAACTTTAACAAGCTTGCTTTTGGGAGGAAGTCTGGCTATTACTAGCTGTAATTCTGGCATGGAAAATTTAGTTGAGGATCCTACTGAAGTTGTTACACCTACACCTAGCCCAACTGATACTCCTACACCTATTCTTAATTTACCTTCTCCTGAAAATAAACAAAAAGGAATGAATGTTGTTTCTTGGTGGCATACTGATTATGATTCTCCTGAAGCAATTACTTCCCTTGAAAACTTAAGAGCTAGCAATAATGAATGGATGTCTTTACTTGTTACTTGGTATCAAGATGGAATTACTTCAACTGATATTTATAGAAAGGAATTCAAGACCCATAGCGATGAAAGTCTTGTTAAAATGATAACTGAAGCTCAGAGACTTGGAATGAATGTTATGTTGAAACCTCATGTTGATTTAGAGGGCGGAAACTGGAGAGGGAATATTGGAGGATTTCTAAAAGAAGAAGATTATGCAAAATGGTTTGCAAGTTATAGGAGTTTTATTAATCATTATGCAGAATTAGCTGAACAAAATAATGTTGGGCAATTATGCCTTGGAACTGAATTTGTAGGATTAACTAATAGAGAAAATGATTGGAGAGAAGTTATTAGAGGAGTAAGAGAAAAATTTAAGGGAAAATTAGTCTATTCTGAAAATCATGATAATATTGAGAATAATAAATGGTTTGGAGAGCTGGATTATATTGGGATAAGTGGCTATTTTCCTTTGACTAAAAAACTTGATCCTACGGTTGAGGAATTAAAAGAAGCCTGGAATCCCCACATTGAAAAAATAGAGAGAGTACAGAGAAAGTTTGGAAAAGAGGTTATATTTACAGAGATAGGATATAGAAGTGTTGATGGAACAAATATTCATCCTTGGGCGAAGGTTGATTGCATAGAACAAGCTGATTGTTATAAAGCGTTTTTTGAATCAGTATGGAAGAATAGCTGGATGCATGGAGCATATTTTTGGGGATGGGAGACAAGAACTCAGACTGGTCAAGATGAAGGATTCACGCCTCAAGAAAAAAAGGCTCAAGAAGTAATCAAAGAATATTACGGGCAATAATTGAGAATTCTATTGTATTATAAAAGAACAATATTGTTTATAAATTTAATTTTATAGGTCTAAAGGATGATAAAAGAAATAATTTCAGATTATATATTTAGATTAGGTGTGGGAATAACTGCTTCAGGAATCATTTTTGGAGCTAGCGGGACAGTTGCAAGTAAAAGTGAATTGAGTTCTATTGGAGCATATGGTGTTTTTGCAGGAATGGCAATTTTGGCAGGAGCGTTATATCCTTATGTTAAGACTAAACCTCAAAATAAGGAAAGAATTCCTGAGTTTGGAACATTAGAAAGTGAACTCACAGTTGAAGAAGAGTCTAGAAGTTTAGAAGATCAAACTTATTTAAGAAATCAACCTTATATAACTATTTCAGAGAATTGATTTAAACTTGGGGAAAGGATTAAATAGTCAGAAATTATAAATAATCATGGCAGAATGCGAAAAGTGTCACGGAACTGGAAAAGTGAAGGAAAAAGATGGAACAATCCATACTTG
>Ga0172381_10007509_pt1 | contig 10779 bp, 7 predicted proteins | sample Leawel6488metaG_FD_119754 | JGI IMG/M metagenome (GOLD analysis project Ga0172381, IMG submission 119754) | Leachate microbial communities from a municipal landfill in Southern Ontario, Canada - Leachate well 64-88 metaG | ecosystem: Engineered > Solid waste > Landfill > Unclassified | place... | reverse complement strand
TTCGACTTAATCAATCCAGAAATAAATCCAGACCCGAAAGCGTCTCCAGCTCCAGTTTTATCAACAACCTTAACCTTGTTTGGAGATACATCTAAAACAACATCTTCTTGAGAAACTAAGACTCCCTCCGGACCCTTGGTTACGGTGTTGATTCCAGGATGAAAACTATTTAAATCTCTCATTATTCCCATTTCATCCTTGATATCTACTCCAGTTAACAAAGAAGCTTCTTCTAAATTTAAAAGTAAAACATCTGCCTTTTTTAGTATCGGCTCCAATTTTTCCTTGCCCAAAGCAATCTGCGAATTTCCTAAATTAATTGCAACTTTTATTTTATTCTTTTTGCCGAAATCAATAATGTCTTCAGTCAAAACGCTCAGCTTGCCCGACAAGGGAGCGAGATAGAACCAAGACGGATTCATATCCTCCCAAAGAATTTCTTCTTTGTTCAAATCTTCCGAAGCTCCGCGATATGCCAAAACGGTTCTTTCGTTGTCGGAAGTTAAAAGAATAACAGAATTATTGGTCGGCTTTTCATTTTTTTGAACAAACTCCGTTCCTATTCCCATTTCTTTCATCTCTGAAATTATTTCCTTACCGGGAATATCGTCCCCAACCGAACCGCAATACGCCACTGTGAATCCTTGTTTTTTAAATGTATGAGCGGTATTCATTCCTCCTCCGCCAAAACTGAAATACATATCTTCAATATCTATCTTTGCTCCCAAATCAAATCCGACCGCCATTCCCGAAGGAACCTTGTCGCTTTTTATAACCTGTTCTTTCGCCATCTTCAAGTATATATCCCAAGTGGCCGAACCGAATGTGATAATTTCAAACATATTATTTTACTTTACCTAAAACTAATATCGTCTTGATGACTGTATCGGCATTCAAAGAAATGCTTTCAATGCCTTCTTTCATCAAAAATTCTGCAAATTCAGGATAATCCGACGGAGCCTGTCCGCAGATTCCGCAATACTTGCCTTTTTCTTTACAGGTCTTAATAACTTTTTTAATCAACTCTTTGACCGCCTCATTATTCTCATTGCCGATATATGATAGCCCTCCGTTATCCCTGTCTAATCCCAGAGTCAATTGCGTCAAATCATTTGAACCGATAGACATTCCGTCAAACACTTCCAAAAACTTTTCTATTAAAATAACATTGGAGGGAATTTCACACATGACGTATACAGGCATATCCCCCTTCGGCAGCCCGAATTCTCTTATCAAATCAACAACCTTCTTACCTTCTTCAACGGTTCGGCAAAAAGGAACCATGACAGCTACGTTGTTCAATCCGAATACTTCTCTCACTCTTTTAATCGCCAAGCATTCCATTTTAAAAGCCGGCTGAAAAGAAGGGTCGATATATCGGCAGGCGCCTCTGAATCCAATCATCGGATTTGATTCTTCGCCTTCAAACGGAAAACCACCTACTAAATTTTTGTATTCATTGGTTTTAAAATCAGAAAAACGAACAATGACTTTTTTAGGATAAAAGGCGGCGGCAATCTGGGCGATTCCCTCGGCTAGTTCATAAATAAAATAATCTTCTTTGTTTGGATATTCCCTGGTAAGCTCTTCAATTGTTTTGAGATCGCTTGCCGAAATCTCTATCTCTCCCTTTTTTATTTTCTCATAATTAACCAAGGCTAAAGGATGAATCCTTACTTTTTCAGCGATAATAAATTCTTCTCTTGCCAGTCCGACTCCGTCGCTCGGTAAGAAAGACGCTTTGAAAGCCGTATCCGGAGCGCCGATATTCAACATTATCTTCGTATTTAATTGCGGAATCTCATCTAAATTATATTCCTTGACCGAGAAAGGAACATCTCCTTCGAGAATCCTTCCTTTGGCTCCGGAACTGCAATCAACGGTCACCATCATGCCCGTTTTTAATTTCTTTGTCGCTTCTTTAGTTCCGACGATGCAAGGGATGCCTAATTCTCTTGAAATAATAGCCGAATGACAGGTCTTTCCTCCTTCGTCGGTAATTACCGCTGAAGACATGGTTAGAATAGCATTCCAATCCGGGTCTGTCATTTTAGTAACAAGAATTTCTCCTCTTTTAAATTCATTCATTTTTTTAACGTCTGTAATCACCCTCACCACTCCCTTTCCAACCTTATCCCCGATGCTGATTCCGGTTAAAAGAGGTTTTATATTCAAATCAATCTTGTATTCCTCGTATGTATTTCCTTTTTTGGCTTTCAAAGAATGGACTGTTTCCGGCCTTGACTGGACGATGTACAAATCTCCGCTGTTTCCATCCTTGGCCCATTCAATATCCTGAGGGCAATTGTAGTGCTCTTCAATCGTGCATCCCCATTTGGATAAAGTTAAAACTTCTTCGTCGGTTAAAGAATAATTATCATTCTCATCTTTTGAAGTCGAAACTTCTTTGACTCCGCCGCTTTCTCTGTATATGTATTTCCTGTCTTTTCTTCCCAGTTCTTTATTAATAATGGCATGATAGCCGTCTTTCATCGTCGGCTTAAAAACAAAAAACTTATCAGGGGTTATCCTGCCTTTAACAATCATCTCTCCTATTCCCCAAACAGAATTAATTAAAACAACGTTATTAAATCCCGTGTCGGTATCAAGGGTGAACATGATTCCCGAAGAAGCAAGGTCACTCCTCACCATTTTCTGTATCACTGCGGAAAGGTAAACCGACAATTGAGGAAAGCCCATGTCGCGCCTGTATGCAATGGCTCTGTCGGTGAATAATGAAGAAAAACAATATTTAACTCCTTCTAAAACATCTTTATCTCCTTTAATATTCAAATACGATTCGTGCTGTCCGGCAAAAGATGCGTTGGGCAAGTCTTCAGCCGTAGCCGAACTTCTCACTGCCACATCACATTCTTCTCCGTATTCTTCGCACAATTTTCCATATCCAACGATTATTTCTTTCTTTAAATCGTCAGGAAATTTTCCTTTAAGGATTAAATCTCTAGATTGCTTTCCAGCCTTCTGCACATTTTCCAATTTGGTTAAATCAAGATTGTTGAAAATCTTTTCCAGTTTTACATCAATCTTGTTGAAGTTTAAAAAATATTTGTACGCATCGGCGGTTGTAGCAAACCCGTTCGAAATTCTGATTCCTTTTTCCGTTAATTGAGAATACATCTCTCCTAAAGATGCATTCTTCCCCCCGACAATCCCGACATCCTTTTTTCTTATTTCCGAAAAAAATAGTGTGTTCTTTGACATTTTAATTAAAAACCAAATCCGCCGAAGAGGTTTATTAAGCTGATTATCAGGAAAACGATGATAAAGATAATATCGAGTATAAAAATGATTACGTTTCCTTTTTCGTTCATTTTTTTATCAATGCATTAATACTTTTAACTGCTCTTTTGACGTCCGGATAATTTGGTATTCCGCTTTCTTCAATCATTTTTACGGCTGAAGAAACCAAAGGCCCTCCCAAAAAACAACAAACAACCGGCTTCAAAGGATATTTCTTTTTTATTTCTATAATAATTTTAGCATTCTTTTCGTGCTCTGTCATTATCTGCGGAGTGGAAATCACAATCAAGCCGTTGATATCTTTCTGTTTTAGCATTGCTTCCATTCCCGCTTCGTATCTGTCAGATAAAGCATCGCCTATCAAATCCAAAGGATTGTTTTTTGTTATAACTTTTCCCATTGCCTTATTCTTTTCAATCAAAGAAATTGTTTCTTCACTTAAAACAGGAATGTCTATTCCCATCTCAACACAATAATCAACGGCTAAAACACCGAATCCGCCTCCGTTGGTCACAATTCCTATCCCATTTTCGCATCTTTCTTGAGATGCCAGTGCTCTTGAAGAATCAAAAAGCTCTTCTAACGTATCAACGAGAATGACTCCGCACTGTTTCATTGCCGACTCATATATTTGATAGTCTCCGGCCAAAGTTCCTGTATGGGTTAAAGCGGCTTCTTTGCCCTTGTCGGTTCTTCCCGACTTAATGGCTATAATCGGCTTGACCTTAACGACTTCTTTTGCAACTTCCATAAACTTTCTTCCGTCTTTCAACCCCTCAAAATATATTGAAATGACTTTTGTTTCTTCGTCATCTTTTAAATAATTGACAAAGTCGGTTAATCCCAAGTCCGCTTCATTTCCATATGAAACGACTTTCGAAAATCCTATATTCTCTTCTTCGCTCATGCCTAAAACAGAATCAAGCAACGCTCCCGACTGTGATAAAAATGCGATATTCCCTTTTTTAGGAGTCAAAGGAGCAAAAGATGCATTTAAATTGATTGAAGGATTGATTATCCCCAAACAATTAGGTCCGATTAAAGGAATTTTGTATTTTCTAGCAATATTTTTAATTTCTTCTTCATCTCTTTCGTTTCCGCCTTCTTTAAATCCAGAAGAAACGACGATTATGGCGCCCACTTTCTTTTCACAGCACTCCTTAAGAACGCCTTTAACGATTTTTGCCGGAACGGCGATAATCGCCAAATCTATCTTCTCTTTAATATCTCCTATTTTCTTAAAACATTTTTCACCTAAAATATTTTCCTGAAAAGGGTTGATAAAAAATATCTTTCTATCTTTTTTCCCTCTCAAGATATTTTCGGCCAAGCCAAAACCAGCAGTATTCTTTTCTTCGCTCGCTCCGATTAAGGCTATTGATTTGGGATTAAATATCTTCTTCATCTGCTTGCCAATAATTTTATATATTCTTCTTTGTCTATACTACCATTAATTAATAAATTATTTAACCCCGCATAATATTGTTCTTTGATATAGGAAGTTGGCATGACTGCGTTATATATCCGAACATCGTCTATACTTCCGTTAAATTTTTCTATCACTCCAGATGGAGTATTATGTGCTCCTAGTGTAAAAAAATTAGCAAAGTTTGAAAAAATTGCAGGGGTTGTTCGAGTTCCGTAAATAACGGATTTTGACGCTCCATTAATATAAATTTTTACAGTGTTTGTGGGTGGTATAACCGTTGTAGCAATATAAGTCCATACTCCAACCGGCACATAGTTTGCATTTGTAGCCCCATTTAAAGCTTTTGGGCTAGTTTCATTTGATGCAAGTCCAATTCTAACCGAACCAGCTAATAAATTAAGAGTAGAGCTTGTGTTTACTTTTAATGTAACTCCATTTCTCCCGTTTGTGGCGTTATCAACGACTGCCATCACCGACATCATCGCATTGTTAATATTAGGTTTGACCCAAGCCGAGATAGTAAAACTATTATTTCTTTCGGAACCCCACGTCCCTAGTGTTCCGACATTTATATAATTGGATCCGTCAAACTGGATACATTTAACAAAAACACAATCATTTCCCTCCCTCAAGAATGGCTCACCCGAAGCCGTTCCTTCGTTATCTGACCAAGAGTCAGGAACATTCTCAGCCGTAGAATTGATTACTTTGGTAGAGGGATCGTAATCGATAATATCATCAAAAGTGTATTGAGCAACAATATTCATCATTAACACACTTCTTAAAGAATTAGAAAAGACCTTAGCCTTGGCCATGTTCGCATTTCCCGTCATTCCGTTCGTTACAACAATAATCAAACCAGACAAAATTCCAATAATTACAATTACTACCAATAATTCAATTAAAGTAAATGCTTGTTTTAACCCTTTACTCATACAATTATTCTAAAATCGGCAATGCACGCTCTGTTTTCGTTTATCATCACCGGATTAAAATCAATAGATTGAATATTTCCTTCTTTCATCGAAAGATTAGAAAGATTAACGATAATTTCCGCAATTTTATCCAAGTCAACTTTCTTTCCCCCTCTCGCTCCTTCTAAAATCTTAAAGCCCTTTATTTCTTTAATCATTTTAATTGCCTCTTCTTTATTCACAGGAGCAACTCTGAAAGAAACGTCTTTAATTATTTCGATGAATATTCCGCCTAGCCCGAACATTAACACGGGACCAAATTGGGAATCTCTTTTCATTCCTAAAGCAACTTCATTCCCTTTAAGCATTTCCTGGACTAAAACCCCCTCGATATTCTTTCCTTCAACATTTTTCTGTATTTCTTCCCAGGCTGTTTCAAACTCTTCTTTGTTTTGAATATTCGTCTTGACTCCGCCTATTTCCGACTTATGAAATATCTTTTGAGCGTGAACCTTCAGAACAACAGGGAAGCCAAGGTTTTCTGCAAACGACAGAGCCTTTTCTTTAGAATTGAAAATCTCCGTTCGGCAGAAAGGAAGCTTGTATTTAGTCAAAAGTTTTTTTGTTTCTTCAAAACTTAAAATCTCCATAGGTTAATTTTACATCAAACTGATAAATCAAGCAACAAAAAAGGAACTTATTTAAAAATTTGTTCCTTATTAAACCGGTCCGGTATATAGCACCGGCGCCTCAAGAAGATAGATAAAAATCACTGCTCCGCATATCGTCCCGACTAAAGAAAATTTGGCAATAAACCTTTTCACGCCCTGAGGATACGTATCATTGAGAAGTAAAAAGAAAAGGAACCATGCGAGAAGGAATATGATACATAGGAAGAAAAAATATGAGCTAAGAGTGCCCCAGCTGCTGTAATTATCAAACGCACCTCTAAAAGTATTTCTAAAATAAGAAATTTTTTCTTGAGTGTTATATATCCCCAGCTGATACTCCTGGCTAGTTTTATTCATACCCTTCACTTCGCCAGCATAATCTTTAAGCTGATAAAGAGCTTTCCAGGCAAGACGCATATCGGTACTTGGGTTATTCTTATTTAAAAGATCAAAGTTTCCCTCTTTGGGAAATATCTTCAAGATATCTATAGCTTTAGATATCTCTGCTTCCTGCGTTTCAGCATCGCTCATCACTTGAGCTACATTTAAGTGCTTCTCCGCAAAATTATGACTCCATACGTACTGACTGCAAGTAATCAGATACAAACTTCCACACACTATCATCGCCACAAAGAACAGGGCAACTGCAATTGTCAACTTTGATTCAAACTTCATAAACATCACTCCAAGCAATTCATGCCTGGTCTGCCGCCATTAAAACATACCATATAGATTTAGTCAAATGAGCCAGAGGCGAGAATCGAACTCGCAGTCTCTTCTTTACGAAAGAATTGCTTTACCGTTAAGCTACTCTGGCTTAATAATCATCTCCTTTATTGAATTAAACCAATTTGAGATTTTTTGCAAGATGCCTCCGCTATTATCATTGTTTTCACTAACCGAATCGCTCTTCTTAATAACTACCACCTTTTCTCCAGGTTTTTGCATTCCTAAATCCTCCCTTGCCACTTTTTCTAAATATTCCTTGCTAGAAGTCTCGCCAACCCTAAACTTGAGCAAATCTTTCTCTTTTGTCAAAGATTCGACATTGCTGTCTATCTTTTGAAGCTCTTTATTCAGCTCCATTCTCTTCTGGAACATCTTTACATTGGAATAGAGAAGAAAACCCACAAACCAGACGCAAAACAAAGACCAAAAGAAAATGGAAATACCTTTCTTGTTAATATTAACCCCCCACTTCACTTTTTTTCTTTTTTTTGGTAGCATATTATTATGAATAAAAAATCTAAAAAGTTCAGAATCGTTTGGATAATTCTCGTTTCTTTAATCGCTATATCAACGATAGCCTCTTTAGTCTGGCCGTTATTCAGCAATTAAGAACCGAAAACCTTAAGAAAGACGTCTGCGGGAATTTTCAACTTCCCTCTTTCTTTCATTTCCTTCTTTCCTTTTTTCTGCTTTTCTAAAAGCTTCTTCTTTCTAGTATAATCCCCTCCGTATAAAGGGGCAATAACGTCCTTTCTTCTGGCGCTTATCGTCTCTCGGGCCAGGATTTTCCCTCCGACTGCAGCTTGAATTGCTACCGCAAACATCTGAACAGGCAAAACCTCTTTCAATTTTTCAACCATTCTCTTGCCTTCAGACTGCGCTTTATTTTTCGGAATTATTCTTGAGAAAGCTTCTTCTTCCCTTCCGGCGATAAGGATTTCGAGCTTGACTAGTTCAGCTGGCCTGTATCCTGTTTCTTTGTAAGTCATTGAAGCGTATCCTTGAGTCACGTTCAATAAATTTTCATAGAACATTCCAATAATATCTCTCAAAGGAAGTTCGTAAATCAAGATGTATCTGTCTTTTCCAAAAGGCCTTGAATCAACGTGCTTGCCGTCCATTTCTCCAACCAATTCAAAGACGCGTCCGAGATAGGAAGCACCGATGATAAGAGTTACTTCAGTCCACGGTTCGAAGCACTGCTTGAATGAATCAGACCAGTTGGTCGGATTGTAAACCGAGACTTCATTGCCTTTCCCGTCAATCGCTTTAAAGCAAACTTGCGGAGCACCGATGACCAAATCTAATCCGAATTCTCTTCTCAATCTTTCCATTGTTATTTCTGTGTGTAATGTCCCCAAAAACCCACACAAAAATCCTCGGCCGAAAAGCTGGAAATTCTGATGCTGGTAAAAAAGGGCTGAATCATTTAGCTTCAGTTTTGATAAAGCCACTTTCAATATTTCAAAATCGTTCTGGTCCTGCGGATACATAGAAACAAAGACCTTGGGTTCCGGGTCTTTATACCCCTCCAATGGCTCCAATTTCATTTCTCCGCCGTCTTTCAACACAATCGTATCTCCTATCCTAATCTTCTCCGGATCCTTGATTCCGGTAGCGATAAAGCCTATTTCTCCTGACTTCAATTCTTTAATCGGAGTCATGTCCGGTTTGAAAACTCCTATCTCTTTAACCACTCCTTCGGCTTTAGTATTTAAAAGGTATATTTTGTCATTAGCCTTAACTTTGCCGTCGATAATACGGACATAACTGACGACGCCTAAAAAAGTATCGTATTGAGAATCGAATATCAAAGCCCTTAATGGTTTGTTTTCATCAATCTCCGGACTTTCCACTTTTTCAATCACCCTGTTTAAAAGCTCTTCTACGTTTTCTCCGGTCTTGGCGGAAATAGACATTATTTCTTCTTCATTGATTTCCAGAAATTCGGAGATTTCTTTTTTTACTTCTTCAGTTCTGGCCTGGGGCGAATCAATCTTATTCACTGCCGCAATTATTGTTAATCCTTCTTTTTTCGCCAATTCCAGATTAGTAATCGTCTGGGCCTGTATTCCCTTGGTCGCATCAACTAAAAGAATAGCCCCTTCAACCGCAGCTAAACTCCGGCTAACTTCATAATTGAAATCAATATGCCCGGGAGTATCTATTAAATTAAGCATTACCTCTTCTCCTTTTTTATCTCTATACATCATCTTCACTGGAGTCATTTTAATCGTAATGCCCTTTTCTCTTTCCAAATCCATGGCGTCTAAATACTGAGGCCTCATCTTTCCTTTTTCCACGGTTCCGGTTATTTCCAAAAGACGGTCGGCTAAAGTCGACTTCCCGTGGTCAATATGCGAGATGATAACAAAATTTCTAGTCTTCATTTCTTAAAATTATTCTCTTAACCGACTTAATCTCCTGCATTTTTAAAAGCATAGTTAACAAGGCGTAAACGATAAAGGAAATCAAGCAAGCCGAAGCGAATTCAATAACTATTCCGGCGAAAGTATTTCCAAAAATAGACTTAATGAAAGGCAACGAATAATGAGCGATTATCCCCATTACAATCGAAGAAAATAAAATCTTTGAAAAAGAAATAAATATCTCTTTAATTCCGAAGTCTCCCACTTTTTTGTAGAAGAAATAGAAAAGGAGGACAAACTCGAACAATAATCCGATATTAAAGGCTAAGACCAGTCCCAGCACGGGAAAATTCACAACTCCGTCAAGTCCGAACATATTCTTCATCGCTTCGGTTAAAATATTGGCAGAAGAAAATAGGGTGACAAACAAAAATGATAGAAAGATATTGAACATAACGAAGAAGATGGCGATAACGGTCGGGGTGACCGTATCTTTAAGACTGAAAAAACCTCTTAGTAAAATAGGAGCCAGGCATTGGGCAAATGTGCTTAAGATATATATGCCCAAGGCGGCGGCAGTTATCTCGGCAGCCGAACCTCCGAATTGACCCGTTCTTAAGACGATATTTACTATTTCATTCCTCAAAACGAAGATTAAAATTCCGATAGGAAAAGATATATACAAAACTTCGTTAAAAACTTTTCTGAAGTTAGCGTAGAATTCTTCTTTTTTGTGTTCGGTCCATAATTTTGAAAGAAAGGGGAAAACAGCCGTGGCAAAAGAAACTCCGACAATTCCTATGGGAAGATACCTCAAATTATTTGAAAGATTAAAAATGGAAATAGCTCCCGCCCCTATTCCCGAAGCAATAAACGTCGTAACGATGAAATTAATCTGGGAAGAGGAAGAAGCAATGGTCCTCGGAACTATTAATCCGATAAAATCTTTCAATTCTTTGCTTTTAAAATCAATTATAAATTTATACCTATACCCACATTTTACAGCCGAAGGAACCTGGATTATAAAATGCAGAAAAGAACCAATAACCACACCCATTCCGGCTCCGAATACGCCCCAATGCGGAGCAAGGAAAACAGTTCCGGCGATTATCCCAAGATTATACAAAATAGGAGCCAGGGAATAAGAAACAAAACGGTTGAAATAGTTTAAGACTGTAGAAAAGACCGAGGAAAGGCCGAAAAAGAAAACACTGACAAAAATCAAACGGCTTAAAGCGACAGTCGCCTCCTTGGCTGAAGAATCAAATCCGGAAACCATTGAAGAAATAATCTGCGGAGTGAAGATAAAAAACAAGGCTGAAAAAACGATAAAACAAAGGAAGAAAATATTAAGAATATTATTAATAACATCCCAGCTCTGTTTTTTGTCTTTATTCTGCAAATCG
>Ga0172381_10007508_pt1 | contig 10779 bp, 11 predicted proteins | sample Leawel6488metaG_FD_119754 | JGI IMG/M metagenome (GOLD analysis project Ga0172381, IMG submission 119754) | Leachate microbial communities from a municipal landfill in Southern Ontario, Canada - Leachate well 64-88 metaG | ecosystem: Engineered > Solid waste > Landfill > Unclassified | place... | reverse complement strand
GCCGCGATTTCTCCCATTTTAGGCCGTTTCCATTTATCACGGCCACCGCCAGCAGACCCCAAAACGCATATCATTCTGGATCTGCCAGAGAAAGATTCGTAAACCTTCTGAAGGGCGTCGGGAGTATGAGCGTAATCCACGATAATTTTAAACGGTTTTTCCATTACTACCTCCATTCTCCCTTTTATCCCGACGATTTTTTCTAAAGCTCTTTTAGAGATTTCTAAGCTGACGCTCTGTGACAATCCGACGCAAATTGCAGCTAAAGCATTAAGAATATTAAATTTTCCATAGAGATTCATTTTTATCTTGGTATCACCAACCGAAAAAATTGTACCGCCATCTAGTATCTCAATATTGTCAGCCATAACTGTCTGGAAGCTAGGGTCCAAAAATTTGTTTGAAATTTTTGTGCTATAGCCCCATTTTTTTGCCGCTGGAAATTGTAGGAAAAACCCCGTATTTTCATCGTCTAAATTAATAATATGTATATTTTTAACAACTTTAAAAAATTCTCCCTTGGCTAACTGATAATTTTTAAAAGATCCGTGCCTCTCTATGTGCTCAGGAGAGAGATTAGTGAAAACGGCCGTATCAAAATCAATAAATTTATGACGATGCTGCAAAACCCCCTCTGAGGTAACCTCCAATATCATATATTTACACCCAGAAGAAACAGCTTGCCTAAAAAACTTTTGAATTTTAAAACGACCCGGCATCGTCATCTTCAAAAAATTTGAAGTTTCTTTGTTGTCTATTTTAAATCTTATAGAAGAAATTGAAGCCACCTTATAACCGGCTTCCTGAAAAATCTGATGGCAAAATTCAACAACCGTTGATTTCCCCTTAGTCCCAGTTATCCCTATCACGGTCATTTTTTTTGAAGGGAAGCCGTATAAAACTGCCCCGATAAAAGCGAGAGATAAATGATACCAGTTTATCAAAAAAGATGGTGCAATTTTTTTGATCAAATCTTTAACCATATTTTAATTCTAACCTAAACTTGAATAAAAGAAAAATTTAAGATAAATTTAACTGTATGTTCAATATAGTTTCAAAATTCAAGCCTACTGGAGACCAGCCTAAGGCGATCAAAAAACTAACTGAAAATTTAAAATCTGGCGTAAAAAACCAGATACTTCTCGGAGTTACGGGGTCGGGGAAGACTTTTACTATGGCTAAAACCATAGAAAATATAAAAAAGCCAGTTTTAATAATTTCTCATAATAAAACCTTGGCTGCTCAGCTATATCAAGAATTTAAAGAATTTTTCCCAAAAAACGCTGTTCATTATTTTGTCTCCTATTATGATTATTACCAACCTGAAGCCTATATTCCTCAAAGCGACACTTATATAGAAAAAGATGCCAAAATAAACGAGGAATTAGATAGGATGAGACATGCTGCCACACAAGATTTACTAACTAGAGATGATATTATCATTATTGCTTCTGTTTCCTGTATTTATAATATAGGTTCTCCCGATATTTATCAGGAGGTTTCCCTAGAAATAAAGCCAGGGAAGAAGATGAAAAGAGGGGATTTTATCTCTAGTCTGGTTTCTCTCCAATACCAAAGAAACGACATCGATTTTAAACCAGGAACTTTCCGAGTCCGCGGAGGAGTCATTGAAATATCTTTAATAACGGGAAAAGAAATTTTAAGGGTGGAATTTATCGGAGACAGAATTGATAAAATGCTAATTTCAGAAGACTATTTAAACCCTAAATTCAAAATCCATAATTCGCCTCTCAAGATCTTCCCGGCCCATTTTTGGGTTACTCCTGGAGAAAAATTGAATATTGCAATTGAAAATATAAAACTAGAACTACAAGAGAGAACAAAGGAACTTTTAAAACAAAAAAAGTTGCTGGAAGCTCAAAGATTAAAACAAAAAACAAATTATGATTTAGAAATGCTAAAAGAAACTGGATTCTGTTACGGTATTGAAAACTATTCTGGGCACTTAGAGTTCAGAAAGACAGGACAAGCCCCTTATTCTTTATTAGAATATTTTCCAAAAGACTACCTAGTTTTTATTGATGAATCCCATATAACTTTGTCTCAGCTCCACGCCATGTCAAATCAAGACCGGGCTAGAAAAAAAACTTTAATAGATTATGGGTTTAGGCTTCCCTCAGCCATTGATAACAGACCATTAACTTTTAAAGAATTTAAAGAAAGGGTAAACCAAGTTGTCTATGTTTCAGCCACTCCCTCAGAAGAGGAAAAAGGAGAAACCGACAAAAACCACATTGTTGAGCAACTAATCCGACCGACTGGATTATTGGAACCTTCTATTGAAATTAGGTCAACTAAAAAACAGGTGGAAGACTTAATAAATGAAATTAAAAAAAGAATTAAAAGGAAAGAAAGGGTTTTAGCTATAACTCTTACTAAAAGACTAGCCGAAGCGCTCTCTGATTATTTGGAAGAAGAGAATATCTCTTCCAAATGGCTGCATTCTGAAGTAAAAACGCTAGAAAGACCTAAAATTTTGAAAGATTTCAGGGAAGGCAAATATAACGTTCTAGTCGGTATTAACCTTCTAAGAGAGGGGCTAGACCTACCGGAAGTAGCCCTGGTAGCTATTTTAGACGCTGACAAAGAAGGATTCCTAAGATCAGAGACGACTCTTATCCAAACTATGGGAAGGGCGGCCCGCCATATTAATGGCCATATAATTTTATATGCCGACAAAATTACAAAGTCTATGGCTAACGCCGTAAAAGAGATAGAGAGAAGACGAGAAATTCAAATAAAATATAACAAAATTCATAAGATTACCCCTAAGGCTATTATAAAAGAGATACGAGATTGGCCTTTTTCTAAAAAAGAAAAGGATATTTCTACCGAATTTTGGATGATTAAAGACAAAAAACTTTTAGAAGGAGAAATGAGAGAAGCAGCTAAAAATCTTGATTTTGAGAGAGCGGCCGAAATAAGGGACTTGATTAAAAAAATTAAATGATTTAATATAATAACACTATGGCAATCACCACATCCGCTAAAAAAGCTCTTCGGAAGAGCATGAAAAGAAGAGTTATAAACGTTAAAAAAAGCAAAGAAATGAAAAACCTTTTAAAAGAGGTAAAAGGTTTAGTTTCTCAAAAAAAGATTGCTGAAGCTAAAAAGCTCTTGCCGAGTGTCTATAAAATTCTAGATAAAGCTGCCAAGACCGGATTGATAAAGAAAAACGCTGCTGCAAGGAAAAAATCAAGAATAACAAAATCTTTAGCTAAATACTCGAAATAAAGAGATCTAAAGCCGCTTCAGGATCTATCTTCCCGGTTTTTATATTAAAATCTATCTGAGAAATTTTCCGGTAGATTTTTTTTAATTCTTCCAAAGAGAACTTTCCTATTTGCTGCATTGTTTTCTTTACAACATAGGGGTTGATACCCAACTTTTTTGATAAAGCCCATGCGTCCCCGTAACTTTTATTGAAACTATAATCAGAATCTTCTGATTTTAATATCAAAAGGTTCCTAAATTGAAAATTAATCATTGTTAAAAGATATATAGGGCTATCTCCTTCTTTTAAATGCTGATGAATCAAAGAAATAGCTATATTCTTTTTTTTCTCAGAAATAGCGTCTATTGTTCTAAAAATATCTGTTTCAATTTTTGGTTTGACTAGAAGAATAACATCTTCAACGGTAATTTTTTTATCTTTATTTTTATATAAAGCTAGCTTATTAATCTCCCCAGACAATCTCCATAAATTACCACCAGCGAAATCAATTAATTTATTGACCGCTTCTTCATTAATTTTCGCACCATAATTTTCTATTTCTTTTTTAGCCCAGTTTTTAAGTTTCAGACCATCTAAAATATCGAATTCTTGAGATTTTCCGGCTTTTTTTAAAGAATCGAAAAATTTATTTTTTGGAGCATCTCCTTCTTCATAAAATAAAATAATCTCTTTTGAGTCTATGAACTTTTTAATATTTTTAGAAAATTCTTCCTGAAAATCTTTATTGGCAGAAATATTTTTAAAGACAAACATCTTCTTCTCTCTAAACATCGAAGTGGAAGAAACTTCATCTATAAAATCGTAATAAATATTCTTTTCTCCAGAAAAAAACCTTAGGCTTAACCCGCTTTTATTAGCTTTTTTATAGCTATCTATTATCTCGTTTAATTTCTGACGAGACCTAAAAGTGTCTTTGCCATAAACAAATAAAATCATCTATTTTTTGAAAAGATTAAATTTAATTATTTAAATTATCCGACTATGTCTTCTCCTTCGGTTTTATTAAAAATCCCACCGCAATCAAAATATCTCCGACACAGCAATACATCCCTCCCCAAGGAGCAGGGACAAGAGTTGGGACAACAATAGTAGTCACTACCCAAAAAAACCCTAGCCCTATAAAAAAACTACGATATCTCAGCCAGCCGCTTTCTTTAAAGGCATAAAATAGAAAGAGGATAGTCAACGGCAATACCGATAAAATTTTAGCCAGAGGATAAAAAATCTTTAATAGGCCTGGCGTAAACTGAGAAACCACTCCGGTTTGAGGAGAATAAACCGCCGGCTGGAAATTAATTATAATAAAAAACGTACTAAAAACGGCTATTAACAATAAGATACAAAAATAATATCTTCTAAACTTCGGTAATTTAAAACTAGTAAATAAGAGAGGAAGGAAGACAAACGAAAAAAACATAAATATATATGTCAGACTGATAAAAATACCTGTCAGCAATAAGTTTTTACTAAAAAAATAAACTATAGGAGCTAATGTGGCCGAAAGGAAAAGAATAAATCTAAACCCCACAAAACCCATTAAATATTTAAGACGTTCATCTCTTTTTTTAAAATAAGCTCGCCTTAAAATTAAAAAAACTATAGCAGTTACTAGGACGCTGGTTCCCCAGCCGATAGAGCCTATGATATTATTGCCCATATGTTTTAAAAATTATTTTTATTTGAGACCTTTTTATAATTTCTGGCAGGAGGGACAAAAATGAGCCGACCTACCGCCGATTTTTATTCTTTTTATCACATTCCCACAGCGTGGACAATTTTCTCCTTCTTTTCTATAAATTTTTCTTTCTTTATCAAAAGAACCTTTACTACCGTCAACTTTACGAAAATCAGAGAAACTTTCCCCTCCAAGCTTAATAGCTTTTGGCAAAATGTCCTTCATCGCTTTATATATCCTTTCAACTTCATCTTCTTTTAATTTAAAAACATTTTTAAGAGGGTGTACTTTAGCCTTAAACAATATCTCGTCTGAATATATATTGCCGATCCCAGCAATAACATTTGGGTCCATTAAAACCTGTTTTATCTTCCCCTTTTTATTATTTAAAACATTTTTAAATTTCTCAAGAACAAAAGATTTATCCAATGGTTCCGGCCCTAACTTCTTAAATCCTTCCGAATTCTCCAGCTCTTTTTTGTCCCAAAGTTCAATTTTAGCGAATTTCCTTAAGTCTGATAAAGCTAGCATGTTTTTATCTAGCCCAAACATTAAATGGATAAATCTATTTGTTGGATCCGATAACGGGCCCTTTCCTAAAGGATACCATTTATTATCTATTTTCTTCCATTTCCCGAACAATAAATGACCTGTTAATTTTTGATGAATTAATAGGACTTTCCCTCCAGAGAGACTAATAAGTATATTTTTTGCTCTTCTTCTGACGCTTTCTATTTTTTTTCCTATTATTCCATTTTTAAACTTTTTAAAATCACTGGGCTTTTTAATCATCTTTGGAAAATCAGTCCAAACATCAATAAAGGTCCTATCCAGGACCCTTAATCTCAAACCTCTGACTATCGTTTCTACTTCCGGCAATTCAGGCATAAAGCCTACTTCATGATTATTTTGATTTTTTCAACAATTTCTCCCGGAGTAAAATGGGCCTTAATAAGATAATCTACCGCTCCTAGTTTTAACCCTCTTTCCACGTCTTCTTTCTGCCCAAGATTCGAAAGAATAATTATAGGGATAGAAGATACTAATGGATCAGCTTTTGTTTTTGATAAAACCTCGAAGCCGTCTGCTCCAGGGAGGATTAAGTCTAATAAAACTAAATCTGGTTTTTCTTCTTTTATCTTCCTTATCCCATCTTCTCCGTCTACAGCTTCTACAACATTGTAGCCTACTCCAAGAAGTTTTCTGGATATCAATTCTCTTAGGAATCTATCGTCTTCAACAACAAGTATTTTTCTGGACGCCCCCTGCTCGCCGGTATTGGTAATATTTTCTACCATATTATTTAAAGTTATTTTTTACTTTTTCGACTACTTCCTGAGGGTCGAAATCAGTCTTTATCAGCCAATCTTTAGCTCCGAGTTTTTTGGCTCGATCCAATTCTACCGGCTGGCCCGAATTAGAAACAATTATAACTGAAAGTTTTTTTAATTCATCATCTTTGTTCATTTCTTCCATAACTTCAAAACCACCCATCTTAGGCATAACAACGTCTAACAAAATTAAATCTGGTTTATCTTTCCTCATTGACTCTAGGCCCTCTTGTCCGTTCCTAGCAATAGTAACCTCGTACCCTTCCTTACTTAGTTTTTTAGAGAGAACGTTTATTAAAATTTCTTCATCCTCAACTAATAGAATTTTTTTTGACATAAAACGTGATAAATTATTAGAATTAAGTTCTGTCTTTATTTTAACTTATTAAAAAAACTGTGCAAGTGTCAAAATTCCTCTAAAAATTCAGTGAATTCTTCCTTAACGGGCAGAGAGAAGTAGAAAGTCGCCCCTTTATTCTCTTCTGACTCAAACCATATTTTACCACCATGCGCTTCTATAATGTTTTTTGAAATAAAAAGACCCAGGCCCGAGCCTTCAGTGTCTATCCCAAGAACATTAGCTGCTCTAAAAAATTTATTAAACATTCTCTCTTGTTGGTTTTTAGGGACGCCTACTCCCGTATCTTTCACCCCCAACTGTATCTCTTTTTTAATATTTTTTAAAAAAATAAATACCTCTCCTCCCACTGGCGTATATTTTAAAGCGTTATCTAAAAAGTTCTGGATAACTAATTTTATCTTTTCAACGTCAACAGATACCTTGGGCAGATTTTTCTCGGGAGGCTTAAATTCTAATTTTATTTTTTTTCTAGCATATTCGTCTTTATAAGAATTTATTACAAATTGGACAATGGGCCCAATATCACTAGAAACTGGTTTGTATAAATATCTGCCCTCTTCAATCCTGGTGACATTTAAGAGATCATTTATTAAATTAATCATCCTTTCGTTTGATACATAAGTTTTTTCAATAAAATCTCTTTGTTCAGAAGTTATCGTTCCCAAGTCTCCGTCTAAAAGCATTCTTAGGGTCCATTTAATAGCCGAAAGGGGAGTTCTCAGTTGATGAGCTGCAAGAGAGACAAATTCCGTCTTCATTTTTTCAATCATCTTCTCTCTTGTGATGTCGTGTATGGTTATTAGAGATCCTATTTTTTTCTCTTCTTTTAATATTGATATGGTGCTTATTTCTAAAACTAAATTATCTCTAATGGATAATTCTTTTCTGGAAATGCCCTCTATTTTTGGACCGACTAGATTTACTATCGTCTCTAACTCGGGGAAAACACTTAATTCCAAAATAGATTTGCCAACCATCTCTTTATTACTTATATTAAAAAATTTTTCTGCCTGAGGGTTGATAAGAGAAATTCTGTTGTTTTCATTGAAAACCAAAAGGCCGTCGGCAAAATTAGAAATAATAGCTTCTGTTTTATTTTTTTCCTCCTCAGCTTTTTTCCTCGAATCCTCAATATCTTCCAACATATTCAAAAGAGCTACTTGAGTACCCTGCAGATCGTTTTCTGTTTTTTTGATTTTAGTCAGATCAAAAAAACCTATAAAAAACCCCGTGACCTCTTCTTGCTCATTTCTTCTTATTTGCCCGAAAATGCTTACATCAATTTTCTTGCCTTCTTTAGCTAAAAAACTTACTTCTCTAGCTTCAACACTACCGTCTTTTAATATCTCTTTTGTTAAGGATTCTATTTTCTCTTTTTCAAAAAAATTTTCAATAGATTTACCGACAATTTCGTAGCTAGTATATCCTATAGCCTTCTCAAAAGCCGGATTCACCTCAAAAATAACCCCTAAAGGGCTCACAAAGCAGACCGGTAAAGGAAAAAATGTGAATAAATCTTTAATATATCTTTCAAGTAAAAGAAGGTCCTCTAAAAGGGTGGAAATTTTTTTTGTGCTGTCTACTTCTTTTTCGTCTACCATTTTATTAAAAATTTATGATCTTTTCCGTTTTCAAAATAACATTCTGTCTCTTCGCATGTTATTTCTTTAGATTTTACCACCATTTTAATAACTCCTAACAATACTCCTTTTAAACAGTGGCAATAAACGGGATGAAGATTAAAGTTTTTAAGTTTTAAAATTACATATTTCTTCTCTATGTCGTATTCTCCAACATCCATTTCTCCAATGGTAAAATATTTTGACCAAATTTTCGGAGCTTCTTTGAGAGTTTTTTCAACCGAAAAGAAATATTTTGTGAAAAGCTTAATTATCCACGAAATCTGCATTGCATAGATTCCTAATTCTTCTATTTTTTCGTCCGACCAACCAAATGTTTTTTTAATAACCAGTAAAGAGACAATTCTCATCCCCGCTGGATAAAAATCGAACTGGTTTATTTTCCCATATTTAATTGGACATCCCAATTTTTCTAATTCTTTTTCTAATTTTTCTATACCCTCCTTGCCCTTTTCTTTTAAAACAAAATCTCCATCATTTTTTAAATGGACTCCCCGCGCTTCGCCCTTTATCTTCATTAGTTCTTTAACAATTTCCTCGTTAACTTCCTCTCCCATATTACGTCGCTCCTTAAAATAATATTCTTGTTTTCTCTCTCGTTATTTATTTTTTAATTCTACCATTTTTAACTACCCAGAAAAAGTCTGTTTTCTACTGTAGAAGAAGAATCGGCTACCATAGCTTCAAATTTTCCCTAACAGGCTCTTCTATTTTTTTAATCTCCGCTAATCTCTTTATTAGACTGTAAAATTCAAATTTTTCTAAAAGATGGGTAACTTTTTTTATATCAAAATTTAACCACTTACAGTTTTCCAAGACAAAATCTATCGGCACGTTTTTATCAAGCTGGACGAGAAACTTAGAAAGAAATGCTCGATCCTTATCTTTTACTAAAAGTTCTTTAATATTTTCTTTTAAAGCTCCTGGACTTTTTTCTATTTTTTTATAAATATTTGCCAAGCTACCAAATTCAAGGAGAAGCTCTATCGCGGTTTTTTCTCCAATCCCTTTAACCCCAGGAATATTGTCAGAAGGGTCGCCTCTTAAAGACTTAAAATCCAAAATTTGTTCCGGAGTTATCCCTTGAAATTTTTCTTTAACTTGCTCTCTATCATATAAAATAACATCCTTAATTCCCTTCTTAAGAGCATAAACCTTCGTCTTCAGGCTTACTAATTGGAGAGAGTCTAAATCTCCGCTTAAAATAATTATTTCTGATACGTTTTTTTTCTTTTCAACAGCCTGGGCAATAGTGCCGACAATATCGTCTGCCTCGAACCCTTCTTTTTCAAAAATAGGGACAGAGAAAGCGCTCAAAAATTCTTTAACTATTGGCATCTGTGAGCGCAATTCTTCCGGAGTTGGTGGCCTTTTCGCCTTATATTCATTATATTTTTTATGACGGAAAGTAGACAGAGGAAGATCAAAGGCAGCGGCGATAAAATCCGGATGGAAATCTTTAACCGCCTTTAAAAAAACAAGTAAAAATCCGTAAACTGCGTTAACTAATTCTCCTTTTTTGGTAGTTAATCTGGGTAAGGCATGATAAGCCCTGTGGATTACAGAGTTTGAATCAATAATAACTAAAACCTCTTTTTTAGGTTGAGGATTGCTTTTCTTCGTTTTATCTGGCATCTTTGAATTTTATCACAATTTCTCTTTTTTTCTTATCTATAAACTTAAATTTTATTAAAACAATATTTTTAGGCAACATACTTTTGATTTTTTCTGGCCATTCAATGGCGATAATGTTTCGAGGATTCGAAATAATTTTTATATAATCTAAGTTCAAAATTTCTTTCGGATTTCCAATACGATAACAATCAAAGTGATAAAAATTTTTAAATTCTCTTTTATTTTTTATTAAAGAATAAATATTAAATCTTTTAGCGATAACAAATGTCGGACTAGTAATTTTTTCTTTGATTCCTAGCCCCTTAGCAAACCCCTGTAAAAAAGTTGTTTTTCCTCCCCCTAAGTCTCCTTTCAAGCAAATCACAAAAGACTGATTCGAAGACAATTTTTTAAAAAAATATTCAGATATTTTTTTGGCCAAAGTTCTCGTTTGGGCCGGACTAGTGGTAAGATATTTTTTTTCCATCGAAAGTTGACTAAATTTAAAATATAAATTAAGCTAGAGAAAGCTCTAATCTAATTCTAATCCTTTATGGCGGAATTTTCAAAAAAAATTACAGGTGAAATAGAAATATCCCCACAAAGCCTAGAAGAAATTGGGAAACAAATAAAAAATCTTTCTGATTTCAAAGAAAAGATTAATTTTTACCTGACCAAAGAAGTCAGTAAGGCTTTGGAAATTATATTGGGCGGGATTATCTTTTTGGATGCTTCTGATCTCCACATAGAGCCAGGAGAAGAGCAAGCGAAGATGAGGGCGAGAATTGATGGAGTTTTACAAGACATTCTTTTTTTAGACGCGAAAACATACGAAAATCTTCTTTCTAGAATCAAGCTTCTTTCCGGAATTAAATTAAATATAAGCGGCCGACCTCAAGATG
>Ga0172381_10007507_pt1 | contig 10779 bp, 19 predicted proteins | sample Leawel6488metaG_FD_119754 | JGI IMG/M metagenome (GOLD analysis project Ga0172381, IMG submission 119754) | Leachate microbial communities from a municipal landfill in Southern Ontario, Canada - Leachate well 64-88 metaG | ecosystem: Engineered > Solid waste > Landfill > Unclassified | place... | reverse complement strand
TTATTTGGCAAATTTAAAATGTAAATACATATTTAACTTCAACGGGAAAAGAAGTGTCCAAGATACTACATACGATGTTCCAGATGATGTTTATAAAAAACATATATATTTAAATTCAGGAAATAGCGGTTTTAAAAAACTTCAACAAACTATTGATAAGGTGCAAGAAAGTTTGTATGTTAGTTAATAGAAAAGAAATATAAATATATACAAAAACGAATAAATATGATATACTTAAATAAAAAAGTGAGGAGTATATTTATGAGTAATAAACTTGAAATTACCAGAGATAATTATAATCTAATAAAAGGTATAATCAAAAATTCTTCATGTATGGCAGTAGCTTACGAGTCTGTAGTTGAAAAATATAACTTAACTAGAGATCAATCACGTAAATTAACAAATGCTGTTGCTAATGATTATAAATATCTAAAAATTGTAAATTAAGAATCCCAATATATAGGGATTCATATTTGCACCAAAACTGTATTTTATTCTGATTTGAGAAGGAGGAAAAATAATGGGAAAATATCAAAGCGAAGAAGTAAATCCAATAGACTGTTGTAAAAAATGTGCTTCCCAAAATAATTGTGGTGAAGTTTGCAATAATATAAATAAAGAATATTGTGCCAAAGAATCATGTATTCCAGGCGAATGTTCTGAAAATGGTAAGTTTATTTCAATTGTTAAAAAACATTCTATTATCGATGAAAATTATATCGAAATTTCAACTTATAATCTACTTGATAATTATAAAGATAATTGGGAAGTACAATTCAAAATACCGCCTGTGGATTTATGGGTTGATTGTAATATGAAAACAAGTTCTTTAATAAGTACAATAGCATTTCATCAAATGAATGCAAAATGGAGATATAAAATAGAAAAATAAAGAGGTGATACTTTGCACAGATGGAATGATGAAAAACTAAAACGACATTATGACAGAACATTAAAACATGCCAAAGAAGATAAATATGGATTTACAAAAGAAGAATTAAGTAACCCCTACTTAGATAAACTATCACACCAAACTAAAAGTAGTAGGATAATGAGAATGGTTACACTTGCTTATTATTTAGGTAAGTTAAAAGGTATTCAGGAGATTGATGAGGGTAAGACACCTATAGTATTAAGATAAAGAAAGAAGGAATAATTAATGGAATTTAAAGTTGAGCAATTAGTAGATAGTTTTACAAAGCGATATATAGAAGATGTGGTACACAAGACCAATAATGAATTATTTGCAATATTTGATTTAATATCAGAAGAATATAATAAAACTAATGAATGTCCTATATGTAGTGAGAGTAAACATAATGGTATTAGTGGTATGTATAGTTATAATAATGCTTATATAGGTTGTAATTATGGAATATTTAATGTAATGAATGATGTTATATCTTTTACTATGAAAGCCAATTACTGTCCAGTATGCGGTAAGAAAATAAGTTAATAGCAAAGACACAATTCATTTAAAATTACTATAAATATTTCTTATTGACTTTAAACACAAAACTAAAAATTCCTAATCCAAGCATTAATGCGCTAATTATAGTAATATTTAAATTTTGTTGGAACATTCCAATCAATAAACCTAATATACCAGAATAAACTAATATAGTATTTAAATATATTTTAGAGGGTTGGTGTTCCGTAGTAGTTTCAGCATTTATTTTAAATTCAATTTTTTTGATTTTAAAAAGTTTTGATAACCAAGTCATAATTAAACCTACCTTTAATTTAATATTATTAATATATACCAAACTATAGAAAATCAACACAGGAAATTAATGGTAAATAAATATCATGAGCAAAGGCGCATTTTATGCAAAAATAGATGCCTAAAGAATGGGATTTGTAAGATTAAGAAAGGAGGTAATTTTATGTATCAGCTTGGAGAAGTGATATTATTTTCAACGGGTAGTGAGGTAATGTTAAAATGTAATGTTGGTATAATCATAGGGATGCAGGATCAAAAATATGCAGTTCTCAATAGAAATATTACCAATGGTTCGGTTTATCTTTTAGAAGAAAAGTGTATAGATAGTTTAAACAATATAAATAAAGTTAGACAGGATATTATTGATTATTATTCTCCTAAAATAGAAGAATTCAAAAGTCAATTAAAAACTGTCACATCCGAAGAAAAGAAGCAAGAACGAGTTAATAAATATAATGATATCAAGAATCGAATTTTAACAAATTGTGAAAGATTAATAATCTGTACCGATGATGATGAATTTGAAAGTAGATTAAAAGAAATAGGTAATTTAAAAAAGCAATTACATAGTATTGATTTGGAATGTGGAGATATTATCAGAAAAGAAAATGGCAGAATAAAATACGAGATTAAGAAAGTTAACTTAGCAATGACAGGAAATTTAAGTAGAATTAGTGATGAATGTATTGTTAAAGCATCTAAGTTTTAAAGTGATTTATAAAAATAGGAAAGGATTAATATATGGATATTGTAGTCACAATACCTAAATCAGAATATAAAAATGATGACTTAGAAACTGAATATTTTAATAAGGAACCAAATTCAATTCAATGGTGGTCAATGGGTAAGACACCAAAGAAAATTAAAATTGGTGATAGAGTATATTTTGTAAAAAATAATAAAGTTGAAAGTTCTATGAAGGTTGTTGATATCGAATTAGGCAGTAATAGATATTGTGAAGTAACTCATAGGTTTTGGGATAAGGGTTGTAACATAATCATGAATGATTTACAAGATGAAGACTTAGATTTTGAGGTAAGGGGATTCCAAGGATATAGATATAGGTGGTGGTAATTTGAGAAGATGTACATATTGTGGTTCTCATGAACATCCTACTGAGTTATGCCCTAAAACTTGGGGTGGTAGTGCCAGAAGAACATGGCATTTGTATTGTACATATTGCGGAAGTAATAAACATAGTACAGAATATTGTTCTAAAACATGGGGAGGGCAAGGCAATAGAAAGAAAAATCCAAATGGATTATATTTGGATTAAGATAAACCAAAATATAAAAATTCACAAAATTATACAAAAGTCAACCACTACATATAGTGGTCAAAAACAAAATATACCACTATATATAGATAAATATTTGAATGAAATTCTCGTTTCATGATGTTATTAAAAAGGAGAAAGTATGGATAAAAACAATTATAATTTTCTAAAGTTTAGAACCGAATTAATTGAACTACTAGATAAATATAAATATGAAATATCTGGTACAGGATATGATGATGGTTCTATACAAATTAGTAATAGTAGGTATGGGGTGCTTTATACAATATCTGATAGTTGTTGTGATTATGAAATATATGACGAAGATTTTCTTGAAGAATACATATTGAATTGTTTTGAAGAAAATGTAGACAATGATTATTTCAATAATAAGATAGGTGTGTTTACTAAAGATCGTGATAAAGTAGAAGAAATTTTTACTAATATTTATCACGATAAAAGACAAGAAATTGACTATTATAGAAACTCAAGAGAAATGCAAGAAATAAGATTATTGGATGGCACACAGTATTTGTGGATTAAACTAAATGACGGATCAAGAGGACATAAATGCGGAAAGGCATATATAGACAAGAATCTAACTCTAAACGAATTAAATTATATTGTAATACCTATTTGTATTTACTGTAAAAGAGAAAATGTAAAGTTAATATAAATCCACAGTTTGATAACATTATTTAGAAAGGAAATATTAAATATGAAAGTAAAATGGACAGCAAATAAACAATACCCAAATACCCGTTTTGCAATAGCAAACAATGAAGAAGAGTATATTCAATTAGTGAAAAACCTATTTGGTAAACACGATGTTATCCAATCATTCTCATGTGATCAATGGACAGAAAAGATTCATTTATTTAATGATGATTATTTTTCATGGCATGAATTTTTTGAGACAGGTGCAGTAGATTATAATAGTGAAGAATATAATGAAGATGCTGAACTACCAAATCCTAAAAAGTATAATGGCAAAATAAACAATAAACCAAAAGAAGACGAATATCCAGTGGTAGTTATATTCGATGGAGATTTAATGAATATAATGTGGCAAAATTTAAAGGAATTATAAATGATTGATAAAATAAATAATACATACAAAATAATTTGTGATTTATGAGGAGAGATATTTGATGAAGATTTTAATACTTTTTATGATGCAGTAGAGTACAAGAAAAGCAATGGTTGGAGAAGTGTAAAAGTATCAGAAGGTAATTGGGATGAGATTTGTCCTGATTGTCAAGAGTTTGAGAAGAAATTGAAAGGGAAAGGAAGGTGTTGATCATAAAAACATACCCCGAATTACAATGTTCAATATGTGGTTATATTCCAGATGACGAAGATATTAATTTAACTAGTTATAATATTAAAAATTGTGATACGTGTGGGCAAGAAAATGTATGTGATTTATGTAGGGGTTATACACGTGAGGAAGCCAATAAATTTGAATTGGGTACTGCTAAATGTAATTGTTTTAAATGTAATGGATTATCAAGCAGTATAGGTAAGAATAGAAAGTTTTGGTTAGAAGATGAATATAAATAATATTGTGACCAACTATCACATTCATCATGAAAGGAGAAAATAATATTGGGAGAAACAAGATACAAAACTAACAATGGCAACCAGATTCAATTTGAAATTGATGATGAAACATATTGTGGATGTCTTTGTACGTTTCCGCATAATAATGAAGTTATGGGTAATAAATTATCCCCTGGAACGGTAGCAAGTTTAGCACTATTAGGAGCAGGGATAGCTATAGCGGCTAATAAACCAAGTAGTATGATTGATTGTAATTCATATGATGGTCAATATTATATTCCAAGTAGTATTCCACAATGGGTTAGAGATGAAATTGATAGAATATTAAACTTGTGACCAAACAACGACTTCATCATGTTATGGAGGGAAACTATGAAAGATGATAGAGAAATTATATCTGTAAAAGATTTTAGACAAAAATTCTGTAATGAATGCTACTGGCATAAATGGAATGGTTGCGATATAAAAATTGTAACTTTGTATTATTGTTGTCATTCAGGAGTAGACCAATGTGAATATAAAATTGAATCCAATTGATAGTTCTATCATAACTTATAGAAAGGAGTTAGATATGGAATTTAAAAACGTATTCTATTTACATAGTGGCAGAATATTCTTATTAGATTGTAATGGTTATCTAATAGAATGTACTGAAATGAGAGATGTAGCGGTAGATGGTAAGCAACATTTAGAAGTAAGAGAATCAAATGATCCTCACATTATATGGAAACACTTAGTTAATTACAAACAAAAATGGTTACTAACTGTATCGACACAAAAAGGATGCACTCATAATTGTAATTTTTGTGATGTGGCACCTCTACCATTCAAAGGAAATTTAACTCAGGAAGAAATAGAATATCAGATTAAATTTTTACTGCATAGTACGGACTATGTAAAAGAATGTAATAAAGCTAAAATTGGTTTTGCTAGAATGGGTGAACCATCTCATAATTTAGATAATGTTTTGAATGCTATTAAAAGATTACCTGAAATATCAAAAGAACAAAATAAAAACATAAATTGGTTGCCTTGTTTTAATACTATTTTACCAAAACAATGTAGGCACAACCCCTTAGAGGTGTTGGATAAGGTTATTGAAGTAAAAGAAAAAGATTACAATGGATTTTTACATATGCAAATCAGTTGTAATAGCACATCTGAAGAAACGAGATCAAGATTATTTGGTGATGCGAAAGTATTAGATTTAGAATCTATTATCACATACGTTAAAAATAAAAATATAACCAATAGAACTATTACATTAAATTTTATCGTTATGAAAGATGTAGAAGTTGACGTACAAAAATTAAAATCTATGGGTTTGACGGGAGATAAATTTGCAGTAAAGTTGATTCCATTAAATAGAACCAATAATGCCAAACAACATGAATTAGAAACTTATGCTAACTATAGTAATTATGAAAAATTATTGCAGTTACGAGATGATTTTAAAAATGCTGGAGTACCTACAGTTGTTGATGCTATAGCAAAGTGTGAGGAGGCAGGATTATGTTGTGGTCAGTTAGCACAGATACACCAATAGATAATAATTTAAATATATCAATCATTACTAACTTCGGTTGTAGAAGTAATTGCTGGTATTGCATCTGGAAAGGGCATGAATTGCAATATGCAAATGAGCCTACAGATTGGAATAAATTAAATCAGTTCTTAATTGACAATAAACATAAAGGTAAGGTGTCTGTATCTGGTGGTGGTGATTGTTTATTTAGATATGATAAATATGTTGGATGGTGGATTAAACTATTTGATATTGCCAAAGAATTGAATATGCTAGTTGATGTTCACACAAGAGAAAAATTTACACATCAATCTTTTTGGAAGAAACATATTAATAAATGTGTATTTTCAAGTGATAATTTAAAGGATGATAAAGAGTATCTTGAATATCTTTCACAATTAACTAAAGTAAGAATTACTCATCTTGTCACAGCAGATACAACTTTTGAAATGATAGATGAATATCTTGATTTTCAAGAAAAAACTGGTTGTCAATTTACCATTAAAGAATTAGTTGGGTATGATGACGGTGGTATGTATAAAAAGATAAGAGAAAAATATAAAAATATCTATCATTTAGATACAGGAGATTATAATACATATTATATGCCAGATAATAGTATTAGAACAAATTTTTTATAAAATATACAAAAATATACAAATTAAGAATGCCGATATATTGGGATTCCTGAAGTCGAAAATCATGATAAAACTAGTTTTTGGTAGCAATATTAAAAAGATAAAATAAAGTTTGACAAAAGAATAATATAAATGCTATACTATGAATACATATTGAAAGGAGGAAAGTTATGTCTATACAAAGAATACAAGAATTAACCAAACAACTAAACAATGCTTGTCATGCTTATTATGTAAAAGATAATCCAACACTCACAGATAAGCAATACGATCAATTATTTGATGAACTTCAATCACTAGAATCAAAAACAGGTTATATTATGTCATCATCACCAACACAAAAGGTTCAAGGTGAAGTATTGCCTTTCCTTAAAAAAGTAGTACATACTGAACCAATGTTATCTGCTGAAAAATCAAAGGATATAAATGATGTAATTAAATTCATGGGGGACAAAGAATGTGTTCTATCTTGGAAACTGGATGGTCTTACAATTGTCCTTCGTTATAATAATGGTAAATTCCAGCAAGCTATTACCAGAGGTGGAGGGGAAGAAGGAGAAGATGTAACTCACACTGTAAGATGCTTTTATAATATTCCGCTTACTATTAATTATAAAGGTTATCTTGAAATTCGTGGTGAGGGATTAGTTATATTTAATGAGTTTGAAAGAATTAATGCTGAGTTAATATCTAAAGGACAAGAAACTTATTCAAGTCCTAGAAATCTAGCAGCCGGATCAGTCCGTCAGTTAGATGCCAATATTACAAAGGATAGAAATTTAATATTTATTGCTTTTGGAATTGTAAAATGTGATAAAGAATTATTGTTTAAAAATAATCAATTTGATTTTCTTGATAGTCTTGGATTTGAAACGGTTTACCATGAAACTATTGATAAAACTATGTTAGCACAATGGATAAGTATTATGAATGGTATGATTCCTAATTTATCATTCTTAACTGATGGATTAATTGTTGAATATAATGATATTGCTTATGGTAAGGCACAAGGCTCGACAAATCATCACAGTCGATCCCTATATGCGCTAAAATGGAATGATGATAGTTTTGAAACAATATTTAGAGGAGTAGAATTAAATACTACTCGTACTGGTATAGTTTCAATCACAGGATTGTTTGATGAAGTTGATTGTGATGGTGCTAAAGTATCCAGAGCAAGTTTGCATAATTATGATATATTTCAATCATTTGATTTTGGTATAGGAGATACAATTACGACATATAGAGCAAATTCCGTAATCCCTCAGATAGAAGATAATCTAACTAGGTCTGGTACTTATCAAATAGAAATGAAATGTCCTTCGTGCGGTGGAGATATTGTTATTAAAACTCCTAAAGAAGCAAGATTCTTATTCTGTGAAAATGAAGATTGCCCTTCAAAACTAGTTAATAGATTTGTTCATTTTTGTAGTAAAGATGCTATGAGTATTGATGGATTAAGCGAAGCAGGAATTGAATTATTTATTAATAGTGGTTTCTTAAAAACATTTGATGATTTATATAATCTTGAACAGTATAAGAGTAAGATTGTTAGTTTAGAAGGTTGGGGAATTAAATCATACAATAAACTCATCCAGGCAATAGAAAAATCAAAAGAGGTAAAATTAGAGAATTTCTTATATGCTTTAGGGATTGGTCAGTTAGGCCAAGGGGGTTCTAAGAGATTAGCGAAACATTTTGATTATAATTTGAATAATATTTATTTTGCTAATAAAAATGATTTATTAAAAGTTGAAGATTTCGGTGAAATAACTGCTGATAAAGTTTACTCTTATTTCAGAAATGATGAAAATGTGAAATTAGTGGATAGTTTATTGAAATTTATTGATATCAAGAAACCAGAAGAAAAGAAAGAAATATCTAATACTAATAGTCCATTTATAGGTTGTAAAATTTACTGTACTGGCAGTTTTAGATCATATAAGAAAGATGAACTTAAAGCAATTGTAGAAGGTTTGGGTGCAGAATTTACTTCAGGTTATGCTAAATCACTTGATTATCTTGTTATTGGATCAATTAAAGGAAGTAGCAAAACTGATAAGGCTCTCAAAGATGGGGTTAAAATATTGCAAGAAGATGAATTCCTGAAGATGATAGGTGAGTAATTATGATTTTAAAAGAAGAGAAAAGAAATATATTTACAGTGGATGATAAATATTATTTTGCTCATTGTATTTCATCTGACTGTAAAATGGGAGCAGGGATAGCAGTTGATTTTCAGAATAAATTTCACTTACGAAATGCCTTATTGAATTTTGATGAAGAAATAAGAAAACATCCTACTTGTATCTTAATTGATAAGGTATTTAATCTAATCACTAAAAAAACATATTCAGGTAAACCTACTTATAAATCATTAGAAATTGCTTTAGAAGACATGGGAGATTTAATTGATCTCTATAAAATTAAATATCTTGCAATGCCTAAGATTGGTTGTGGTCTGGATAGGTTACAATGGGGTAAGGTTAGAGAAATAATTCAAGAGGTATTTGAAGATACTGATATTAAAATATTAATATGTCATTTGTAGTTGAATTAAAAGAATAAAATAAATATATTGCTTGACTTGGGATAGAATAAGTAATATAATTATGATAGATGTGAAACTTTGTTTCATACAAATTAATATTAAACCAATAAAATAAATAAAGGAGGAAATAATACATAATGAGTAAATCACTAAAATCCATGACTCCAGATGAAAGAGCAAAGGCAATTGATAGAAGAATTAAGTCAAATACTTGTGGACTAGGTTATTGGGCAGCAATTGATGCTAAAAAGAAGGGTTAAATCCTACAATGGCGGTATATTGGCGTTAGATGATGCTTACAAACGCCAATATATAGGGATTTGTTAAAAAACAACATCAATCAGAAGTTTGGTTCAAACTTTATTAGTCTTATATAATTTATTCTATATAAGAATTTATTTTAAAATAAATACTTGTTGAAATATTAGGAGAAAGGAGGAAATATATAAGTGATAGATATTATTGCAACACCTTATAAATCAATTGAAGTTACTACAGAAGAGGGTGATATTCAGACTATTTCCGAAAGTAACAAGATTACCTTTATTACAGAAGCAAACTCTGAAGTTAAAACAGGAATTGTAACTGGTTTTAAAGGGACAAAACCTGAAAAGGTAAAGGTTGAAATGATCCCTGTAGGCGAAGGACATACCGAGATATGGGGAATTATTGATATGGTTGAAGGTAGTTTAAAGTTGGTTGAAGATAATAGTGAAGAAGATGAAGATAACGAATAATTAAAACTATAAAATAAAAATAGGAGGATTATAATTACATATGGCAGAAAAGGCAAAAAAAGGTCATGGTGAACATGGTTTACTTATGACAGAAGGACAGTTTAAGGTTAGGGGATTAGTTGCTGGAACTAAAAAGGGAGATAAGTATTTTTCACAAAAGACACAGAAAAATGGTTTTGAGCGTAATAATTTAAATTTTGCAGTTAAAACTTCAAAAGATAATGAGGTTTATGTTCAAATATCTGATTCTGAAAAAGAGGATGCATTCTTTTATAAGAAGTCAGATACAAAAGGAGAAAAGGGCGATACTAAGAAAATATCTTGGGGGCAACGTAAAAACTTTAAAGAAGAAGGTTTTACCCCTATTGGTGTTTCTATTGGACTTGAAAAAGATGAAAGTAATAAAAACATAAAGAAAAATATGTTTGATTATGACGCTGCTGACTATCTTTCAAAAACACTTCAAGATGATATGCCTGTAATGATTGTTGGAGAACTTGAATTTAGTTCTAATGAAGGTGAGAATGGCAAAAATAGATATAAAAAACTTAAAATTAAGCAAATTTATAATTCTGTTATAGACTTTGCATCAGAAGACTTTAAAGAAGAGAGTTATTTTAAGCAAAAGTGTTTGTTTATGGAAATTGCTCAGGCACAAAAAGATGGTAAAGTTGATGCTGAAGATCCAAGATGGATTGTAAAGGCTAAGATTGTTACATATAAAACATTAGAAGATATTGAATTTATTATAAGAAATAAAACACTT
>Ga0172381_10007506_pt1 | contig 10780 bp, 10 predicted proteins | sample Leawel6488metaG_FD_119754 | JGI IMG/M metagenome (GOLD analysis project Ga0172381, IMG submission 119754) | Leachate microbial communities from a municipal landfill in Southern Ontario, Canada - Leachate well 64-88 metaG | ecosystem: Engineered > Solid waste > Landfill > Unclassified | place... | reverse complement strand
CCACCACCCTGTCGCCCGCACTCAGCTTGATGCCGCGCACGCCGGCCGCCGCGCGACCCATCGAACGCACGTCATCCTCTTTGAAGCGGATGGCCTTGCCCTTCTGCGTGAGCAGGATGATCTCGTTCTTGCCGTCGGTCTCCACGACCCACCGCAGCTCATCACCTGCAGGCATTCTCTGCGCGATCAGACCGGACCGGCGGATATTATCGAATTCACTGAGCTCCGTGCGCTTGACCGTCCCTTCGCGCGTGACCATGAAGAGGAATTTCTTGCCCTCCATCTGCGCACGCAGAATCGCCGTCACGCGCTCTTCCGGCTGAAGCTGGAGCAGGTTCACGATCGCCTGACCCTTGGCCACCCTGCTTCCCTGCGGAAGCTCGTACGTCGGCAGCTTGAACACGCGACCGGTGTTGGTGAAGAAGAGCAGATCATCGTGATTCATCACATGCAGCAGCGAGAGCACTTCGTCCTCATCTTTGGTGGTCATACCTTTGACTCCCTTGCCGCCGCGCTGCTGGGCACGGAACTGCATGGGACTCAGGCGCTTCACATAGCCCGTCTGCGTGAGGGTGACGATCATCGGCGCATTCGGGATCGTATCTTTGGCGGAGAAGTCACCGACATCATGCTTCACGATCGTCGTGCGGCGTGCATCGCCGAAGGCCTCTTTGATCTCGAGGAGCTCGGTCTTGATGATCTTGTCGATCTTCTTGGGATCTTTGAGAATCGCCTCGCACTCGGCGATGAATTTCTTCTTCTCGGCCAGTTCATCTTCGATCTTCTTGCGCTCGAGACCCGCCAGCGTCTGCAGACGCATCTGCAGAATTGCATCGGCCTGAATCTCGCTGAGCTTGAACTTCTTGACGAGGTTCTCTTTGGCGATTTCTTTCGTCTCACTTTTCTTGATCGTCGCGATGACCTTATCAATATCATTGAGTGCAATGCTCAGGCCCTCGAGGATGTGTGCGCGCTCTCGGGCACGATCGCGTTCGAAGGTCACGCGCCGGCGTACGACTTCGCGGCGGTGAGCGACGAAGAGCTCCAATGCCTCCTGAAGATTGAGAAGCCGCGGCTGCAGCCCGCCATCGAGCGCAATCATGTTGTAACCGAAACTCGTCTGCAGGTCGGTATGCTTGAAGAGCTGATTCAAGACCTTCTGCGGATAGCTGTCTTTCTTCAGTTCCACAATGATGCGGATTCCCGTTCGGTCGGACTCGTCGCGGATGTCCGAGATGCCGTCGATGGCCTTGTCCTGCACCAAATGCGCCATCTTTTCGATCATCGTGGACTTATTCACCTGGTAAGGGATCTCGGAAACGCGGATGACGTAACGTCCTTTGATCTCTTCAATCTGCGCTTTGGCCCGTACCACGACGGATCCGCGACCCGTCAGGTACGCCTGCTTGATCACCTCTTTGTTATAGACGATGCCACCCGTGGGGAAATCCGGCCCCTGCACGAATTCGAGCAGATCCTCCACCGTGGCCTCGGGATGCTCGAGCAGGTGGACGGAAGCATCCACGAGCTCACCGAGATTATGCGGCGGGATATTCGTGGCCATGCCGACTGCGATACCGACGGTCCCGTTGAGGAGGAGATGCGGCAGCTTGGCGGGCATCACCATCGGCTCTTTGCGCGTGGCATCGTAGTTCGGCATGAAGTTGACCGTGTCCTTGTCGATATCCTGCAAAATCTCATCGGCGAACCGCGCCATCTTCGCCTCGGTGTAACGCATGGCGGCTGCTCCGTCCCCGTCGATACTGCCGAAGTTACCCTGTCCGTGGATGATGGGGTAACGCATCGAGAAATCCTGCGCCATGCGCACGAGCGCCTCGTACACGGCGCTGTCGCCGTGCGGATGGTACTTACCCAGAACGTCTCCGACGACGAGGGCGCACTTGCGGAACTTGGCAGTGGATTTGAGACCCAGCTCATTCATGGCGTACAGGATGCGCCGGTGCACGGGCTTGAGTCCGTCACGGGCATCCGGCAGAGCGCGCGAAACAATGACGCTCATCGCGTAATCCAGATAGCTCGTCTCCATCTCCTGCACGATCGGCCGTGGCGCGATCTTGCCGATCTTGGCGAGCACATCCGCACCGAGCACGGGAAGACCGTGTATCAAAGCGGGAGCCGCTTCGGGAGTTTCTTCACCGCCCTTATTCTTTGCATCATTCTTTTCGGGCTCTGCGGGTTTGTCGGATTTCTTGGGCATGGAAAATCAAGGTGCTGAAGTGTGAAGTGATGATACAGATTTTTTGGAAGGAAAAAAGTCCCCGACCCCCGGAAAATCCCCTAATCGCAAAATAAACAAAACAACACAAAATACATGAAACATAAACAAAACCGGTTGGAAGGGAGGGACCGGAGGGGAGGGAAACCCGCAGGTTTCCCGCCCAGCTTGGGTTAGGAGGGTAAAGGGGGTGTCGGGGGGCTTAGGGAACCGAACAAGGTGCCCTAGCCCCCTGACGGAAGAAGCAGATTCATGCGTCCCTCAATGAGGGAACCATTCCCTCATTGTCGCTACAAAGGTGGCAATTGCTGCGTAGTGAGCGGAAAAAAGCGTATTCTGTTTGAGATGCTTTCCATTATCTCAACCCCCATCGGCCCATTCGACTCCCCCTCACTCCGCTCGGAGTCGCTCAGGGCCTACTGGAAGTAATTCAATTCCTCATTGTTGATGCTCTCTATTGTATCGACGCCCATCGGCCCTTCGGCGGAGCTCAGGGCCTTCCCCCGCCATTGCTGTAGTTGAGTCGTATGCTTTCAATTGTTTCTACTCCCATCGGCAATCTGGGTGATATCACTCTACGGGCATTGGAAACACTGAAAAAATGCGATGCCATCGTCTGCGAAGACACACGGGTGACAGGTCAGCTCCTCAAACTTTTAGACCTCCCCAAGAAAGAACTCTTGAGCTGCCACGGCTACAGCGACCCAAGAAAAGTGGATGACATCATGCGAAAACTCATCGAAGGTCAACACCTCGTCCTCGTCAGCGACGCCGGAACACCGGGGATTTCGGACCCCGGCTACGCCTTGGTTTCACGCGCCCGCTTGGAAAAAATCCCGATTGAGGTGATTCCGGGACCGGCGGCATTCCTCGCGGCCCTGAGCGCCAGTGGACTCCCTATCAACCGATTTGTGTATCTGGGCTTCCTTCCGCTGAAAAAAGGACGCCAGACGCTGCTCCACTCCTTTAAAGAAGAGGAACGAACGATCGTCTTCTATGAATCCGTGCACCGCATCGAAAAAACAATCATGGAACTTGCCGAAGCACTGAAGGATCAACCCGACCGTCCCGTGGTCATCGCGCGGGAACTGACCAAGATGCATGAGGAAATTACCAGCACCACCGTGGCCGGTCTTTCGGCAGTCGTGCAAGGCATCACCAAGAAAGGAGAATTCGTCGTCATCGTTGGTGCACAGTAAAAATAGGAGGAAGACACTGTGCCCTCCTCCTCGATCAGGAAGAATCACCTCCTCTGCGCTTTTTCCAGAGTTCTTCGCAGATCTCCAGAAGCCACAGAATGAGGATGATGCCGTAGAAACTCCCGTACAGTACGGCAACGTGGCCCCAGTAATTCAGACGCAGAGCGACAACGACGGCAAATGTCGCGCCGGCCACCAGAATGCCAAAGGCAATCAAAGCGCCGTGGAAACATCCCATTCCAACGTTGTCCCAGATGGACCTGCGCAGAAACCACTCATAGCCGATCCCTGCGAGGAACCCTGCGAGGAACATAAAAATGTAACCCATGAGGACCCTCCTTTCTCTGGAACAGCATGTGAGCAGTATGTGAATGATCAATTTCCTGATCGGAAGGGTCATGATCGCGCTCTCCGAAAGCTTCGTAAAGCATTCCCTTAAGAGAAATTACCTCACAATCATCACTTTTCACCCTCTCATTCTCTTAATGTGTAAAGAACGATGTGCAGCACGGGATGATCTCTTTCTGCTACAATTTCCTCCTATGATTGCCCACCTCTACGGAACCGTTACGCGTCACCGGCCCGGAGAAGTCACCGTTGATGTCGGTGGGGTGGGCTACCGCGTTTCCGTACCGCTGGATGTCTGGGAACAATTGGAGGAGGAGACAACAACAAAACTCTGGATTTTCACGTACGTCCGGGAGGATCGCTTTGATCTCTTCGGCTTCCTCACGCCGCAGAGCCGCACACTCTTCGAAGAGCTTCTGGGTATTCCCGGCATCGGCCCGCGCACAGCCCTCGAGATCTGCAGCGTTCCACGCAGCCTGATCGGTATGGCCATTCAGGAACAGGATTCTTCACCGCTCACCGCTATCAAAGGCGTCGGCAAGAAAACAGCCGAAAAGCTCCTGCTCGAACTGAAATCTCTCGCGGAAAAACTCCCTGCGCTCTTCGCGGATACCGCAACCGGCAGCGCGCGGCCGGCCTTCGACCCCGATGCGGTGGCAGCGCTCGAAACACTGGGCTACGACGCGCCGACCATCGCCCACGCCCTCAAGTCTCTTCCCTCGGATCTTGCCACGACCGAAGAGCGCGTGGCCGCCGCACTTCGCTCCCTTTAAGTCGCAGCCGCGAATGGTTCGACTTCGCTCACCACAGGGGGCTGCCCCTCCCCCCACCTACCTTACCTACCTGACCTTCCTCATCTTCCTTACCTCCCCTTCCCGTGCTCGATCTCTCCGTCTCACAGGCACTTGCCAAGGCCATCACGCCCTCCTTCGGCGTTCCCGATCAGGAACTGAGCGCTCTGCGCACCGGCGTCAGACGCTACGTGCAGGAATGGCTCAAAGAACGGGAGAAAGGCCAGCACACCTGGTCCATGGCCCCCTACGACAAAGATGCCGTTGAAGCCGTGAAAGAAGTGGCGATCTGGGCCAAAGCCGAACGCATCCGCACCGTTGTCTGGGTGGGCATCGGCGGGTCGGGGCTGGGACCCAAAGTGATTCAGGAAGTGTTTGAGACGCCGGAAACAGTGGAATTCATCGTACTCGACTCTATCGATCCTTCTTTTGTTGAGACCGTCCTCAAAATCGTCGACTGGAGGGCGACCCTGCTGGTCGTGGCCAGCAAATCCGGCTCAACACTGGAGCCGATAAGCCTCTTCTTCACCTGCTACGAAAAGATGAAAGCGGCCCGCGGCAATAGCGCCGCGCGTTACACCATCGCCATCACGGACCCCTTCGGCGGACCCTTGCGGAGTTTCTGTCTCGAAGAGGATATCCGCATGCTCTCGATCCCTGCGGATGTGGGCGGACGCTACTGCATCTTCACCCCCGTGGGGCTGCTCCCTCTGGCCCTTCTCGACGCCAACGTCGGGAGCTTCGTCCGTGGAGCGAAAGAGATGGATACGCTCTGCCAGAACACCTCGATTGACGAAAATCCCGCCGCGCTCCTCGCCGCAGTGCAGTACCTGCTCGACCTCAAGCGCGGCTACAGCGTGCGCGTGATCATGCCGTACAGCCAGCGCCTCGCCTCCATCGCACGGTGGGATCAGCAGCTGATCGCCGAAAGTCTGGGCAAGACCGAAACCAAGAATCCCATCCCCGTCGCCGCCATCGGCACGCAGGATCAGCACTCACTCCTGCAACAATGGATGGCGGGCCCGCGGACACAATGGCACCTCTTCATCCGCGAAGAGGAGAAACCGCGCGTGCATCTGCCGGAGCACCTGCCGGAGTCCTTCGCCTACCTGCAGGGTAAGACATTCGGCCAGCTCCTCGATGCCTGCGCGACCGGCACCGCGACCGCGCTCACTGCCGCCAAACGTCCCCATGCCACCATCACCCTTCCGCGTCTGGATGAACGGCATCTGGGGCAACTCTTCTTCCTGCTCCTCGCCGAAGTGATCTTTTTAGGCAAGCTCTACCGCTTAGACCCGTACGGCCAGCCCGCCGTGGAGATCGGCAAGAAAATCACGAAAGATATCCTCACGAAAGGCAGAACGGAGGAATGATAAGAGGAAAGTGGAAAGAGGAAAGTGGAAAGTGTAGGATGCCACCACTAACTTTCAATTTTTCACTTTTCATTTTCCACTTCTTCACATGGCCGCCTCCGTCACCGATGCCACCTTCCGGACCGAAGTTCTCGAGTCCCCGCTCCCCGTGCTCGTGGATTTCTGGGCGCCGTGGTGCGGCCCCTGCAAGATGATGGCACCGGTCGTGGATGAGCTGGCGCTGGAGTACGAGGGAAAGGTGAAAATCATGAAAGTGAACGTCGATGAAAATCCCGAAACCCCCAGCCAATTCAATATCATGAGCATCCCCACATTCATTCTTTTCAAGGGAGGCAAACCCGTGTCCTCCTTCATCGGCGCCAAGCCCAAAGAGAGTGTGAAGCAGGAAATCGACCGCTCCATTGCCTAAAAAGAAGAGTTCTCCCTATCTCCTCTCCCTTCTTGCCCGTCCGAAGCCCCGCACTCTTGCGAAGCAAAAGTGCGTGGGCGAAGGTGGGCGGGAGAGGGTACCCGCCCGAACGTACCCGTTCGGTACGGGCGGGGGGTGAGGGGACAGAAGAGATGTGCAACACGAACAGCAACCACGTATAATGACTGCATGACTGCCTTTCTTGGTTTTGTTGGCCTCATCTGCTCCATACTGATCATCAAGTATCGCGAGAGCGTTGCCGATTCGATTGGCACAGGAGCATGGATGGATTACTTCGGCGGCGTGTATAACGTGATCATCATCACGTCCGTCATCCTCTTTTTCCTCTCCGTCGCGGCCATCACGGGCACGCTCGAGTTCTTCCTGTCCCCCATACGCCTGCTCCTGCCGAACCCATCCACCGTCGACAACACACTCAACATGCCCTGATAAAAATATCCGCGCGACACAATTGCCTGATAATTTTGATTTGGTGGAGCTGAGGAGATTCGAACTCCTGACCCCCTGCTTGCAAAGCAGGTGCTCTACCAACTGAGCTACAGCCCCAAAGTGACCCAATAGTACCTGATGTCGCCTTCTGCGCCATACATCCATCTTTCTTCTGCAAAAAACGGGAAAAGAAGGAAACAATACTAGACATCCCCTTACCCGCCTTCTCCGCTCAAGAAGGACTAAAGCGACCAGCCTGGAGCTTTCAAAGCGGCAAAAAGCTTGATCTGCGTAGTTTGGACGTTATCATGACCGCTCTTTTCATCCTCTATACGCCATGACTCTTGAATTCGATCAGATGAAACAGAACGTGATCAAGGACCTCACGGGTAGAAACGGAAACGGCAAAGGCAGCCCGATCTTCCGACTGTTGGAAGCCGATCCTCAAACCAATGATGCGCTTTTGGGAACGCTGGAATCGATCTCACAGAGAATGCCCGGCATGATAGAGGACATCGTCCGCAAATACCGCAGATTGATGGGTTTGGATCCGGAAAAACACGATTCGAAGCCGGCATCTTCGCAACCAAGCCACCCGGAGGCTCCATCTGCATGACCATGCGCAATTCAACGAATACTTCACTCTGCATTTTGTCGATGCGTTTTTTGTATCGAAGTGCCTGATTAAAGATCAATTGCGCATGCCGACGCGACTACGTAAGAATCTGATCGAGTGCGCCCTGATCGGCGGCCCTGCGGATTTCCATACCCACTCTTTCTCCGACACTCATCGTCTCACCGTACAGATAGCGCGAGTAGGGCGTCGCGAACGTACCGGGCGAGCCGGGGATGCGCAGTGAGACATCGAAAATCACAATGTCTTCTTTGCCATCGTCGGCCACGACCGCTCCCTGCAACGCAAACGGTCCGATGATGCCTTTGCCGGATGGATCAAGAGTCTTCGGCAATTTCTGCGTGGCTTTGACGAATTTCTCGCCGAGGTCGAATGCCTTCTCGAGGATGGACTCCTTCACGGTGCAGGCGATGTGACCGGTCTCGATCATCTTCAGGGGAATTCCGGACTGGAGCGCTTTCGTTTGCTCCGGTGCTGTCATGCGGAGAAACCCGTCCAGATTGGTCTGGCGTCGTGTGTCGGTGCCGAGCAATTCCAGCTCTTTCGTAATCGGCGACCAGAAGAAATTGAAATTGACCGGTGCGCCGACGATGAACTCTTCGATCGTTGCCTGCCTCCATTTAGCCGACACTCTTCCCTCTTTTTCTAACCGGGATCCCTCGGCCTCCCATGAAGGCTTGTTCCCGGCAATGAAGAACGCCCGCTCGTACCCGCGCGCCGCCTCGGCGGCTTTCACCAGCACGGGCCGGTCAATGTCTTCGGGTTTCTTAAAAATTTTCGGCGTGCGGATCCCCGCATCATGGAGCAGATGATACTGGTTGTATGACTGGTCACGCTCCTCGAGCTTCACGAACGTCCGCGAGCCGAAAATCGGAATCTGAAAGTCGTTCTCCAGCTTGGAATAGTCGGAAAAGTAGACCCAGAAGTAGCGATTATGTACAAAGATTGTATTCAGTTTTTTCAGCTTCTCCTGCACATCTTTCTTGAGTACGTCTTCAAACTTATCCACAAGGATCACCTCATCGATACATCCTGTAGTCCCTAGTCCTTTTCCCTTAGTCCTAAAATACCGGTCGTAGGTTTTCTCCCTCCCCTTCCGTGCAACGCACACCGTCCGAAACCCGTGCTTCTTCGCCCCGTGGCAGACATCCAGCGCGCTGTGCCCTCCGAGCACGCCGACGGTGATGTGTTTGGGATCGTAGCCTTTGAGGAGTGTGGAGACGTTCATTGAAGGAAAGTGTAGCAGAGAACGGGGAGGAAACCGACGAAGCCGAGGAGTCCGAAGAGTTTGAGTATGCATTCTCCTCGGTATCTTCGGTTTCTTCGGCATCTTCGGTTTCCTTACAATCACCCCAACACCTCTTCGAGCCTCCCCTGCTCGATCGCCTGTTTGATATCGCGTGCGATACGTCGCCCCGTGCTCATGGGCTCCTTGTATCGAAGCGCCGTGTAGGGCGACCCTTCGATGAACGGATTCGTGCCGGCCACGATACGGGCCGAAATCTCGAAGACGAAGATCTGCAATTTGCGCGTGATGATGCACTCGAGACAGAAGGGGCCGAAGAGTCCTTTACCCGCCTTGAGGTGGCGGCTGCGCTCTACGACCTGCTCCCCCATCTCGAAGAACCGCGGCAGCAGCGACTCGCGCACGACCACGGGGATATTGCCGACGATGGTGTAGCTCGTGAAGATGTTGGCGGCCAACTGATCCTCGGCGCGGATACGGCCGATGGAGTCAGCATTGGATTCGTAGCGCTTGTCGAAACTCATGATTTCGAGCTCCTTGGTGATCGGCGAGTAGAAGTAATGCACGTAGAGCGGCACGCCCACGATGTACTCCTGCAGGGCGTACTCATTCTGTTCGGGGTACTTGCGGTTCTTCACCTCGTAGAACTGCTCCGCGGTTTTGGCGATGAAGTAGCCAAACCCTCCCTGCGCGCCGTGGAATTTGACGATCACGGGCTTGTCGATGTCCTCGGGCTTTGCGTAGAGAGTGGGCATTTGAATCCCCGCACTTGTGAGCCACTGACGCTCCAGCGTACGATCGCTCTCCCACTTGAGAATCTCTTTGGTGCCGTAGTACATCGCCTGCGTCTTCATGACCCGCTCGGGCCCGAGGTACGCGACGAAAGATCCGTGGGGAATGACGATGGCATTGCGGCGGATGAGCTCTTCTTCCAGAGCCTCGTTCCACTGAGACCAGTCATCGACAAAGAGAATCTCGTCCGCCACTCCGTAACTCTTGTACGGACGCTCCTGCCCCTTCTTGCAGATCACGAGATTGCGGATGCCCTCGTCGCGCGCACCTTTGAGAATCTGCAGAGCCGAGTGACTCCCTAAGGTGACAATGCAGTAGTCTGAAGTGTTTGTGGAGGCCGGCAGAATGGGCTTCGGCTTTGCCATGGTATTTCGGATAGCTTATCAGTTTTTCGTCTTAAATCAAGATCGATTCAATGCAGTAATCATAGAGCCTTAACGGTTTATCCAAAATATTGACAAACAAAATTAGACAATTATAGTATCTATATGCGCATTTCGCCAGATCACGTACTGGCTACTCTTAGGAAAGATATCCCGAATCCCCTTGAAGAAATCTGCAGCCTCTCTCGAGAAACCCAATACGCCATCAACGATATCGGAGATGCCTATGATCATGGACGATTGAGTGAAGGGAATGATATTTTTCACGAGCGCTACAAGAAACTTATTGATGAGGAAACAGGAGAACCCGTCTCAGTAGAAGCGGCAAACGACCGTGTGATGCTCGAACATATACTCATTATTCTGAAAGAACTGAATTATCGAAGGCAACAGTTTAAACAGGCTCTTGAGCCGGAGAGGCACAGAAATTAGAGAATGGAATGACGGTGTTTTTTGGTTTCTTCCGCTGAAGAAATAACCGTATACTGCCGCAACATGAATAGGCGACTCATGCTCTTCTTCATCGGCGCATTCCTGCCCATAGCTGCACTCGCGTTTGTTTTCCCCAACCGCGTGTTCCGCGCCCCTGAGGTTTCGGAACCGGCGACGGCGACCGGAGCGGACATCGTTGCTTTCGTGAGCGCAGATTGCCCGCATTGTGCCGCTTTCAAGGCGTTCGCCGAAAAACAGGAATGGCAGGTGGAGTTGTACGATATTTCCGAAGCCAAAAGTCAGGCACTCTTCAAGAAAGTGCAGGAACATGTGCTGGAACTGCGACAGAGCGTGCCCACGATCGTGATCAACGGCCACGTGCTGCAGGGCTACAAGGATGATGCGACCACGGGCGGACGACTGAAGACCATCGTCATGGAGATGCGCACGAACAGGGCAGACAGTGTGACGTTCGATGATTTTCTCT
>Ga0172381_10007505_pt1 | contig 10781 bp, 12 predicted proteins | sample Leawel6488metaG_FD_119754 | JGI IMG/M metagenome (GOLD analysis project Ga0172381, IMG submission 119754) | Leachate microbial communities from a municipal landfill in Southern Ontario, Canada - Leachate well 64-88 metaG | ecosystem: Engineered > Solid waste > Landfill > Unclassified | place... | reverse complement strand
TAATATGAAAAAAGATAAAGTTATTTGTATAGATTATTCGCGTGATTTATCAGATAGTAAATCATTAATAATAATAGTTAATGATTATATGACGTTATTACCAGAAGAAATATCAATATTAGAATGTATTCATCATTATTTCCCTAATATAGAAATAAAAACAAATGTAAAAAAATTATTTTAATAATGAAATTAACTAAAGAATTTAAAACAGAAATAGAAGAACTATTTCTTACATATTATAAATCTAGGGATGTAAGACATTTTAATTTATTTTATAATAGATTATATCCCTATTTTTATAATTTAACAATTTTAAAATTCAATAGAAATAAAGAAGAAGCTAATATTATAATAAACTCTGCATTTACAGATATTTATACTGGAGTAGATAGTTTTAATATTAAATATAAACCTTGGAATTGGTTACAAACTATATTAGTAAGATGTGCTAATTATCATTATTATCAAATTAAAAAAAATAGAAATTATTATTCTTTAGATACATGTTATAATATAGAATATAAAGAATCTAAAGATTTTAGTGATTTATATAAAGCAATAGATACATTACCTGAATATTATAAACAATTTGCTTTATATTATGCTACAGGATATACTGCAAAAGAAATTATAGATATATATAATATAGATAAATCTTTATATACTCGTAATTTAAATATAGTTAAAAACTTATTATTTAATAGATTATCTGAAGGAACTAAACAACGTATTGTATACTCAATGCTAACTAAAGATCAATATAAAATAGTAATAGCAAAAAGAATGAAAAGCCAAGTAGGTAGAAAAAGATCTGAAGAGACTAAAAAACATTTACGTGAAGCAAGATTAAGAGATTGGCAAGATCCTGTATACAGACAAAGAAGAAAAGATTTGATAATAAAAAGAAAAGAAAAATTATAAAATATTAATGACTACTTATTATGATGATCTTATGAATAATATAGAAGATGCTTCAAAATTAGATGAACTTGAAATTGATTTAAATAATATGTATAATGATTTAAATAGATTTATAAAAGATTCATCTTCATTTATAAATGATATAGAATATCATTATATTATAGATGGAAATAAAAAAATGATATATGATGATAATGACTAATGATGATAAAGTGGCTTATATTCTAAATAATATGAGTATTAATTTTAATGAATTCTTAAAACAAGCTAAATATAAATTATTTAAACAGTATACAATTGTAAACAGTGATAGTTATAAAGAATTAGTTTCAGATATTCTGTATTCTATAATAAATAAACTAAATACTAATGACAATATAAATAGATTTTATAATATGGCAATTAAAAACACTTTAAAATTATTTATATTTAAGGCTATTGATTCAAACTCTAGATTTTTTACTGCTCCATTTCTTAGAAATAAAATAAAAGAATATAATAGAATTACTTATACAGATAAATATCATGATATTATTGATAATGTTAATGATAATAATGAAGAGGATGAAATAAAAACCGATTTAGTATTAAATATGTTAGAACCTATTAATGCTAAAAGAATATTTGGAGAACAATGGGAATATTATACTATTATATTTAAAGAATATATATTTGAAAAAACAAGTTATAAGAAATTATCAAGTAAATATAATATTCCAATCTCTAATCTTTATTTTCATATTCGTTGGATAAAAGAAAAAATAAGAGAAGAACTTCCAGAGAATTATAAAGTAAATAAATCAAATAAATAAAAATATATTATAATAAAATAAAACCATTAAAATGAAAACATTAAAAAATATTTTATCAATTCCATTTTTTTTATTATCTTATGTCATATTAGCAATAGGTATAATTTTACTTGCTATTGCTTATGTAATAAAAGATTTTAAGATAGTAAAATTATTTTTAAAAGAGTTTTTAACTAAAATGAATTCTTAATTATGAATAATATACCAACAACTTATTATGATGAATATTATCTTTACCTTAAACCTTGGTTAGAAGGTGAATTTGATGATATTATAGCAACTCATAAACCATTTAGAATTAATAATGTTAAAATAATGGCTCAAAGAACATTAGATTATTTTGTATGGGCAGAAGAAAAACATAAACCTATTTCACAAACTAATTTAATTTTATTCATAGGATTAGGAAGTAGAAATAGTTTTGATAAATATATAGATTATTCTGATGATTTTAAAGAACTTATACGTACTATTAAACTTATTATAGAGAATTATAATGTTAACCATCTTTATGATAGAGATTTATATAGAGCATCATCATTTATACTTCGTACTAATTATAATTACATGGAAACCAGCGTACAAATAGTGGAAAATAAAGATTATGTTATCGACATAAATAATGGATAATAAAATACATATATCTATTAATGATTTAAATAAAAGACAAACTGAAATATTTAAATCTGTAATAAATACCCCAGCATCTGAGACTAAATATCATATTATACGAGCCTCACGACAATCAGGTAAATCATTTTTAATTATAAGATTGGCTATTTATTTTGCATTTAGTAAACCTAATCAAAAAGGAGGTTTAATATCTGCATCATTTGTCCAGTTTGAAAAAGTATTTAAAGATATTATTGATATATGCCCTCCTGGATTAATTCGTACTTCAAGTAAAGGTATAAACACTATTATATTTGCTAATGGAACATCACTTCAATTCTTTACGGCAAAGAATTATAATTCTATTGTAGGTAATACATTTGATTTTCTTATAGGTGATGAAGTAGCATTATATCCTCCTGGTGCATTAGAAATAATAACTCCTACACTTGCAGCAAAAAAGGAAGCTAAAGCAGTTTTTGCATCAACACCAAGAGGAAAAAATGATTTTTATACCTATTGTGTTAAAGGTATGGATACTTCACAATCATTTTATAAACATTATAGAATGATGTATACTGATAATGAACAATATGATTTAAGAGAAGTTGAAGAAAAACGTAAGATAATGCCTGAAGCAATTTTTAAGACAGAATATCTTGGAGAATTTGTGTTTGGTAAATCATCTGTATTTGGGGATTTTGCAAAATATCAATTAATAAAAAATTGGATATTATATGAAGGCAATCAATTATATGCTGGAATTGACTGGGCAGGAGATGGTGAAGATAGTACTATGCTTACTATAATGGATGCCTTTGGTAAAATACTTTATATGTTTGAGCCTGAAAGTAATAATATTCCTGAACAAGTAAATGAATTATCACTCGTTCTTAAAAAATATAATTATCCTATAACATATTCTGAATGCAATGGATTAGGATTAGGAGCAACAGAAATGTTACAACTTAAAGCTAATAATATTTATAAATTCTATATGAGTAATACAAGTAAAAATGATGTTGTATCTACTTTTATTCTTAATATGAATGAAAATGGAATATTATTACCTACAGTAGATTTATTTCCTAAATTGGATACAGAAATGGTGGCATTTGTTGTATCTAGAACTGCTAATGGAAGTTTAACTTATGCCCACTCTAAAGGATTTCATGATGATAGTGTTGATAGTGTATTAATAGCTAATTATGCTAGAAATAAAATGGCAAATATAGGTGGAGTAATATTTGATACTGATGATATAGCAGAAGAATTAAATTCACCTATATTAACAAATGAAGATTATAACCAAAAAATATATAAAGAAAAAAATAGTTATACAAGTTTTGTAGACTCATTATATCCAGATGATTAAACTTAATATAGAAGGTAAGGAACTAAAGGTTCCAAATAAACTTAAAGAGATTCCTCTTTATAGAATACAAGAGATATATTCTATGTCAAAGGATATGAAAGAATATTCTTATAATGATAAAATAATATTATGTTCAACTATATTTGGTTTAGAACCTAATATATTTTTTAATATATCTGAAGATAGTATTAATCAAATATTTTCGAATATTAATTTTTTGAATAATACAGAAGAAGAGATATATTTTACAAAAACTTTTAATCTAAAAGGAACTAATTTTGGATTAACAGATTTAAATACATTATCTGTTTATGAATATGTTGAAATAGAATCTATAATAAATGAAAGTGATACTCCTTTTGAATCTCTAGATAAAATAATATCAGTTTTATGTAGAAAGATTGTTAAGAAAAATAAAACAATAAGAAATATATTATTTAATGTAATTACTAAACTTATGTTTAAAGGTATTATTCCAAAATCATATTCTAAATATATTATTAAAAAATATGAAGATTCTGATTTAGATAATGCTGAATATTTTGGACGTAATATGGATGCAGCATTTGGTATGGCAATATTTAATATGTATATAGAATATAAAAAGGATATGCAATTAAAATATCCTAATATTTTTGTTAATAGTGTTATATCCAAAGAAGATAAAGATCAATATGATGAAGAACCTGATGAGCCTCTAAAAAAAGCAGAAAGCTTTGAAACAATATGGGGATTATATCATGTTATTGATTCAATATCATCAAACATATTTGAAAGAGATGAATGGTATAAAAGAGAAATAAAAGAATTATTTACTTATATGACATACACCTATCAAAAGAATGATTATTTAAATAAAATGAATATGCAACATGGCCACTGAAACTAAAGATGTTATAATAAAAGTTAAATATGAATTATCAGGTGATGATGATTTAAAACAAAAGACAGATGAAGTGTCTAAAGGCATAGATGATTTAAAATCTAAAGCAACAGACTCATCAAATTCTTTTGGTATAATGGATACTAAACTTGGTTCCATGTGGAATAATATTGTAAGTGGAGTTAAAAAAGCTTCAGTATCTTTTAGTACTCTTAAAGGAGCCATAGCATCAACTGGTATAGGATTATTAGTTATTGCTGTATGCGCTTTATATGAATGGTTTAAGAAAACTGAAACAGGATCTGATTTATTAACAAAAGGGATGAAAATTCTTGGACAAGTTGTTAAGGAAGGTCCTATGGTAGTATTTAATTCACTTAAACTTTATGTTGAAGCATTATTAATTCCTATGCGTGTAGCAATTGCTACTTTTATCCATATGAAGAATGTTTTATCTGGTAAAGAATCTTTTAAAGAAGCTATTACTAATATAGGTAAAGATGTTAAAGCAATGGGTGGTGAAATCAAAGAAACTGCTGGCAAGATTGGTACATCATTTGATAATATAGCAAATAAAGCAGGTTCTTTGGCAGATAAGTGGGATTCATTAGATGATAAGAGAAGAGACTCTGCAGCAAAAATGGCTAAGTTAGAATCAGAGGCTGCAGATTTAAGAGATCAATCTGCTGATGCTGATTTATCTGCTGCAGAAAAAGCAGAGTTACTTAAAAAGGCTAAAGAAAAGTTTAATGAAATTAATCAATATTATATTAATGATAAAAAACAAGAATTAGCATTAGCACAAGAAGAACTTAAACTTTATCCTGATTCTGAAGAATGGATTACTAAAATTGCTGCTCTTAAAGCCGAAGTATCTAAAATAGAAACTCAAGGAAGTAAAGATTCTTTAAAATGGACAAAACAAATTAATACTAATGAAAAGAAAGATGCTGCAGAAAGTGCTGCATTAGCAAAAGAAGCACAAAAGAAAAGGGATGAAAAAAGAAAGGAATTAGAAGATGCAGCAAAAGCAGAAGTTGATAGAGCAAGATCTGTACAAGATGAGTTAAGATCGATGGAAGAAGAAGCTATTGTTAATGCTATAACTAATGAAGAAGATAAACAAAAAAAGATTTTAGAATTTCAAAAAGAAGCATATGAAAGAAGTTTATCATTAAGAGTTTTAAATGGAGAACTAACTGCTGAAGAAAACACTAAATTAGTAGAAGCATATAGTAAACTTTATTTAGAAGATATTGCAGCAATAGATGATAAATATAATGAAGATAAAATTAAAAAAAATAAAGATACTAATGATAAAATTAAACAACAAGATTTAGATTTTGCTAAAGAAGAACAAGATTTAGCTGATGAAATATATTTAAATACTTTTACTAATGATGAAGAACGTTGGCAAGCAGAATTTAATTTAAAACGTCAAAGAGAAGAAGAAGAATTGCAAGCAAGAGTTGCTGCAGGAGAATTAACAGAAGGTCAAGCTCAAATTATTAGAGATAAATATAGAGCATTAGATAAAAAAACTGCTGAAGATCATGCTAAAGATATTAAAGCAATAACAGAAGATCAAACTAAAAGATCATTAACATCTGCAGCTGATTCATTGATGAAGTTTTCTGAAGTTGCTGGTAAACAAAGTAAAGCAGGGAAAGCTTTGGCAATTGCATCAACATTAATTAATACTTATCAATCAGCAACTGCAGCATATGCTTCAATGATTCATATTCCTGTAGTAGGACCAGCTTTAGGAGCTGCAGCTGCAGCTGCAGCTATTGCTATGGGTTTAAAAAATGTTGCTGAAATAAGAAAAACTGAACCTGAAAAGAAAGCTTTAGGAGGTTGGATTAACGGAAATAAACATTATAATGGTGGTGTTCCTATAGAAGTTGAAGGAGGTGAATATATAGTAAATGCAAGAACTATGGCAAATCCAACTCTTGCTAATATTGTAGAATCAGCAAATGCATCAGGAAATGGAGGTCAATCTAATTCTTCTTTTATATCCGAATCAAGAGTGGCAGAAATAGCGGCACAAGTTGTAGCATCAATTCCTGTTAATATTATAGAATCAGAAATGACAACAAAGCAAAAAGAAGTTGAAGTTAGAGAAAATAGATTTATTCATTAATATAATTAAAATAATTAAATATCATGGTACTAATAGAATATAAACTTAACAAGAAAAACAAAAAATTAGGTGTATCCGCAATGAGTATTGTAGATGAGCCTGCAATAATGACTAATTTTATAAAATTATCAAAAGATGAATTAAAATTAGCTGTTAATAAGGAACAAAAAATTATAACAGGACCTGCAATGATTCCTAATATAAAAATCTATAGATCAGCAGAAAGTTTAGGTCTTGAAGAAGATGGTTATATTTATTTTACAGAAGATACTATTAAAAAGGCTGCTGAACTTTTTCTAGAAACTGAACAACAAAATTCTGTAACATTAGGACATGAAGAAAAAAACTCTAATCTTAAACTTATAGAATCATGGATAGTTCTTAACAAGGATAATGATAAAGCAAAAGAACTTGGGTTTGATATTCCTAATGGAAGTTGGATGATAAGTTATAAAGTAACTAATGATTCATTATGGGAAAGAATTAAAACAGGTGAATTTAGAGGATTTAGTATTGAAGCAAGTTTTGAACCTAATTTTATCAATATGAGTGATGAATCTAAAAAAGAAGAATTAGTAATGGAACCTAATGGAGGTGAATCTGAAGAAGATTTTATGAAAAGATGTATTCCTCATTATTTAGATAAAGGCATGGAACAAGAACAAGCAATTGCAATATGTATATCAACATTCACTGGTGATAAAGAAGAAGAAGAATCTAATTATAATGAGGCAATAAAAACTCTTGCACAAAGATTTAAAACTTATATTAATAAAATGTAATATATATAGTTTAATAATATAAGTATAAAAAAGTTAATTAATATATTATAAATAAAATAACAATTAAAAATTCATGAAAAAAACAAAATCTCAAATTATCTCTGATTTAGTAAAAACTTTATTAGGTGAAGATGATAATTCTGAAGTTACTCTTGTACAGGAAACTTTAGAAGATGGCACTATTGTAGAATATGCTGATTTAGTAAATGGTGAACCTATTTTTGTTGTATTACCTGAAGGAAATCAACCTTTAACTGATGGAGAATATACAATAAAAGATAAAATGATTAAAGTAACTAATGGTTTAATTGATGAAGTAAAAGATGTTGAAGTAAAACCAGAAGAAACTAAACCTGAAGAACCTGCAACTACTGAAACTAAACAATCAGCAGAAGAAATTAAATTAGCAATAGAAAAAGAATTAAAATCAAAATTCGAAAATGACCTTAAACTTGCAAAAGAAAAATATGATGCAAAAATATTAGAACTTGCAAAAAGCATTAAAGACTCTGGTATTATACAATCTCCAAATACTGAAAAAGAGTCAAAACCTATGAGTGCAAAAGAATTCATAATGAAAAGCATTGAAGATAAAAAGAATAACAAATAATATTAAAATAAATTAAATAAAAAATGGCAACAAACTTTAATACAACTGGATTAGCAGATTTTACTGCAGCAAATCCTCAAAAAGCATTACAACTTGTTATACTTGAAGGTATTGGAACTAAAGATGCATTTGACTTCGAAACTGGAGTTAAATATCAAACTAAAGTACCTTATATTAACAATGTTGATATTGATGTATCAACTGGCGCAATTGCTGGTTATAATAATGGAAGTGGTCAAACTACTACAGTTGACATTATATTATCTAATATTCAATTAAAAGTATATGAAAATTATACTAAAGAACAATTGAATAAAACTATATTAGCTTCTTTAGGTAAAAAAGGTACTGACCCTAGTGAACTTCCTATGGCAGATATTTTATTAACACTTAAGACTAAACAATTACACGCAACTAATGAAAAAATTATCTGGCAAGCCGATACATCAACAAGCATACAAACTGCTGGTAGCACATTAAATTCATTTGATGGTATTCTTGCACAAATGAGAGCAGGTGCTGGTGGAGCAGGAACAACTCCTGTTAATTTCAACACTGATGCTGGTATTACAGATGCATCTATTTTAAAAACTGTAAATAGTTTTTACACAAAAATGTCTGCAGTAAAACCAGAATATGTAATGATAGACACTGTATTAGCAATGAGCCCATCTCAATTTGCAGCATATTCTAGAGCTTTATATAATTTAAATGGTACAGTAACTACACAAACTATAGGTGCTGATGGAAAACCTGTTGAAGCAGCTTATATTCCTGGAACTAAAACAAAAGTTGTTCCTATGATTGGATTAAATGGTAAAAATAATTTACTTTTAACTATTCCACAAAATATTATAGTAGCATATGATTTAGAATCAGAAGATGAAGCATTAGAACTTTGGTATAATAAAGCAGCTCATAGATTTGATCTTGAAGGTCAATATAAACTTGGTGTAAAAGTTGTTGATCCAAGTAATTGTATATTTGCTTAATTAATTAAAATAAATACATAAAACATGGGAGTATTAACATCAATACCAAGAGAAGCAATAAAAGGAACAGGAGGATTACAATATGTATTAGTATCAAACTTTGATGATGTATCAACAAGTATTGATAGTTCTACAGGAATTGCAACTTTTGATCCTTCTTCTAATTCTGCTTGGAAAAAATATGTACCTCGTAAAGAATCTAGTAATTTTACTGAAACTGAAACAGGTACTCCTGCTTCTGGTATAACATCATATAATCAAGTATTAACTCTTGTATTTGCATATAATCAAAGTGCTAAACGCAATGAATTGAAAGTTTTAGGACAATCTGAAGTAAGAGCAGTAGCAGTTGATAGAAATGGAAATGCATGGTTATTAGGAGCAGAATTTGGATTAGATCTAACATCAGGTACTATAGTATCTGGAACAGTACCTACTGATATGAATGGCATGACAGTTATATTAGCAGGAAATGAAAGAGAGCCTATGGCAATTGTGCCTGCGGCAACATTAACTTTAATTACACCTTAATCTCTTTTTTCTTTTTTCATATATTAATTTTAAAAAGCCCAGATCGTCTGGGCTTTTTAGTTTAAATAAAATTGATAGATATATATTACAATTAGAACAAGTTTAATATGAGTTTTTATAAGTTTAATGACTAAATAAAATATAATTAAAATATGGTAAATATATACAAAGATGTAACTAATGATATAATAGTTAATTTACAAGAAAATGTAATTTTAACTAATCCTTATTTTATATTTGAGTTTACTGACACATATAATAGAAAAATAATATTATCATTATTAGATAAAAGTGTTAAACCTATAGCATATAATGAATTTTTTATAACAGATGGTTCGGATGCTATTTTTTATGCATCAGGAGAACTTAAAATATATGAAAGTAATATTGACACATCAATTATAGATATTAGTACAATGAATTTATTATTAACAGATGATTATAAGTTCATATACACAAAATTAAATGATATTGTATTTGATCCAACTATACAATCAACAGATTATGTATATGATACTTGTAAAAATCAAGATTTTGTATTTGATCCTATATGGGTATCAGGTAATTTACCAAAAGAAGGTATACCAGCAATAGAAATTATTCAGGATCATGATCATAGATTTATTAATGATGCATGCATTGCTTATTATAATCATATGATTATAGATACCTCTGTTGGAAATAGCAGTACTCATACAGTATATTGGAATAATGGATATTTAGAAGCAAGTACAGGAGTTCAGGGTACTATAGATTTACAAGGCACTCAAGGTATTCAAGGCATTCAAGGAACACAAGGAATAACAGGTTCTCAAGGAACAACAGGTTCTCAAGGAACACAAGGTAACCAAGGAACAATAGGTTCTCAAGGAACAACAGGTTCTCAAGGAACTTTAGGACAACAAGGAATTCAAGGAACAATAGGTTCTCAAGGAACAACAGGTTCTCAAGGAACAACAGGTTCTCAAGGAATTCAAGGAATTCAAGGAATTCAAGGAACAACAGGTTCTCAAGGAACACGAGGTGACCAAGGAATAATAGGTTCTCAAGGAACACAAGGTAACCAAGGAACACAAGGAATAATAGGTTCTCAAGGAACACAAGGTGACCAAGG
>Ga0172381_10007504_pt1 | contig 10782 bp, 10 predicted proteins | sample Leawel6488metaG_FD_119754 | JGI IMG/M metagenome (GOLD analysis project Ga0172381, IMG submission 119754) | Leachate microbial communities from a municipal landfill in Southern Ontario, Canada - Leachate well 64-88 metaG | ecosystem: Engineered > Solid waste > Landfill > Unclassified | place... | reverse complement strand
TTCCAAAGTTGATTTTCCTGTGTCTGGGTGTTTTTCAACCGGAATTCCTCTACCATCATCAGAGACTCTTACTCTAGTATTTGGCAACAAAGTAACTTCTATATTCTTTGCATATCCACCCATCGCTTCATCTAAACAGTTATCTACAACTTCCCAAATCAAGTGATGCAAACCATCAATTCCAGTAGAACCAATATACATTCCGGGTCTTAATCTTACTGGCTCCAATCCTTTCAAAACTTGAATATCTTTTGCTCCGTATTCACCTTCTTTTCTAGTTTTTTTAGCTTCCATTTTAGGCTCTTCTTTTTTTACTTCGGTTTTTCTTTCTTCTTTCGGCTCTGATTTTTCCACTTTGTCTTCTTTCACAATCTTTTTTGGTTTTTCTTCTTTGACTTCTTTTTTTTCAACAGGTTTTTTTGCCACATTCATTTTTAATGCAACCTTATCTTTTTTTCCTTGTCCCTCCGTAGCCTTGGCGGAGGAGGATGGCTTTTCCTCTGATTTTTCTTTAATGTTTAACTTCATATTTTTATCTTTATATTCTAAGATTATATCCTAACGCAAAACTGCATTCAAATCTTGTTTTGTTTTCTGCCTAATTTTTTCTTGAATTTCATTTGTTTCTTCGTTGGTTAATGTTCTCTCATGAGACCTATAAACGATTCTGAATGTGTAGCTCTTTTTGTCCTTTCCAAATTTTGCTTCGTCCTCGTACTCATCAACCAGCTTTACTTCTTCAATTAAATTTTCGGCAAAGTCTCTGACAATTTCGTAGTAATTATTAAGGTTTATATTCTTGTCAATAATAAAAGAAATATCTCGGGATGTTTCAGGGTATTTACTAACCTCTTTAAATTTGCTGTTTATGTCTTTGAACTGGCTTGTAATTCTTGAATCCTCGGACCATAAAATTCTAATGTCGGGAATTTCCATTTTAATCATTGCTAATCTTTCTCCAAATCCGAATGCCCAACCGTTATAGATTTCCGGATCCAATCCAAAGTTTTTCAAAACCACAGGGTTAACAAGTCCGGCGCCGTTAACTTCCAGCCATTCCCCGTTAAACATAATATCCATCTCAAGGCTCTCCACCGTGTAAGGAAAAGTGTCATCTAAAAATTTATACTCAATATTATCCCCGAAAATTCCTTTTGCCAAATCAACCTGAACGTCTTTCAGATCTTGCTGAGTGATAATTTTTTTATCTTTTTTACAAATCAATAAACCATCAATTTGATGAAAGGCAGGAAAATGGTGTCTATCAATCTCGTCTTTTCTATAAACAATTCCAGGAGCTAATGCTGCTATTTGACCTTCTGTTTCCAGCCTGTTTAAAACCTCTGGATCTTTTAAATAAAAAGACCAAAAGGCAGTCATCTGCGTCCTTAAAATATGAGTTTCGTCCAGATAATAAGTATCTGTTTCCTTTCTGCTTGGATGATCTTTGGGGGCGTTTAAAAGGTCAAAGCACTGTTCAACTGTTATAATTTTAGGGAAATCAACTATATCAAAATCCTTAAACCTTGGAAGATTTATTATTTGATCAAACAGAATCTTAACAGGAGAATTTTCCTTTTTTGTTAAATCCGGAAGCTTTAACAACCTCTTGATTCTTTCTGCTTTGGTATCGGTTCTCTTTTGGAGTTCCTCAATCAAAACATCCTCGTTTTCGTCTTTTATTACTATGTTTCTTGCCATATTTTTATCTTAGATTCTCCTATTTTACCTCAAAAACAACATTGAATCAATAGCAAAAAACGACCTTGTTTCCAGCCGTTTTTTACTTCTATCATACCTATTGGATACCTAAAGTTTGGGTTTCAAGCGGGAATTTAGGAATTTTAAACCCGTTAAACCAATCCTGAGTTGAAGAGCCGTTAACGTCACTATGTATGGAAAATGCCAATGCGGATTTATCTGACCAAAGTATGTTATAGCTGGTTGATAGATTGCTTGTCTGGCTTGAGGACAATCCGTAAATTCCCGTAAATATATTTTTAAGGTAACCGTTTGAAGAATAAACAGTATCCTGAGGAATGCTGATGGAACCGGAAGATGTTGAAGCAAAACCGACTAACTCAGCCTTTAAAGTATATGTTTGAGTAGTACCTGCTTTTATTGTTTCCTCTTTATCAAAAATTAAAATCAGATTAGTATCCCCAAGACCTAGTGCGGTAGATATGTTTGTAAACACATTATTTAAACTTTTTCCTATCGTCACAGAACCAGTATAATCTGTGGTTCCTTTAAATAATTTAAAATTTCTTAGTCTGGGATAATTTTTGTTGGAATCGCTGAGTGAAATTTTAAATATAATTTGTTTTACAGCGACATCCCCTGCTTTGTCGGCTGAAATATTAAAAGTATATATGTCGCTGCTTGCCCCGTTTGATGATTTTCTGTTGGAACTTTCTGCTGAAAAAGTCGGCAAACTTCTAAAGGCGTAAACATTGCCGACTGTAACCCCGGCAGAAGCCAAAGAGATATTATCATAAAAGGAAACCACGCTGGAACTGTAATCGCTGGCAACCCCATCCATTGGTGTTTTATCGCTGTCTGTGGCTTTGACATAAACTAAGGTTGGAGCAATATTTTTATTTACATTAAGGGGCGATGTTGAGGAGCTTAAAGTATAAGAAACTGTCACTGATTTTGAGCTGTTAATCGGGATTGTAAAATCTAAATTTGAAAAATCCAAAATATAGCCATTGCTGTTGTAAGATTCTGTTGTGAATTTTGATGGCAATACGGCTTGCGTCTCTGTATCCAGTAAAACAGCCTTGGATATAAGAGTTGCTCCCAAAGATATTGGCACAACAAATTTTAATTTGGATACAGTAAACGAATCTTTGTAGGCTTCAAATTTAAATTGACCGGCATTTATCATCTGATTTGCCACCACTATTTTAGACTCCGTCGTTGATCCGTCTGCCGAAACAGCCAAAGACTTTGTTCCAAACGTTGAACTTTGTCCAGCCAAAATATTACCCGAATTGGTAGAAACTGCTGTTTTAGATTTTTCCATTGTTCCGTTTATCAATAAGCCCGATGAAACAACAGAGTTCACTGGAATAGAAGAATCTATATCCCCGTAAAGCGAAAAATTAATTGTTTGACCGGATAATATTTTATAATTTAGCGGCCAATAGTTACTGCCCACCGTCACCCCCCTCACTAGTGTTTTATTGTTGTCATATTGGATATATGTATTTTTAACATACAAGTTAACAACCAATCCTGAATCAATGGAAAGATTAGCCTGCACCTGGTTGAGATTTATCGCCTCTGCTGTGCCATTGGTCAAATTAAAATCCGCTAACTTAAATCCTAGCTGCGGAGACGTGACAGATTTATTCGTGTATCCAGAATTTTTAGTTAAATCCAAAGACCCGCTTAATTGAGTTTGACCGGTTGTTGTAGCCGGAATCGCGGTCGTTGCAGCAGAAGTTGATGTGCCTGCCAAATCCGCATTAATCACTTCCCTGGTTAACGGACCAACGTAGCCCGTAGATCTTATACTTTTACTTGCCTGATAACTCTTAACAGCACTGTATGTCAATGAATAAAAATTACCGGTAGCATTACCTGTTAAAAATCCCTTTCCTATAAGATACTGCTGGAGCTCTCTCACCTCGCTGTTGGCAACCAGACCATAATAAAGATCAGTGTCTATCGTGCCATAGGCTAAAAATGGGGTAAATAATAGAACCAAAAATAATATAATTTTTTTCATATTTTTTTGTTTGATTTAATTATCTAATTATAACAAAAAGTCGCCTTAAAGACGACTGATTGGAATATATTTAGAAAACATACTGAATAACCAGTCCCGCAACAACACTGATTCCAAAAAGCATAGACATTATAAGCAGGGCGTTTTTTCTTTGTTTTTCTTCTTTCAATAAAATCAATATCCCCAATCCCCCGCTTGCCGACAATCCGGCTATAACAGATCCATAAGTTATTATTCCTTTTAGATAAAGTTCTGTAATCGCAACAGAGGCGGCGCAATTAGGAATAAGCCCAACCAGCGCTGCCAAAAATGGCTGCAATGTTTTGTGGTTCATAAGAAAGTCGGCAAAAGCTTCCCCGCCCGATTTCTCAACCAAAAAATTTATTAATACGGAAACCGCAAAAATAAAACAGAAAATTTTCAGGGTGTGAATTATCGGATGCAAAAATATTTCCTTTGGATTAAAATCTTTTGAAATAGAACTGGCAGAATGTCCGCAGCATCCATGTTCATCTACAACAGATTCGTGATGATGTTCTTTATCGTCCTCCCCCTTTTCATAGGCTTTTATGTGCGATAATATCTCTTTGTTTTTTTTCCTGAAAATATAATCCATCAAATATCCGGCAACTAATGCAATAAGAATTTTAGTCAGAATCAACGGCAAAATAATTCCCGCTTTTTCTGGCTGAGATAAAATTATTGGAATAGCTTCGTCGGAAGTGGAAAGATAAATTGCCATAAGCGTTCCGATGGTCACCAGTCTTTGCGTATACAAAGCCGTACCCATAACTGAAAAACCGCATTGCGGAAAACTTCCGGCTAAAGCTCCAATAAACGGCCCGACAGGACCGGACTTCTGAACCGCCTTTCTTATTTTTTCGCCAAATTTATATTCAATAAGTTCTATGCCAATGTATATCAACAACAGCAAAGGAATCATTTTGGCGGTATCCCAAAAGGCATCTAATAAAATTTCTGACATATTTAAATTATTTTAAAATTTAGTTTAGTCACTATATATTATTTACATTGTAATGCCAATCTCAAACTAACTAAATTATCTTCCATTTCCGTAAAATAATTTTTGTTGCTTTTAGCTTCTTGGCTGCTTAAAATTTCTATGGGATTTAAAACTAATGTTTTTGCTCCCACGCTGGTTGATATATCATCAGCCAACTCAGAGTTTGGCGCTCTGTCAAAAAATATATATTTGATGTTTTGTTCTTTAAAAAAATCTGTAATATTTTTTAACTGCTGTTCTGAAAGCTTAGTATCCGGAGACAATCCAGAAATTGATATCTGGCTTAAACCATAGTCTCTTGCCAAATAAAGAAATGCTGGATGAGATGTAACAATATCCGTATTCTCGCAACTTGCCAATCCGCTTCTGTATTTTGCGTCTAAATTTTTCAACTGAGATCTCAATTTTGCAGCGTTGGCTTTGTAATAATCCGAATTTTTAGAATCTGCCTGCAAAAAACCAGCCAAAATATTATTTACCATCTCTTCAGCCAATGCCGGAGACAGCCAAATGTGCGGATCCAACACGTCTTCTTTGCTTTCAATAACCTGGTTCTCGTTTAAATTTGCAGACGCGATTGTAACGGCTATATTTTTTTCCTTGGCAATATTCTGAATATCCCCAGCCCAAGATTCCAAACCAAGCCCATTTAAAATAATTAAGTTATAGTTTTCAATCGTAGTAATATCCTGAGCTGTGAGTTTATAATTATGAGGATTTGATCCTATGGGGGCGATATTTAAAAGATCAATCTTGTCCCCGCCGATTTGCTGGGCAAAAAAATAAAGTGGATAAAAACTTGTTGCCACTTTTATTTTGACATCTTCTTTTTTGGTAAAACGCCTCTCTCTAAAACCATCCGCGGAGGTCCATAAGTCGCCTGCAATAAAAATAACCAGGCAGACAGATATAATGGACAAAAGACCCAAAATAATATCTTTTTTATTCATATGGCTTTTATTCTACCAAAAAATGTTTGAAAAGGCGACCCTGCCAAACCAAAAAAGATTTTAGATATGAATCTATTTGTGATAAGATAGACTAAACATAAATTGTAAACCTATATGAAAATAAGATTTTTAGGCGCTGCCCAAAATATTACAGGATCCAAACATTTAATCCAGACAAACGGATATAACCTGCTTTTGGACTGCGGTTTTTATCAAGGCAGAAGAAAAGAATCAAACGAACAAAACCAAACTCTTCCGTTTAATGAGAAAGATATTAATGCTGTAATACTTTCCCACGCGCACTTGGACCACTGCGGAACCTTGCCGGTTTTGGTCAAAAATGGATTTGTGGGAAAAATATATTGCACAGCAGCCACAGCAGAAATAACAAAACAAATTTTGTTAGACTCTGCGGGCATTCAGTTTTACGATGCTGAATACTTTAACAAGCACATAAAGGATGAATCTGAAAAAATTTATCCAATTTACACTGAAGCCGATGTTAATAAAACTTTAGAGTATTTTGAGACGGTTGATTATTTTAAAGCAAGCAATAAATGGACTCAGCTTAATGAGAATATCCGATTCAAATTTTACGATGCCGGACACATTTTAGGATCTGCAATCACACTGCTGGAAATAAAAGAAAATAACATAACAAAAACATTAGTTTTTACAGGAGATCTTGGCAGAGACATTGCGCCAATCCTAAGATCTCCGGAATCAATTGAAGAAAATATAGATGCGGTTATTTCTGAATGCACATACGGAGACAGGCTTCATGAGCCGGTTTCAGATGTTAAAAAACATCTTAGCGAGATAATAACCGAAGCTGTTAAAAATAAAAGTAAGATTATTATTCCAGCTTTTTCTTTGGGTAGAACACAAGAGATTGTTTATGTCTTGCACAAGCTCTTTGATGAAAATAAAATTCCGTCCCTGCCGGTTTTTGTTGACAGCCCGCTGGCAACAGATATCACTGAAATTTTTGCCAGATACACAGAATATTTTGACGAAGATTTCTGGAAAGACTTTGGACACAATGGCGACTCCCCCTTCTCATTTAAAAAATTAATCTACACCCGAAATTCTGAAGAATCAAAAGCTTTGAATAAAAAGGATGGACCTTTTATAGTTATCTCCGCATCAGGAATGGCGGAAGGAGGGAGAGTTTTGCATCATTTAAAAAATAATATTGGAGATAAAAATAACATTGTCTTAATCGTTGGATACCAGGCAGAAAACACATTGGGCAGAAGACTACAGGATGGGGTCTCCCCTGTCAAAATCTATGGAGAGTATTATGATGTTAAAGCAAAGATAATAACACTGCATGAATTCAGCGCGCACGCAGACCAACAAGGATTGTTAAATTATATAAAAAATATTAAGAACCTTAAAAAAGTTTTTCTGGTTCACACAGAATTGCAATCAGCCAAAACTTTTGAAAAAATACTGAAAGATGCTATGCCATCGGTTTCAATCGAAATCCCCAGCTACGGACAATCAGCAGACTTATAATTAAAAACCGCCTTTCGGCGGTTTTTAATTTACTTTAATTTTTATATTTTAAAAAAGGATTTTCCATATTAAAAGTTATCCTTGGAGTTTGATTATCTATAATATCAAATGACACATTATACTTCATATGATAAATCATTGAAGTTGCGCAGAACAATGCTTTAGAATAATCAAATCCAATCTTTTCTGAAACCGCCTTAACCTCCTTTTCTGATTTCCCCTCAACTTCCACAAAAGGCTCTAGGAATGGCCATTCATCAATACAAATTTCAACTCCATCTAATTTCCAAATTTCTCTTTTCGTTTCTTGATAAGCCTTCATCTTGCATCCAACTGTCTTTAACAATTCTTCACCTGCCTTAAAATCGTTTATGGTTAAATTTATTTCCTTCTGGTCTTCAATATTCGTCCCATCAATTTCCTTATAACTCATCGTTATTTTGTCTTGTTCATCCCTGACCCGCAACCAGGCGATATCTTTTTTATAATCATTTGGCAGACTAAAAGTAACACGCTTTTGCATAAACTCTGGCTTAACTAATTCTGCTCCAACTTCTGCTAACTTTTTTCTAATTTCTTCCTTATCTATATCTAAAAAAGTAGCTTCGTATTCTATTTCCATATTGCTTTTAATAATTACTAAAAGCAATAAAACATGCGCCGAAAGCCAATACTGGTATTAAAATAAATAATAACAATGCTAATTTTACACCTTTTGCTATATATCTTCTTTCTGTTCTAGAAATAAAATTAATTAGTGCAATAAAAATAGCAGTCGCTAAAATTATCAAAGCTAAGGTGGCATATGGTGACAAATAGAATGAGCCAATTAAAGGAAACCATGAAAGATATAATAAAATTAACGTCCCTAAAAATCCGATAACATAATCTATGACCTTTCTTGATGTTTTAAAATAATAATCTTCATTTCTAATGATTTTGCTTTCTTCCATATAATATTTTATTTTTTAATATTAAATATAAATTTTTAGTATCATTTCTCGTCAAATAAATTATAACAAATAAGGATATTATTTGAAACGCCGTTAATCCAAACAGGACTACATTATTTACCCTGATGAATTCTATAAAAAATCTAAAAGTGAAATATAATACCATTAAAATTTTAAAGAGCCTGCCAGGATTTTTATCTTTGTCCCTTACACTCAAAAGATAAAAAAACATTCCAAACATAAAAAGCGATTCATAGAGTTGGGTGGGGTGTCTCAAAATGCCATCCCCAAAATTTACTCCCCATGGCAAGGAAGTGGCCTTGCCATAGCAACATCCTACAAAAAAACATCCTAATCTTCCGATTGCCACGCCAATTGCGATAGCTGGCGCAAAAAAATTTCCTTTTTTTTCTTTAGTTCCTAATATTTTTTTAACTATATTTACACCTATTGTTCCTCCTATTAGTCCTCCTACAATTGTTCTTCCATAAAAAATAACATCTGTACTAAAAATATTTTGAAAAAAATATTTATATTCAATAGCCCAATCTAAAATTTTGGCTCCGATAGTTCCACCAATCAAGGCTCCTAAAATAATATTAAAACTATTCGCGCCAAATTGGTTATATTTTTTTGCTTCGTAATAATACACAGCCAAACCAACCAACACCCCTAACATAACAAAAAAGGTATACGCTGAAATGGGCATGCCCATAATGTTAAATAAAATAGAGTGTATCCCCCAATTTTCTACTGGAATGAAATGAACATCTATCATAATCTTTTGGCAAAAGCGCAACAGCTCTTGTTTCCCATACATTCATAAAGCTTTGAAGCAGGACACATTCCAAAGGCAGAAATAGTTTTTAATATAGCAAACACAAATACTAGAATCCAGCCAACCTTAACATTTATAAGATACAAAAATATAAGACAAATCAAACTTAAAACCGTGCCCATAGTATGAGCGAATTTCATTGCGTTCTCGTTTAGAATTTCATCTTGCGATTTTATAACCTTGCCGACTGTATATTTGTAAAGTAAAATCATCGGAGCTTTCTGGATCTTTAATAATGCAGATGCGGCTAGCAACAAAAAAACTAAAACTAAAAGCCATTTAATGTGAAATAAAAAAGAAACCCAAACTAAAATTGCTATAGTATATCTACAGAAAGCGAATCCCGCTTTAGATACTGAAACTGGTTTATATTTCGTCATTTTTTTATTTTTAATAATTTAGGGAAAAACATACCCGCCCTTAACTTATATTTATTATAATCGGGAAATTCTTTTTCTAAAAGCTTTTCTTCTTGTTTAGCTCGATAATACATAAAAGGGATAAAGATAAAAGTATTGGCTAAAAATGCATAGTAATTTAAATAGATTAAACAGGCTCCATAAAAGGCCCAAATCAGTGAGGCGTACAAAGGATGCCTTACTAATCTGTAAGCACCCTTTTCAATTAATGTATGATGTTTATAAATTTTTATATGATTTGCCCAATTTGACCCCAGGCTTAATCTCCCCCAAATATTTATAGAAGACCCGACTATTACTAAAATCAAACCTAGCGATATTAAGGGTAGTCTTACATATAAATCATCTACTTCTACCTCCCCTATTTTGAACTTTATCAATAGATAAAAAAAGATAAAAAAGATAAACATTGTTCCCGTAGCAACAATGCTTTTTTTCTCATCTTTTGTTCTATTGTCAGAATCAAATTTTATAAAATCAATTATTACTGAAATAAAAACTGCACAAAAACATAAGACAATAACGGATGTGCCAAGTAATTCAAAAATTCCAAAAGGCGCACTAAGTAATTCTGCTATTTTTAAAAAAATATTTATATACATTATTTTCTATGCAACATATTATACGCAGAAAAAGGAATTTTCTTTAAGTCTGGCGTAATAATATGCACACATTCTTTTTTCATAGATTTCATATCAAAATTGTATGCGTCAACAAAGGAAACAATGCTTATCCTAAAAGTATTTTCGCTAACATAATCTATTTTTTCCTTTTGTGACTTTAAAAAGAAATTGTCAGGAATAATCGGTTTTAGTTTTCCAAATAAATTAAGATAATCACAACAACCTTCACTTTTTGAAAAGATATTTTCGGCAATATCTTTTAAAATATCTTCTGGGTCAAATTTAAATGTATTTCTTATAACTGGTAGGTATTCTTTGGTATTTATATTTCTTATTATCGGTATAAATTCATCATTTAGGCGATACAAATAAGTTATAGCAACCCTGTCAACATCGCAAGGAAGAGGAATAAAATCACTTTTCTTAATCATTCCGCTTAACTGTTTTTCGATGCTATTTATAATCCCAGTTATTGTTATCCTATTTTGGTCTCCATCTAATCCGCCCATTCTGCCGAAGTATGCAATCGGCTGGAAGTTTACGCCCCTTATATATTTTGTATCTATGCCAAATTTTACAATTTTTCCAATTTCTTGGTCATTCATTCCCTTCTTAATAGTAGCAACAAGTGTTATTGGTATTTTATATTTAGTTAAATTTTCTATTGCCTTTTTCTTAATCTCCCATAATTTTTTACCTCTAAAATCTTGATACACTT
>Ga0172381_10007503_pt1 | contig 10784 bp, 23 predicted proteins | sample Leawel6488metaG_FD_119754 | JGI IMG/M metagenome (GOLD analysis project Ga0172381, IMG submission 119754) | Leachate microbial communities from a municipal landfill in Southern Ontario, Canada - Leachate well 64-88 metaG | ecosystem: Engineered > Solid waste > Landfill > Unclassified | place... | reverse complement strand
TAGTTTAAGATTTAATCATCCAGATATTTTAGACTTTATACATAGTAAAGAAAATGATGGTGGTCTTAGTGCAATGAATATATCTGTTACAATTACAGATGAAGAAATGTACAAAATTAAAAACAATGAAGATATTGATTTAATTTGGGAAGGAAAAATATATAAAACAGTAAAAGCAAAAGAATTATTTAATAATATTATTGATGGGTTATGGGAAAATGGGGAACCAGGTTGCCTTTGGACTGATTCTATTAATCGAGATAATCCATTTAATCTTCAAGATGGAAAATTTAATAGTAATAATAAACATTATATGAGTACGACCAACCCTTGTGGGAGATAGTTTCCCTCAAGTAAAACATCGGAGAAAATCGGTGGAGGCCATATGGCTAGTACCGAGGTAAGTCTTTAGATTACGCAAGGCTAAAGAGTACCGTAGAGCATAGGAAATGAATAAATATAATTTTCCCAAGAGTCTCCGACACGATGAAGATGAAGGAAATCTGAGTGAAAATGTATGCCGAGCCAGATCGGATTTAACCGATAGTAGCTGAAAAGCAATGGGGGAAACCTCTGGAAGTAGTGGATAAAAAGCCATTACGGTAACAAAACTGGAACAACCACTTGAAGGATATGAATTTTGCAACTTAGGAAGTATCAACTTAGAAAATTTATACAATAAAAAAGCAAGAAACATAGATTGGGAATTGTTTGAATTAGTAATTAAAAATTCAATTAGATTCCTTGATGATGTTATTGAAATTAATGAATATGTTTTGCCCGAATTTGAAGAAAATGTTTTAGCTAATAGAAAAATTGGTGTAGGGGTAGCAGGATGGGCTAATTTATTAATCAAAATGGGGATTCGCTATGATAGTGAAGAATGTCTTGAATTTATAGATAAAGTTTTTGAATTTAAACGAAAAATTGAACGAGCATATAATACTGAACTTGCATTAGAAAAAGGTAATTTCCCTAGTTGGAGTGAAAGTATTTATGCTAAAACTAACACTCCTGCTAGATGTGCAACTATCTCGACACAAGCTCCGACAGGCAGTATTGCAAGTATTTTAAATACAACTGCTTATGGAATAGAACCTCTTTTTGGAGTAGCTGTTCTTAGAAGAATTGTTACAGGGGAAATGTATGAAGCTAGTGAATTATTTGCAACTATGCTACATAATATCATCAAAGATGAAATTAAAGAACAGGCAATTATTAAAGAGTGTTATAAAAAAGGTACTGCTCAAATTAGTTCTGTACCAAAAAAACTAAAAGAATTATTTAGATGTGCTAATGATATTTCTCCTGAATGGCACATTAAAACTCAAGCACAATTCCAAAAGTATTATGACAATGCGATAAGCAAAACTGTGAATGCCCCTGAAAATGCGACAAAAGATGAATTATTTGAATTGTTAATTAAAGCATGGGAAATGAAAATTAAAGGTGTTACATATTATCGCAATAATTCAAGGCAAAATCAAACAATGCAAATTGGTGATAGTAAAAATAATAATATTAAACTTGATTCAATTCAACCAATTAGTAGATCGTCTATTGGTAAAACATATGGTGTTACTGATAAATATGTAAATGCATGTGGTTCATTTTATTTATCTATTAATCGTGATAAAGATGGAAATATTGTTGAATCATTTGTAAATACAAGTAAAAGTGGAACATGTAAATCTAATATTGATGGTCTTAATAGAATGGTTTCATTAGCATTAAGATCAGGCACTAAAGTAGAAGAAATTATAGATCAATTAAGAGGAATCACTTGTGCAGCTTGTACTAGAGTTAAAATTAAAGGTGAAAAGAAAATAGATGGTTTATCTTGTCCTGATATTATATCAAAAGCACTTCAAGAAGAGTATAATAGTAAAACAAAATTTATTTCAGAGAGTATTGATATAATTGAAGAAGTTGATGAAAATGGTTGCCCTGAATGTCATAGTCCAATGCAATTAGTAGAAGGTTGTAGTGTATGTTCTAATCCAGATTGCGGTTATTCTCGTTGTGGGTAATAATATAGTATAATAAAATAAATAAATGAAAAGAGGAAATTAAGCATGATGAAACAACAAGAACAAGTAAAGGAATTTCAATTAGCTTTTAATCATCCAGTAGCAAATGTACCTACATTTATGGATAAAAATAGAGCAGAAGCTAGAATGAATTGGGTAAAAGAAGAAGTAGATGAATTTCTAGATGCAAATAATGTAATAGATCAAGCTGATGCCTTAGTAGATGCTCTTTATTTTATTTTAGGAACTGCTGTAGAAATTGGAGTAGACTTAGAACCCGTATTCAATATTGTACAAGAAGCAAATATGTCTAAACTATGGTGTGATGGCAAACCTCATTTTAGGGCAGATGGTAAAGTAATAAAACCTGAAGGATGGCAAGCACCAGAACCACAAATTCAAGCAGAAATCGAAAGACAAATGAAGTAAAATATAATAAATATGTATAATGGGGGGAAAATTATATTCACCCATTATACAAGGAGGAGAGAAAGAATATCAATCTTAAAGATATTGAAAGTTTAAAATCTGGATCAGAATTAGATGATCTTATTAATAAATTGTATGGGAGTATTAATTTACACTGTTCTACAAATATAATAGATGCTATAGATATATTGGAAAGAGAATTAATTAGCTATTATATTTTAAAAAGAGAAACAGGAAACTATAATGTTAGGTTTCAACCATTTACAAAAGGAGGTTATGCTGTTCCTTATGCTTGTTTAGAGGGAGAAAACTTACCAGAAGCAATATGTAAAAGTCTATTAATAAAAAAATTCAACATAAGAAAAATAAAAGCTAAAGAAGAAATTATAATTAAAGGAAAGAAAAAACACCTTTCTGCTATGCCAGATACCTTAAAATATTATATTATTTAAATATACATAAAAACTGCATTTGGTGCTATTATAGAAAGGAGTAAAAATAGATGGCTTTAGCATATAGCATGACATGGATAGCAACCGCAATAGCAACATCAGTAGGAATTTATTACACTAAAGACGCAAGTTGTTTATGGGCAATGTTAATACCTGCCATGATTAGTATGAAATTTAGAAATAATACTAAAAATGATAAAGATAAAATTTAAGTAAAGGCTTAAAATAAACATTTTAATTGATTATTAAATAAATTTAGGAAGGTGTTTTAAATATGGCAAAATTAAGTAATGATTGGCGGAATGGATTCGAAGGGAGTTTTCAAACAGAAGAAGATGTAATTGAATTTATTTTTGAGCATATAGATACAAAAGGATGGAAAACTAGCTATAAAGACTTAGGTGGATATGGAGAACCAAATGAAACAATTAAAATAAATCCTGATGACAAAAAAGAAATTTTATATAATTTTATGATGAGTTTAATAAGTAAGGAATGAAAATGGAATTTGATGTTATTAAGAAAGGGTGTTTAAATTTGAAACATATAGATCAAGAGAGAATTGATGAAGTATTAAAAAATATCATTGACAATACTAAAAATTCAGGAAATCAAATTGGAAAAGCTTTTAAAGACTTTGCACCAAAACTAGAAGATTATCTTAGTAAAGCAAACTTTCTAATTAAAGTAAGATATAATAACTGGAAAAATGAAATTGGAGTTAGAACAATTATTCCTCAAAAAATTTGGTATGGACATACAGAATATCATTCTGATAGTCAATGGTTAATGGATGTTTGGGATGTTGAAAAAGATGCTCAAAGAACATATGCAATGATGGATATTATAGAATTTATTAAGGAGAATTAATAATATATGCAAACTTCATACTATGCAAAATACAAAGGCAACAATGCTGTATCAATAGCAGGTAAATGTCCAACTTGGTATAAAGACAGAGAGTACAAAAAGTTAGCCCCTAAATACTGGTTCTTTGCTAAATACAAACAAGATGGAGATAAAGAATTTTATACAGAACAATATCAAAAAGAAGTCTTAGATAAATTAAATCCTCAACAAGTATATGAAGAATTAGGTGTAGATGCTGTATTGCTTTGTTGGGAAAAGAGTGGAGAGTTCTGCCATAGGAGAATCGTTTCATCTTGGTTACAACACAAATTAGGAATTGTAGTTGAAGAAATATAAATTAATATAATATGGAAGGAAGAATTTATAATAATTGAAAAAGTGTTTAATAGAAAATTGTATTAATAAATATTTTGCAAAAGGATATTGTAAGCTTCATTATCAACAAATTTATAGATATGGACACATATTAGAAGATAAAAAAGATATTGTAGGAAATATTTATTCGTCAAATAATAATGGAAATTTTAAAGTTTTAGAATACAAATATTCTGATAGCAAAAATAGGTTTTATCTTATTGCATTTATTGAAACTAAAACACAATTCATATGTACTAAATCTAGAATTATATCAGGAAATATAAAAGATTATAACTTTAAATCTGTTTTAGGAGTTGGTTACTTAGGAGATATTAAGCCTTATAAATATAAAAAGTTTTATGATGTATGGTTTGCAATGATGGATCGTTGTTATAATGAAAATTGTAAAACTTATAATAATTATGGAGGCAAGGGTATTACTGTTCACCCTGATTGGCATTGTTTTAAAATCTTTGTAGATGATGCTGTTAATATAATAGGATATGATGAAATTAAATTTAAAAATAACGAATTACAATTAGATAAGGATTTATTACAAAATGATATTGCATTTAATAAGAAACTATATTCAAAAACAACCTGTATGTGGTTAGAAAATGCAATTAATGCTAGTATAAAACCTTCTCAACAAAGAAAATTTAAAGCCATTTCACCTACGGGAGAAGTATTTTTCGATGATAATCAAAGAAAATTTTCTAAAGAACATAGAATTACTTTTATTAATAAATATTTAACAAAACAAAGAAAAAATAAAAATGGTTGGCAATTTGAATACATAGATTAATTTTATGGTTAGAAAAATTAGGAATTGAGGTAAAAGAATATAATGTTTAATTGGTTTAAAAAAAATAAAGAGACACCTGAAAATAAAATAGAAACAATTGCCACTAATACTATTCCAAAAGAACCAAATCGTACTTTACGTATTGAATTTAAAAATGGTAAAAATTTAAGTTATGATGTTGAATCAGAGAAATTTCCATATGTTTATAGAAAAATTATTAATTGGTATTTTGCAAGAGAAAGTAAAATGTATATATTCATTTATAAAAATGGTCAAGTAATATTTAATCGTGATGATATATTAATAATCCAAACGGATAAAAGGAGTTAAGTTATGGAAAATAAATTATTAGTTTTAAAACAACAATTTTGTAACTGGTATTGTTATTTTAAAATAGATGGAACCTATAGTGATCATGTTCATTGTTGTGAATGTGATAAAGATATTTATTATGAAATGCAAGAAATGTGTGAAATATGTCAAGTTAGTGAATATATAAAATTTATCAGAGATGAATTAGGAGGAGATAAATAATGCGAGACAAAACTAGAATTAAACCATTTTTAGAAAAATAGAACAACTCTGGATGATCAATCCAGATTTAAGATTTGGTCAAATTATTTATATTTTAGCAGATGAAATTGGTAGAGATATATTTTTCCCTGAAGAAAAAGAATGGGAAGAAAAGATTGATAATGTAATTAAAAAACATAAATTAGGATATTAAAGGAAGTGAGAATAAATGTATATTGAAAAACTATTTGAATTAAATAAGTGTGAACTAAGTAGCAATGATGGATATAAATATGTAATAACTACATATGATGATGAAACAACAATTGAATATTTTGAAAAAGATATTGCAGATGGGGAAATGAAACCAAAAGGTGCCAAATACAATATTCCAAGTTGTCATGATATTCAAATTTGCGAAAAGATTATCAAACTAAGAAAAGCATTTAAATAATAAAAATAATTTAGGAAAGAGGTGGAAACTATGTTCTTTTGGCCAATAAGGAATTACTTCAAATTAAATAAGTTTATGAATATAAAATTTTTTCATAATTCATTATTGTGGACTGTTGGATTTAAAATTTCTTATTATAATCTAAATCCAAAACAAAAAATATTAGCAGATGAATTTGCAAAAAGATTAAAAATATTAGATGGGATCAATTAATGATTTGATAGGCTTATTGAAAGGAGGTGGAATAAATGTATCTAACGAATGAACAAGCTGAAAAATTACAAAAGCATGTAAATATGATTCAACAAATAATAAATGAAGGAAAATGTATAATTCCAAACAAACTAGATATAAAAGAAGCAATAAATACCATTGTTAATTCAACTAAAGAAGCAGGGCATATCATTAGCGAATCCTTAAAAGAAATTTCAAACAAATCAAAATAAGAAAGAGGTAAAGAAAATGATTGATCTATACAAAGTTTATAATGATATTTTTGATAGATTCTGTGAAAAGATACAAATAAGATTTATCCAATATGGAGATAGAAATATTGAATGTGATTGTAATAAGAGTATATATCTTCCAAAGAAAGAAATTATTATCGAAAATATTGATACCATGACATTTGAAGAAATTACAAATGCTATCTCATTTCAAATTAAACTAGAATCAAGATCTATAAATGTCATATATAACAATTATGATATATCTTTAAGAGTAGTGATAGATAATATGCGAGAAAAAAATAATAAAATTATTTTTGATATAGGAGTATGTGGTATTGGTAATAGCTGTATTAGTAAATAAAATTTATTAGATAATAATTAGTTAAATTTATCCAGACCTAACTAAACAAAAATGTAAAATTAAGGGTAGTGACCTACACTAGAAAGAGGTAAAAATATGGATAAAATATTAAAACAAACTGAAGATAACGTAACAGAATTATTAGGTGGAAAAATAAACAAAGAAAAGGTAAATATACTAACGGAAAAATTAGATTTTGTAATTAAAACAAAAATATCTGGTCAGGACATGGATATCTTTAGAACAAGTATACGAGATATTTCTAATTACATATCTAAGGATGTTAATTATCTTATCATTAAATTATTCATACAAATTGGTAAACCAGATACAAATACGAATGAAGATAGAAATAGTAGAATTTTGGATTTTAAAGACAAAAATAATGTATATTTGTTTATTAAACCTAAAATCAAAAATTATGTAACATTTAAGACTTTAGAAGGCGTTGAAAATTATCAAAAAGAAGAAATGGATAAAAATGAATTTTTTCTTCTTTTACCAGTAGAGAATGGAAAAATTAGCACTATAAATTTAATATAAACAAATAATAATTAATAGTTAGGTCTGGATATTAAATAAACCCATAGCAGAGGGGTTATACTTTGCTAAATAATAATAAATTAAAATTTGGAGTGATAAAAATGATAAATTTCACAACTGAAGAAATTAAAATATTAGAAAACGAGTTATTAGAAGATATTAGAGTGTTTAATGTGTCTTTTAAAGATGGCGAAGATATAGATGAAAGTATGATTCATATGTTTACTACTGCTAAATATTTATTAGCAAATATAAATAAATTGAATGAGATTGTAAATTTAATGGTATTGAAATGCTGGACTAAGTTTTATGATTCTTTTGATGATGAAGTTCATGAAAAATATTATACAAAAGAAGAAAACGAAATGTATAAGAAAATATTAAATTATAATGTTCAATGTAACGCATTGGTGCATTAATACAAATAAATAATAATAATAATGGAGAACTTGCAAGTTATAAAGTGTCGCGACACCTCCTACTGATCATAGGAGAATATAGTGGAAAGTAATGTTTTTAGTATTGAATACATATTAGAAAATGGTTTGAATGAAAGTGCTTATGGGTTTATATACATAACTATTAATGAGATTAATAATATGAAATATATTGGTCAAAAAATGTTCCGCAAAGATTGGAAATATTATATGGGCAGTGGAATTCGTTTGATAAATGTTTTTAAAAAATATGGCAAGGGAAATTTTAGTAGAGAGATTATAGCTATCGCATATTCTAAAGAAGAATTAAATGAATTAGAAATTGAATTTATACAAAATTATAATGCCGTAGAAAGCAAAGATTATTATAATATTGTCGGAGGCGGTGGTGTACAAACTGGTTTCCATCATTCGAAAGAAACTAAAAACAAATTGTCTAAATTAAAGATAGGAGAACACCATCCTCTATTTGGAAAACATCATTCTGAGGAAACAAGACAAAAAATGAGAAAACCAAAAAATAAATATATTCGTTCAGAATCTAATGCTAAATTTACTGACCAACAAGCAAATGAAATCAGAGAGAAATATACTACAGGAAAATATTTTCAATATGAATTAGCTGAAGAATATTCTGTCACACAAACTACCATTTGTAATATTATTAATTTTAAAGGTGTATATAAGTCTTCATCTAAAAAACCAAAATCTAAAAGAAAAATGTGTAAATTATATACTAAATTTACTGATAAACAAGCAATAGAAATTAGAGAAAAATTTTATACAGGTAAATATAAACAAAGAGAATTAGCAAAAGAATATGACTGTAGTAATTCAGTTATCAGTAATGTTATAAATTATAAAGGAGTTTACAAAATGACATGAAAAACCTATTTCATACCCAGATAATCAATAAATAATTAAGAAGGAGAGATATAAATGAATCAAGAACATATAGCAATAGAAAATCCAGAAGATATTTGTTTTAACTGTTTAAAAGAAACTAAGGTGAATAAAATAGAAATCCCTTCTATGGGATACGGAAGTGGTTTTGATGGTTGGTCAACAAGAATAAATTTATGTGATGATTGTTATAAATTAACTCACCCTGATTGGTGGAAACTTGAAGAAAAATCATTAGAACAAACTGGAACATGGAGTGAATTTTTTGAATATAAGTATGAAGACGAAATATTTGAATTTGTAAGCAAGATGCCAGTCGAAGGAAGAGAATTATTTGAAAATAGATATTCTACAGATAGTTATAATATGGAATCACAGGATTGGATTGATTATGAGTTAGATATTTTACCTCATGATAAATGCAAAGAATATGGAATGTATTCTCCTCAAGAGATTAAGGCATATAATGATAGGTTCCCAATGTGCCAACATGTATCGAACAGAATATGGAATGATAGATCAAAAGGTAGTGGGTGTCCATTTGGAGCAAGTGGTGATTTTAATCAAATATGTAGTATAAATATGTCGGATGAATGTTATTTATGTGAACATTTTGCAGAAAGAATTACTCCAATTAAAGACATATTGGCAGAGGACTATAAGGATTATGAAGTATACTATAAAGCAAAATTAAATCAAGACAAATATAAAAGTAAGTTTGAATAAATAAAAGATAAATTCTATTGGGTAAAAGAAAGGATGAAAATTATGAATTTATATCAAGTTATGACGAATCATTATGCACCTAAAGATAACCATAAAGCAATTTGGGGTTACGTTGTATCAGATTCTAACGAACAACTCTATGAGTGGTTAAAATTAGAACCATCATTTGACGACGATATTGGTAATTTATATTTATCGTGGCAAGACAGACAAAATGAAGATGAAGATTACAAAGAATTTAAAGAAGCAGTTTTAGACTCATGCGATGAAGAAGAAACTGATTTTATAAACTATAATGATTTGTATTATGGAAGAACTTTTGTGAGTTGGAAAGTTGTAAAAGAAGATGTAAAGCCAGATATTTTGCAATTAATTAAAGATTATGGAATTAGAATTTTTGATGCAAGATAAAACAACTGTTCTATAGGATTGGGGGTGATAAATATTAAGAAATATGCAACAATCTATCCAAATAAGAAAAATAAATGCTCAAATTGCGAATATAGAGGCAAAAGATTATTTTTTTCATTGTTTTTGAAATGTCAGTTATTTCCTAAAGTAATAATTATTGCTCCGAATTATGGTTGTTGCAATAAGTATGAAAAAGAGTAAATTAATAAAAAGAAAGGAAGAATTAAAATAAAATGAAAGGATTTGGATACACACCTGAAAAATTTATTGCAATATTAATCGCCAATGGTTGGCAATTTTCACATTGCAAATCCAACCATTATACATACAAAAAAGAGAATGTTAAATCAATAATTACCGTACCTACTCACAAAAGAGAGATATCGCGACCTATCGCTTGTAAACTATTAAAACTTGCAGGAATCAAGTAATTATGATAATATAAATATAATAATTAATATAATAATTAATAAGGGGGGAAATAATTATGAATATTCTACTATACAATGACAAAGACGAAATCGTTTCAGCCTACATTCCAAATAATTTAGACATCAAGAAAGGTAATAGGATAAATATCTCAGGTAAAAACTATAAGGTAGTTAATATCGAAAAATACCGCAAACTAGATATAAATGAAAATGTTGAACATGTTGCTATAGAATTAAAGAAAATTGAGATTGGAGCTTAAAAAATAATATGAAATATAATTATCTCTGTGGTAGAAGTGTAATGCCAAATGGAAATAAGTCTACTACACTAGCTTGTTTTGAATGTGGGAAACCCCAGTCATGGTCTTATTGCACAAAAGATCAGAAACATATTTGCTCATCTTGTAAATGTAAAGACGAGAAAGGATTATTAGAAGCAAATGAAAGTTGATTTTTATTGGGTAATATATAATTAAAGGAGATGAAAGAATTGAACAAACAAAAAAGTGGAATACTTGAAGATCTGAAATTTATGAATCCTTTAGAAATTTTGTTAAATACAGATTCGGATGATTTTTTGGAAGAATATTTTCTATTACCAATTGAAAAACAG
>Ga0172381_10007502_pt1 | contig 10784 bp, 11 predicted proteins | sample Leawel6488metaG_FD_119754 | JGI IMG/M metagenome (GOLD analysis project Ga0172381, IMG submission 119754) | Leachate microbial communities from a municipal landfill in Southern Ontario, Canada - Leachate well 64-88 metaG | ecosystem: Engineered > Solid waste > Landfill > Unclassified | place... | reverse complement strand
TTTTTCAGGAATTTTAACGTTCTCACCGCTTTCTTTCTCCCGATTTAATTTTTCTTTGAATGCTCTGGCAATTTCTTCAGCTCTTCTTACTGAGGCCTTTTCTCTTAAAACTTGTTTGTAGGCTTCAATAATACCTCTAGTATCATTTATTCCAGCCAAGGCTCTTGCGTGTCCTTCAGTAATAAGACCTCCCAATAGTCCGTCTTTAAGTGCATCAGGAAGAGATAACAGACGAATACTATTTACAACATAAGGAACACTTTTGCCCATCCTCTTTGCTATTTCACTAAAGTTAATCTTAAACTCTTCTTTTAGCCGTTGGAAAGATCTTGCTCTGTCAATAGCGCTCAAATCTTCTCTTTGCAAATTTTCGATTATTGCCATTTCAAGCATCTGCTGTGGAGTTGTTTCGTGAATAATCGCAGGAACTGTTTTTAGACCGATTAACTTAGCTGCTCTCCATCTTCTTTCGCCAGCAATTATCTGATATCCTGCTGGAGTTTTGGCAACAATAAGAGGTTCAATAATTCCGTGAATTTCGATAGAGTTTTTTAATTCTTCAAGAGAATTGTTATCCATATCTCCTCTTGGCTGAAGAGGATTTGGTTCAAGAAAATCTGTAGGAAGTTGTTCAATTTTTTTATCTGACATTATATTATTATAATCCTATTTTCACGAAAGTTATTACACAGAAATCAGCGGTGGATAAAACTCTTTTTTATGCCGAATTATAGGTAATATATTTTTACTGCACTAAAACGATTTTTTTACCTTGTTTTTGTTTGAATTTTACTCTGCCCTGTTTAAGAGCAAAGATTGTAAAGTCTCTACCGTATTTTGTGCCATCTCCGGAGATAAATTTGCTGCCTACTTGACGAACGATAATGTTTCCGGGCATTACAAGTTCTCCACCAAATATTTTTACTCCCAGCCTTCTACCGGGTCGATTAGCTTTTTGATTAGTTTTTCCTGCTGCTTTGGTATGTGCCATTTTTATTTATTAAGTTATAACTTTTTGTATAATTTATTTTAATATTAGTTTCCAATTTTTTTAACTTTAACCTTTGTTAAAGAAGGTCTAAATCCTTTGGTTTTTCTATATCTTGATTTAGATTTATAAGTGGAAACTCTTATTTTTTCGCCCTTTTTATTTTCAATAACTTCGAGCACCACTTTGGCTTTTTTAAGGGTTTTTTCGTCTAAAACACTCTTTGAATCATTATAGATAGCCAAGACTTCATCTGGAGAAACTTTGCCACCTTTTTTTATACCAAGATGGTCCACAAAAAGCTCCTCGTTTTCTTTGACAATATATTGGTGCCCCTTTAGGTTTATCACTGCAGATTTCATACTTGGGATTATACCAGCTACTTAAGCAGAAACGCAAGCATTACAAATATTGTTAACAGCGAAGATCCTCCATAAGAAAGAAATGGCAAGGTCAAACCGGTAATAGGCAGCATGCCTAAATTCATACCTAGGTTAACAAAAGTCTGAAAAAACAACTGAACAAGAAGTGACGTTTTAAATATGTAATCAAATTCACTTTCAGCTTTTATTACCTTTCTCCTTAATAGAAGGAAGAAGATCAAATATAAAACTATTAGAATAGTAACACCTAAAAATCCAGATGATTCTGCGAAAGAAGAGAAGATAAAGTCCGTATGTCTTTCCGGTAAAAATTTTAATCTTGTCTGTTCGCCAGTTCCAAAACCTTTTCCTAGCCACCTGCCTGAGCCTATGGCGATCTTTGATTGAATAATATTGTATCCTGAGCCTAATGGATCAGCTTGGGGATTGACAAAAGAAGTTATTCTTTGTTTTTGGTATTCAGGTAGAAACAGAGCTCCAAAAATAATGCCTATTATCAGCAAGATAAAAAGAACCGATGAAGTTTGGAATTTGTTTTTTGATGCAAGAAGTAAGATTGTGGAGCCAATTAAAAGGAACATTATTGTGCTTCCCAAATCTGGTTGAAAAAAGATAATAAAACTAGGAATGGCAATAGTTGTTAATAATAAAGAGATTAAGCGCTTATTATTTTCTTTCCATTTTAGAGCCAAAGAGGTGATGACGATAGCATAGAAGGGTTTTGTCAATTCTGAAGGCTGAATATTGTATCCAAAAAATGAAAACCATCTCACCGAACCTCTTACCTCTCCTCCTAGGATGATTGGCAAAATGAGAGAGATAACAATAATTCCATATACCAACCAATCGATTTTTCTTAAGTCTTCGGTTCTGAAATTTGCTGTTTTGATTAAGACAAATGAAATAATTCCAATTATCCAGGCAATTACTTGTCTTGTAATTGTATCGGGAGCAATTTTTGAGAGAAGAAAAACATCTAAACCTAAAAAAATAGACAGAATTATAAAAATAAAAGTTTCTTCTCTGGTTAGAAATCTAAAATTCATAACTATTTTAAGAATACCATGAATAACATCTTTTTAGCGGGGATTTTCAGCAAAATGACGCTATTTTTTTCTTAGGAAAGCAGGGATATCAAAGGGATCTTCAATTTCAACACCTTCAGGAATATCCTCTTTATTGAGGTTGGCTGAACTAAAAATGTCATTCTCTGAGTTTATGTCTTCGGGTTGTTCTTCGCTTTTCTCGTTTATTTCCTTTTCCATGGGCTCGTTTTTACTGGAAAAGTTTTGAGAGGAAGTAGGTCTTTTGGGTAATCCTGTTCCCATCAAATTAGATAGTCTAATTTTTTGATCATCGAAACCAGTGGCGATAAGAGTGATTTTAATTTTATCTTTATAATCTTCATCTATAGTTGCTCCGAAAATAATATTTGCATCTCCTCCGGCATTCTCCGAGATTAAACTGGAAACTTTTTGCACTTCTTTCATGGAGATGTCGTTTCCACCAGTAATATTAAACAATATCCCTCTTGCTCCTTCTATAGAGAGATCAACCAGAGGAGAGTTAATTGCTTCTTCAACTGCAACATTCACCCTGTCTTCTCCTGATCCGAATCCAATACCCATCAAGGCGCTTCCTGCATTTTGCATAATGGATTTTATATCGGCAAAATCTAGGTTGATCAATCCCGGGATAGTTATTATTTCTGCTATTCCGCTTACCCCTCTAGTTAACACCGAATCGGCAAGCTTGAATGCCTCAACAAAGCTGATATCTTCTTGTTGTAGCTCCAAAAGTTTTTGGTTAGGAATAGTTATCATGGTATCTGTTGACCCTTTAAGTTTTTCGATGCCTTCTTCGGCAGTGACCGTTCTTCTTGCCCCTTCAAAGGTAAAAGGCTTTGTGGCAATTGCCACGGTTAAGGCCTTGAGTTCGTTTTTGGCAATATCAGCAATGATGGGAGCTGCGCCGGTACCTGTTCCTCCTCCTAAACCGGTCGCAATGAAAACCATATCGGCTCCTTCTAAGACTTTTTTGATTTTTTCTCTTGACTCTTCGGCTGCCTTTTTCCCGATCTCAGGATTACCGCCTGCACCTAAACCTTTGCTGAGTTTCTCGCCAATTTGGATTTTTATTTTTGCCTTTGAGACCATTAAGGCTTGAGAGTCTGTATTTATGGCAACATAGTCAACGCCCTTTATCTCTTCATTGTCGGCCATGTGGTTGATAGCGTTTCCACCACCACCGCCAACGCCTATTACTTTTATCTTGGCTACTTGGGCTGGTAGTGGCTGAACTAATGCCATATTAATAGTATATCAGATAATGCGGGTAGTTTAAGGCAGAAGGGGCGTAATCATGTTAACAATCTTTTGGAAAATGCCCTTAACATCCACTTTTGGAATAATGTCAATTTTTGTTTTAAAAGATTGCTTTGAAGATCCGGAGAAATTTCTATTGATAGCGTATTCTATCAATCCAAATGTTGAGCTATAGGATGGAGTCATAATTTCATCCACTAATCCCATCATTTCTTTAGGATAGCCAATTCTTACGGGTAAACCTATTACTTTAGAACATGTTTTCTCAATATCTTTTAACATTGAACCTCCTCCGGTGATTACTATGCCTGCCGGAGTTGATCCCCCATAACCGGAATCAGTAATTTGTTCAGCAACTAAGTTGAATATTTCTTCAATTCTTGCTTTCATTATTCCATCTACAGCTATGTCTTTTGATATCTTTTTTCCTTCTTGCATACTAATTCCTTCTTTGTATAGGTCAATTTCATCAAGTTCATCCTCACCTTTACTGGATTTTTCTTTGGGATTACTTAAGAAAATTTTTAACTTGTCGGCTTCTTCTAATTGTAGTCTAAGACCGATGGCAAGGTCATTGGTGACATTTTCCGATCCAACCGGTATGACTCTGGCAAAACAAGGAGAGTTTTCTATAAAGACAGTTATGGATGTAGTCGTTCCACCAATATCGACTAAAATCACTCCTAATTCTTTCTCTGTTTCCGATAGGACTGTATAGGAACTCGCTAGACCGGAATACGCAATATCTTGTATTTCTATACCTACTTCGTTAATACATCTGACCAGATTTTTAATTGCCGGTGATGAGCCGGTGATAATGTTGGTATCGACTTCCAGTCTTACTCCAGTCATCCCTTTGGGGTCAATTATTCCTTCTTGGCCGTCAACAATAAATTGTCGAGGTGTAACATGGAGTGTTTGGGTAGAAGTTGGCAGAGATACTGCCCTGGCGGCTTCAATAACCCTATCAACATCTTCTTGGGAAATTTCTTTGCTGGGTTCTGAAACGGCAACAACCCCGGAAGAATTAATTGATGAGATATAGGGCGCAGTTATTCCAACTATAGCTTTCCCAATAGAAAGACCTGCCATCCTTTCTGCCTCTTCCACACTTTCCAGGATACTTTCGATTGCTTTTTCGATATTTATTACTTGACCTTTGCGAATTCCTTTTGATGGTGTGGTGTAAACCCCAATAACATTTACCTTATCGTCTTCAGGAAAGTGCTGAGCAATAAGAGTGGTTACTTTTGTGCTTCCGATGTCTATGGCGCTAATTATTTTTGAATTGGACATGAGGTGATGTTAAGGTTAAATCAATTAATTTAATTTCTTTATGATCCATTTTAACTCGTTTTAAAATTAATTGTAAAGAAAGAAATTGTTTATTCAAGTCATTTTCTGAGGAAAAGATGATTTCCATGTTTTGTGAGGTTTTTACCCAAATTGTGTTGTCGGGCTTCAGGGATGGTCCTTGCGCAATTTCAAGGTCATTTTCATTTAACTGTAGAATTATCAGATCAATTATCTCCTGATTTTGGCTGATAGGCTTAGGAAAGATTGGATTTCGATCAATATGGGTTTGGTAAGCGACACCACAGGCTGTAATAATAAGAATAATTATAATGATTATCAGATAAAGAAAGGTTGTTTTTTGCCTATTTCTCATCTTCGATTTCTTTTTCAACAAGCTTGAATAGGCTCTCTCTTCCATTTAACAATCTTAAATCCACGCAATTTTCATTTAGTGAGTATTTTTTGTTGTCCATCATTTTAATTATGGTTTTATTTAGAAGTTTTGGCGTAAGACTGTGGTCTTTGATTATCTCTGCCAGCCCAGTTTTCTTTAAAAATTGAGCGTTTTTTAATTGTTCGTTACCCGCAGAAAATGGTAGTGGAATTAGGATTGATTTGCATTTATTTTTTAACAGTTCCAAGACAGTGTTAGCTCCAGATCGAGAAATAACTAAATCGGAAGCCTTAAAAACAGTTCCTACTTCTCCAGCTGATAGATATTCAAAAGGGTAATAGTTTTTCCTAAGATTATCTTTAAGAGTATCTTTAAGATTGGTAAATTCCTGAATTTGCATAGGACCAACCTGGTGAATTATTAAAAATTTTTCAAGTAATTGCTCGAGGATCTCCCTTAAGACCTGATTTATATTTTCTGAACCTGTTTTTCCTCCAGTTACATAAATTACTTTTTTATTATTTAAAATCTCTTTCATTTTCTTTGAAGGTTTTGGATTTTCTATTTCTTTTCTCAAAGGGTTGCCGGTGATGACTGTCTTTTTGGAAGGAAATTGATTAATGCTGTCAGGAAAGGTGACTGCAACTTTTTTCACAAACCTTGCGTTGATTTTATTGGCAATACCTGCGGAGTGTGTTTGTTCATGGGTGATACTGGGAATTCCAAGCAATTTTCCGGTTGTAATTATAGGAGTTGATAAAAATCCTCCGAAGGAGAGAATCAAATTTGGTCGGTATCTAATATTTATTAAAAGGGCATGTAAAAAAGAAATTGGAATTTTCAGCATACTAATAATATATTTTGGAGAAAAATTTCTAGCTAGTTTTCCGCTAATTAAATGGATAAATTTGATGTTTTTTAAACGCTTGAGAGTTTGAAATTCATAAGAAACAAGCTTTTTTCCTTCTAAAGATGAATATTTACTGCCGACATAATATATTTCCCAGTCTTTATTATTAGATTTAATTTCTTCAATCACAGCTATTGCTGGAGTTGAGTGGCCGCCGGTAATTAATAGTTTTTTTGACATGTTACTTAAGATTATTATTAACATTTATAACCAACCCAATACCAATCATCAAAGCAAGAAGAGATGATCCTCCGTAGGATATGAAAGGGAAAGGAATACCTGTTAATGGCAGAAGTATAGCTATGGATGACAAGTTTAGCAACCCTTGAGCTCCTATCCAGGCTCCCATTCCAGCTGAAATCAATTTTGCCAAGGGATCGGTTTTCTCTTTGGCTATTTTAAAAGTTATTATTACAAATAGCATTAATAATCCGATAAATACCATCAATCCTAAAAATCCCAGTTCTTCTCCTATCACTGCCATAATAGAATCGGTAGTTACCTGAGGAAGGTATTGATATTTTTGCCTAGACTCTCCTATTCCCCTACCTAGCATGCCACCAGAGGCCAGGGTAAGAACTATTTGGTAAACATGGTATGAATCCCCCAAGGGGTCGTAAAAAGGGTCTAGTAAGGCCATGACGCGCTTTCTTCTATAAGGAAAGATGGCAATAAATAAAATTCCGATTAGAATGGTTGCCAGTGAGGTTGGAAGTAGTTTTTTAATAGGAGCACCTGAAATAAAATAGATTGAAAAGGCAATAGCAATAATAATGGCTGCTGTGCCGAAATCGGGTTCAAGTACAACCAGTAAAAATAAAGGTAAAGTTATGGTTATAAAATTTTTAATATCTCTCTTTTTCTCATCGGTAAATAAAAATGCCATATAAATTAATAAGGAAATCTTTGCAAATTCCGATGGTTGAATTGTAAAGCCATTCAAGTTTATCCATCTTCTAGCTCCCCAAATTTGAGTTCCTATCCCGGGTATTAAAACTAAGATAAGTAAAACAATTGAACCGAAGTAAAATAAAAAAGATAGATTTTTTAATCTATCCAGTCTTATTTTTGCGAAAAATATGAGTGCTACTATACTTATTGCAACCCAAACCAGTTGTTTTTTAAGAAAATAATAAGGATCACCCACTGTTGATTTAGCTTCAAGTAAAGAAATATCTGAGATAAAAAAAAGCCCAGCAATTAACAATATTACTGTCAGGTAAACAATTTTTTTTGAGAGATTATTTTGCATTGTTAAATTTATTTTCCGTTATTGATATTTTCGCGAAAGAAGTTGAGATTATCATTTGCTTCTTGCTTAATTTCGACAAAGTCATTTTTAATTTCGGTCAAAACTTTCTGCGAAGATAATTTAAACATTTCTTGGTTGTCGTTAATTTTTTCATTTTCAGATGGAGCAATTAAAGTAAAATTCATGTTCGGCAAGATAGAATCTGTGACTTTTTTTTGGTTACTATACTCTCCGCTTTCGAGTGTTGATTTGATTGTGATAGTTTTGTTTTTAACATTTCTTTGAATGATTTCACTGCCTTGGACCTGACCTTGTTTATAGGCGGGAAGATCCAAGTCGATAAAGCTTGCCACATGATATGCAAATAAAGGAATTAAATTCTCAGAAAGTTCCAGAAAAGTATAAAAAGGATAAGATGCGGTCAAACGAGGATTTATCTCAAGAAGATAAACCTCTCCCCTAGCCAACTGAAAATCAAGTCCAAAAAAACCTTTATAATTTAAAGAAATCAAGTAGTCTCCAACTTTTTGAGTAATACTTTTAATTTTTTCATAAACTTTTTCATTAATTTCTCCGCTCCAGCTTCTTCCGCAGGTTGATAGTTTTTTATTTGTTAATGAGGGATTGCCAGTGATTTGAAAGGCGGGAGGACTTTGAATGACCTCATTATTATTTGTGATAACACAGTTATTTGTCAGAGTAATTCCCTTAAGCAGTTGTGAGATTTTTATCGAAGAAGATAATTTTGAAATTTTTTCTTCCAACTCAAATTTATTATTTATGATGTAGGATGATTTTCCTGCCCAGCCTGTTTCATATTGAAGAATAAAAGGATAGGAAAAATCATCTTCGATTAAGTTTGGATTATGAGGCTTACTATAAATTTTACTTTTAGGCATGAGAGCAAGGTCATGCTCTTCTATAATTTTTGTAAATATAATCTTATTTTCCAATGTTTTTGTCATTCGAGATGAATTTCCAGATAATTTATACCCCATTTTTTTGCCAAGAAGATCAATTTTTAACGAAGGTTTAAAATAGATAATCAGAGGAGTTTTTTTGGAATTTTTTGTTATGTAATTTTGAACAAGTTTATCTGCTAAAAGATGACCGGTATTTTTTGGGATATTGTTTGTTTCTTCTTCAAGACAGAAAATATTTGCCGAATCTTTAAGTTTATCTATATATCGGTTATATCTATGGGTAATTATATGGAAATCATCGAAAATGTAGCTCCCGGGTAAGCCCTGATAGAAATCCATGCCGATATAAAATATTGAATAGTCGGTTTTAAGTTTGTCCATTATAATCTTTGCCTGTTAAAATTACTAAGCCTGTATTTACCTTACTTTCTTTCTGAGCTTTCCAAGCCGCCGCAAGAGCCAAAGCTCCTTCATTTGACGTAAATATTTTATGCTCTTTTAGCCAGTGTTTAGCTATAAGAATTTTATCATTATTTATAGTATATCCACCACCATTGCTATTTTTAACCAATTTATTTATCTCGTTTTTTAGGGGTATATATTTCGCCACAAGCGCTTTAGTTAAATTATTTGTATCAATATTTTTTTCTTGATCAAACGCAGAAGATAATGGATTATGGAAGGCAGATTGAGCTAAAAATATTTTAGTGTCCTTGAGTTTTCTTCCTGTCCCCAATAAAGTGGTACCGCTGCTCACCGGGAAAAAAATAGCTTCTGGTTTACCAATTTGCTGAGTTATCTCTTTGGCTAACTCCTCATATCCTTTTAAAGCCTGTGGGTCAGTTGATTGTCTGAAATTATAAACGCTTTTGCTTTTTGCATGTCTAAAAGATTTACTGTTTGGTTTGTCGGTGATAACAACTTTTGCGCCTAGCGCCTTAAGTTTTTTTATTTTATCAGTTTCAGCCTTAGGAGACAGATAAGCTGTAATATTAATCTCAAACCTCTTACTCCAAAACGCAAGGCTAATGGCAGAGTTGCCTGATGAGGAAACAACTCCTTCTTTAAACCCCTTATCTCTGGCATATGATAGCTGATAAATTACCGACCTGTCTTTAATTGAACCGCTTGGGTTTTGATCTTCTCTTTTAAAATACAAGTCGTCAATTTTAATAATAGGCGTATTGAGACAAATATTATTCATATTAGATATAGTATAATAGACTGTTTAACAATTTAAAAAAGTAATCTTATGTCAAATAAAACCAAAATCATAAGTAAAAATATTCCCCTTTGTCCTGACTGTAAAGAACCTTTAGATGTTACGGCGGTGTCTTTAGAAGTTGGAGATGTGGTTGAGTGTAGAGTTTGTGGAACCGAAGTTGAAGTGGTTTCTTTAAATCCGGTTAAATTAAAAATAATCGAAGAAGAAAAATAAGATATTTTAGTTGATAACGACATCTTCAAAGATTAGACCACAGAAAGCCACAGTCCAAAGATAGCCAATACGATTCCGGCTATCCATGCTCTCATTACCACTTTAGGTTCTTCCCAACCCCTTTCTCTTAGCCATAAATGAAATGGTGCCACTTTAAACAGCTTTCGTTTGAGGAATTTTTTGGACATTATTTGTAGAAAGCTGGATAAACCTTCAATGGCAAAGAAACCACCAATGATAAAGAGAGCTACTATTTTGCCCGTTAACAATCCTATTACAGCCAGCATGGCTCCGAATGCGAGCGCTCCGACATCGCCAAGCATAATCCTTGCAGGAAAAACATTAAAATAAAGAAATGACAGCAAAGAACCAATCCACAAGACGATAAATATTGTTAGAGGTATATCTAAAGATTGATAGGAAATAATCCAAAAAGCAAAAAGACAGATTAAGAGTAATCCCGATGAAAGTCCGTCTAAGCCGTCAGTGATATTAAAAGCGTTGGTAAACCAGACTATAATAGAAGCCGCGAATGGGATGTATAAGTAACCAAGGTTGATTGGTCCTATAAAAGGAATATAGATAAAATCGATTTTGAGATTTACAAAAAGCAAAGTTGCGGCTATAAATCCTAAAAGCCATTGGATAATAAATTTATGCCTCATTCTTAAACCGAAAAAATTATTCTTTTTGAAGCCAAATATTTTTATTGAATCATCATAAAGACCAAGAAGACCGAAAGAAATAATGGTAAAAAATAAAATATTTAACTCCTCTATTAATGGATAAGATGTTTTAATGTAAATTCCAAGTAAGTTAAGTGAAGGCAAGAGAAGAAATTGGAATGTTACAAGGGATATTATCATAATAATTCCT
>Ga0172381_10007501_pt1 | contig 10787 bp, 11 predicted proteins | sample Leawel6488metaG_FD_119754 | JGI IMG/M metagenome (GOLD analysis project Ga0172381, IMG submission 119754) | Leachate microbial communities from a municipal landfill in Southern Ontario, Canada - Leachate well 64-88 metaG | ecosystem: Engineered > Solid waste > Landfill > Unclassified | place... | reverse complement strand
TTTCTCTATTATTTAGTTCATTTTTGATTTATTTTAAGGTTTCTCTTTCTATTTTTGCATATTTTACAGGTTTCTTCTGTTTTATTGTTGTGATTCGTTTTGGAATGTCCTAAACCCCGGACCCCGCGGTGCGATAATGCCTCATGTGTTGCGGGAAACAGGGTGCTCATTGAGTAGGAAGGTGGTTAAGCATTGTCGCGAAGCGAGTTTTAGTATTTATAGTTATTGATTTTCCAGCGTGGGGGGTGCTTCGTCGGAGCGGTGGTGGTGCATGTGGCTTTTGTGGAGAGAGAGCGGACCGCGCGTGGGGTGAGGTGATGAAATGTATTGTGGGAAAGGGGGATATCCTCATAGAGATAAGTTATATTTATCATTTCATCTCATAGGATACAATATAACAGTATTTTTGGTGGTTATAGATGGTTGATGATGAAATGATGAAACCCAGGTCCTTAAACCCTGGGTATATCCGAAAGGAATTCGAGAAAAAAACAGGTAAATTAAGTCACTCCACTTTTATGGGTAGTTATGCTTCGTGTTTAGTGGCATCCGCTTGGATTCAAAAACATGGTCGATGTGCCCTTATTCCGCGTATGCGGTATGATTCTCTTGGAACTCGATATAGCCCGCAGACTCACATGCCCGATTATGTTCGTTCACGCACGCTGGAATTAATTACAGAGATGATTGAAAGGGATAATATTGATGGATCTCTGGCTGAGGTTGGCGTATACAAAGGTCATTTTAGTGGTCAAATAAATACCCTACTCCCATCACGTAAACTTTATCTCTTTGACACCTTTGACGGATTTGATGAAAGTGATAAAAATAAGGACTATGAATCTGGTTATATTTCTGGCTGTGATTTTGTAGACAAAGCATTCAAAGATACGAACATTGACCTTGTTCTGTCAAAAATGGTCACGCCCGATATGTGTGTCGTGAAAAAGGGATATTTCCCAGAATCAGCAGGTAATATTGAAGATACCTTTGCTCTTGTATCTCTTGACTGTGATTTATATGAGCCAATGTATGCAGGATTAGAATACTTTTACCCACGTCTTTCTAAAGGTGGATTTATGATGCTTCATGAATATAATTATCCTGGATTTAGAGGAGTGAAACCTGCAGTGGCAGATTATGAAAAAAAATATGGTCAAATTCCTAAAATCCCTATCCCTGACATGGCCGGAACTCTTGTTATTACCAAATGACTCACCATATTCTCAAATATTGATATTGATAATAAATGAAAAACACTCTGATTGAGAATATCGCTCAGGCTCTCTATTGGATAGAATTCCCATATCAATGGATACTATCATATGTCTGTAAAAAGATATGTTAATAGATTAAATGGGTGTGGAATAATGGATACTTCTGATAATGCAAATACATCCATAACAGTAGTAATACCTGCATACAATGAGGGACTGGTCATCGGCAGCGTCGTTTTGAACGCACGTCAATATGCCGCTCACGTCATTGTGGTGGATGACGGCTCATCGGATAATACGTCAGAGATCGCAAGACTTGCCGGGGCAGAGGTCATCACTCTTGAAAAGAACGGCGGAAAAGCCGCTGCTATGATGGTGGCCTTTGCCCGTGCAAAGGAGATTGGGGCGGTTGCGACCGTCATGCTGGATGGAGACGGGCAGCATGATCCGGCTGAGATCCCGAGCGTTGCCGCTCCTGTTCTTGAGGGTCGTGCCGACCTTGTGGTCGGGTCACGGTTTCTGAACTCTAGCGATTCTGATGAGATCCCAGGATATCGTCAGTTCGGGCAGAAGGTGCTGAACAAAGCGACGAATGTTTCATCCGGGATGAAGTGTTCTGATTCACAGTCGGGATACCGTGCTCTGTCGCGAAAAGCCATGGAGAATCTGGACTTTGCCGCAAACGGGTATGGTATCGAGTCGGAGATGCTCGCCCATTTTGCTGAGCGGGGTCTTGTGATCACCGAGGTGCCGATCACGGTCACCTACGAAGTGCCGCACAAGCATAAGATGAACTCGGTGAAGCACGGTCTTTCCGTTCTGAGCAGTATCATCCAGCTGGTGAGTATCAAGCGGCCCCTCTTCTGTTTTGGCCTCCCGGGTTTTGCCCTGACGATTGCTGGGATCTTTATGGCAGTTCAGGCGTTTGATATCGTGACAAAGACTGGTATCTGGTCCCCGACGATTACGATCGTTGCCGGGCTGATGCTCGTGATGGGTATGCTCTTGTGCAGTGTGGCGCTGATTTTGTATTCGATATCGGCGCTGATGAGGAAGTAAAATGGTTGGTTGATATGTGTGTAATGAGTGGTAGTACTGGGATTCATTCATCAGGAAACGGTATGTCGGCAGGCTCCGAGATCCTTGTGCAGTTGAGCGATCATCAGCTGAACGTCGGCGAGATTCCGATCAAAGTGCGGTATGATATCGATGGCACGAGTTCACAGAATCCGTTTAGGCATGGACTCACTGTACTGATGAATGTGTTACGATTTGTAACAATTAGGCAGCCGGTGACGGCGTTTGGGATTCCCGGCGTGATCGTTCTTATCGTCGGGATATATCTCGCCTATCAGGCGCTTTGGATCTCGGTACAGACCGGCGCCTGGTCCCCGACGATCACGCTCGTCTCAATGATGATGCTGATGATGGGCATGCTGTTGATCATTACAGCTCTCATTCTCTATGCAGTGGCGCAGATGATTCAACTGGTTTCTAGGAAATAAAATTCATGTGTCGTTTTATAGGCATAACCTGGTATCATCTAAAGTCTAATCTAGGGGTGTGGTCTCAGAATTTGAAAGAGTCCGTCTCGATCCACTGGTCCATGACGACGTTCGGAATGATATTGAGGTGAAATAGTGAAACCGGTAGTTAGTGTTATTATCCCACTTTATAATAAGGAATCTACTGTCACACGTGCAATAAACTCCGTCTTATCACAAACTATTTCAAACTTTGAACTAATAATAGTTGATGGGCATTCAACCGATGCGAGTCGGTCTTTTGTAAATTCATACAATGACTTACGCATTAGATTATATGATCAGGTTGGAAACGGTGTTTCTGCTGCACGAAATCAGGGCATACACGCTGCATCTGGTGAATTGATTGCGTTTCTTGATGCTGATGATACATGGGAATCTGATTTTTTGGAAACTATTCTCTCTCTGCAAACCCAATATCCTGAGGCAGGGCTTTACGGGACGGGTTATTCTGTTTACTCTGATGATATTTTTATTCATAATATTGTCTGCAGACCTGAAGAATCTCAAAGAGTATTTGAATCATATTTTAAAAGTTATGTTGAGGAAGGAAGACCCATTATTATTACATCAGCTTGTGCTTCGCCGAAGTCAGTATTATTAGGTATAGGCGGTTTTCCTGAGAATATGAACATAGGCGAGGATCACGAATTGTTTAGTAGAATTGCATTGCATTTTAATGTGGCTTACAGTCCAAAAATCTGTGCCACATATTTTATTGGTTCTGAAAATAATGCTGATATGATTAATACTTCAATAGTAGTGCCATTGGAAAACTATTATGCTTCATATTCATCAACTCCATCCGATCCTAATTATAATCCAACTGATTTGATAGAGTATCTGGATCACTGGAGAATCATGATCGGTGCAAGAAATATTTATTCTGGATTTAGATTTGAGGGGAGAAAGCAATTGTTTTCTGTAACATCTTCACGATATAATAGGAGAAAGAATCTCTTTTTACTCCTATCATATTTACCAGTTAATTATTCCAAAATAGCTCCCAATAAGGTGAGAAGGGTGCTAAGAAAATTTCATATGTCAATATAATGTTCCAAAGAAATTATTTTGTCGATCATGTTTGCGATATTGTAATAATTTCACTATTCATCAAATGCGATATGACTATATGTACTTAAATATAATTATTAGAAATTAGAATGAGGCAATTCATGAAAATCTATCTTCTTAATCCACCTTATTTCGCTCATTTCATAAGAGGAGCCAGATGGCAGGATACAGGACGTGCCGGGACATTATATTATCCACTTTGGTTGTCTTATGCTGCAACCGCTTTAGATGAAGAACATGATATTAAACTTGTTGATGCCCCGGCATGGAACTGGAAAACAGAAGATGTCTTGAATGATATTCAACAATTCAATCCAGATATTACCGTCTTGGATACGAGCTTTCCCAGTTTGAAAAATGATCTGGACGTAGCCCGATCTTTAAAAAAATGTTGTCCGAATACAAAAATAATCATTGTTGGTCCACCTACCTCCCTTTATTCAGAAAAGATATTATCAATACCTGAAATAGATATGACTGCTAGATGGGAGTATGATTTCACTCTGAAAGAACTTGCTGATGTCCTGTCTTCTAATGGTGATATATCGTGCGTTGCAGGTATATCCTATCGTGATCACAATACGATTTGCCATAATCCCGATAGACCGTTTTCTACGTCTGAGATGTTGGATACATTGCCTTATGTTTCAAAAATCTATCAAAAGTATTTACATATTGAAGATTACTTCCTTGGTCAGTCTCTCTTTCCGGAAGTTCAGATTCTTACCGGGCGTGGCTGTCCAAATTACTGCACATTTTGTTCATGGCCTCAGACGCTTACTGGTAGATGTTATCGGACGCGAAAAATCTCAAATGTTTTGGATGAAATAGAGTGGATCGAAAAGAATCTTCACGTCAAAGAAGTATTCTTAGAGGATGATACATTTACTATCAGTAAAGAGCGTGTTAAAGAGTTTTGTCGAGGATATCTTGAGCGAGGGTTAACGGTGTCTTGGTCATGTAATGCACGTGCCAACACTCTTGATTTTGAAACGATGAGGGAGATGAAAAAAGCAAACTGCAGGCTGCTTGATGCTGGTTTTGAATCCGGTTCTGATGAAATTTTGAAGACTATTAAAAAAGGAATTACTGTGGATCAAATCAAAGAGTTTTGCAGAAATGCAAAGAAGGCTGGTTTGATGGTTCTTGGAGATTTTGTTGTTGGTCTTTCAGGTGAAACAAAAGAAACAATTCAAATGACCCGGAATCTTGTGAACGAAATTAAACCAGATATTTTTCAGGTTGCCGTTGCATCTCCCTTTCCTGGGACAGAATTTTATGACTGGTGTCGGGAACGCGGTTATCTGCTGACAGATGATCCAAATGAGTATCTTGATGCTGACGGGCATCAGAAAGCCGTTATTTCATATCCGGAACTCAGTAATGAAGAGATGGTGGCTGAAGTGAATGCAATGCTGCATGATTATTATGTCTCTATAAAATATGTCCCAATTGCTATGCGACAGATTTGGCGAAGAGATGGGGTTGATGAGTTTAAGAGATTATGGTTCTCTGCGAAGATGTATTTGGGATATTCAGAGAATAAATAAATTGTATAATTACATATTTATGATAACACATCCAAAACAACTATATATTAATATCAATCAACCTTTTGAGTTGAATTCATAATAAATTAAAACAATTACATATGTCTGATTAATTATTAGCAACAATTAAACAATAGCAAAATGATAAATTGGTGATTATATGAAAAAAGTTGTATTAATACATGGGAATCCTCTCAATCCAGATTCAAGGTTAGAAAAAGAAGCAACAACATTAAGTAAAAATGGATATCAAGTATCACTCCTTGGATGGAATAGATGGGATATGGTTCCAGCCTTTGAACAAAAAGCAGGTTATACCATATCAAGATTTCAACTACATGCCCCAACAGATGTTGCTGTAATATTTTTTTGGCCCATTTGGTGGATTTATGAATTTATCTGGTTAATGAGACACCAATGGGATATTGTTCATGCTGCCGATTTTGACTCGTATTTACCTGCATTACTTGCATCAAAATTAAAAAATAAAATAGTTATTTATGATATATTTGATTTTTTGCCAGACTCAGCAAAATTGCCTTCCTTAATCCACAATATATTTACAAAAATTGATTTATATCTAATGAAATTCTCAGATTCTATTATCATCGTAGACAAATATAGGTTAAAGCAAATTCAAAGAGAGAACAACCCTGAAGGAATTACTATTATTTATAATACCCCTGAAGATATTAATATAAATCAGAAGCCACACTCTACCTCAAGACAGCATGATAAATTTAAAATATTTTATGGTGGGACCATCATTCCAGAGCGAGATATATTGTCGGTTCTCCGCATTGTCTCAGAGAGTAATGATATGGAACTAATTGTTGCTGGATGGGGAAATACAAAGCTAGTTGAAACTGTCAAATTTTATGATAAACAATATGAAAATATATCATATATAGGGAGTGTCCCATATGGGGAGATAATATATCATTCACTTGAAACTGATATTTTGTTTGCGCTCTATGACCCAAATATTCCAAATAATAAGTATTCAAGTCCAAATAAACTATTTGAATCTATGATGTGTGGAAAACCAATTATTGTAAATGATGACGTGACAATGGCAGATATAGTTAGAGAAGAAAAATGTGGGCTTATTGTCAAATACGGTGATTATGATGGCTTAAAAAATGCAATATTATTATTAAAATTAAATGGTAATCTCCGAAAAGAACTGGGGGATAATGGACGGGCGGCATATGAAAAGACATACAATTGGAATATCATGGAAGATAGATTATTATCACTTTATGAATCATTAGTTAAAACAAAGGAGGAAACATGACAAAAGTAGCAATTATTCTGGGGACACGTCCGGAAATTATAAAGATGAGCCCTATCATCAGAGCATGCAAAGCAAAACAAGTAGATTACTTCATCCTGCACACAGGTCAGCACTATTCTTATGAGATGGATCAGGCCTTCTTCAATGACATGGAACTTCCTGAACCAAAATACAATCTCGATGTAGGTTCTGGAACACACGCAGTTCAAACTGCAAAAATACTTACAGGAATTGAAGAAGTTCTGATAAAGGAAAAACCTGATGTGGTCTTGGTTCAGGGAGATACTAATACAGTAATGGCAGGGGCGTTGGCTGCTTCAAAGCTTCATATCAAAATCGGGCATGTGGAAGCGGGACTTCGGAGTTATGACAGGTCAATGCCTGAGGAAATCAATCGGATAATTGCAGATCATATATCTGATTATCTGTATGCCCCAACAGAAACTACTCGACAGAATCTTTTGAAAGAGGGGATTCCTGATGAAAAAATATTTGTGACTGGGAATACCGTTGTGGATGCAGTATATCAAAACTTAGAGATATCAAAGAAACATATGGATGTTCTTTCACAACTTAACATATCTCCAAAAGAGTATTTTTTAGTTACAATGCACCGTGCAGAAAATGTTGATGTAAAGGAAAGATTAAGTAGTGTATTGGACGCACTAAATGAATTAATAAAAATATACAATATTCCAGTAATATTCCCTATGCACCCACGAACACGAAAGATGATCCAAGAGTTTAATCTTTCTAGTGGTAAAATAACAGTAATAAATCCAATCGGTTATCTTGAGTTCCTGCAACTTGAAGAAAATGCTAAGGTTATTTTAACTGATTCTGGTGGATTACAGGAGGAAGGATGTATTCTTGGAACACCCTGTGTTACTTTAAGGGATAATACGGAGAGACCTGAAACGGTTGATATTGGTGCAAATGTGCTGGCGGGAACTGACAAATTACAGATTATGAACTGTGTTTCAGGAGTACATGGGGGGAGTCGATGGCATAATCCATTTGGAGATGGATTTGCTTCCATACAAATACTTTCCACTCTCCAAAATAATTATCATACTGGAGATTCGCATTATGAATAATGAACCATTATTTTCAATAGTAGTACCTACAAAAAACAGAGCCGAATTATTACCCACACTGATTGAATCTGTATTAAATCAAGAATATGATAAATTTGAGCTAATTATTGCTGATAATGATGATTGTAATAGGTCAGATACTCAAAAGATTGTGTCGCGCTATTCAGATTCACGAATAAAATATTATCGTACAGGTAATTTATCAATGGCTGAAAATTGGAATTATGGATATTCTAAAATTAGTGGTGATTATATATTATTAATGCGTGACAAATATGTTATTAAACCGCACTCATTAATTATATTAAATCATTATATTCAAAAATATAAAGCTGAGGTAATATCTTGGAAATGGAATAATGTGTTATTAGATGATGATGATTGGAAGTTAATCACAGGGAGTTTTAGTATAATACCTTATACAGCAGATGATTTTCTATCTTGGTTTTTTGAAATGGGAAATAAATATCATCAATTTTTATTTACCCTACCAATTGGAGCAAACACCTGCTTAAGTCATGAGTTATATGAAAAAATAATTTTAAAAACAGGACAGATGAGTTTTGAAAATGCACCTGATTATACATTAGGGTATCAGATTATCTTTAACTGTAAAGAAATTTATCACCTTGATTTAACACTTTATGGGGCTTTTGAGCAGCGTCTAAAATATAGTACTGGAAATCTTCATGATAGTGGACAGTTAGATAAAGCCATGGATGCAATGAATAGCAAATCAACCAATCTCATATCTGTGAATAATCAACCGTTAAAACTTGCAAATACAGAATCCATAATTATTGAAGACTTTTTACGCGTATCTGATAGATACAAGTTACCATATACATTCCATAATTTTAACTTAGGGGGGTATTTTTCTATGATATATTCTCAAACAGTCCAAAGATATGCTACAGCCATTGCATTATATGGAATGCCCAATCACAAGTACTTTTCTAAGATTAGAAAATATATAAAATCAACGGTAAAAGAAAGCGATTTATCTGAACCTGAAAAAAAAGACGTTTCTGTTCGCATATCCCACGCGGACCGACAACTTATTTTGAAGATTATATTAATTAAAGGATATGTCTTTTATCAATTCTTACACAGATTTATAATATTAAAAATATTAAAGACAAAATCAAAGTATTTCTAGAGTATTTATAACTCATTGTAAATTATTTTTTTAATTCGCTTAATATCTCCCAAAACGCCATCCCTTCATACGCAGGATAGCCGTACACACCGGTCTTCAATTGAATCGAAGAACCGCTTGCAGCCACTCTCTCTTCAACCAGACGCCGCACAGAGATCATCTTTCCGGAACAGCAATTCACGATCCCACTCTCTTTCGACAAAGCGATCCTGCAAATATACTCTGCGACCTTTTCGACTGGAAGATAATCACGCAGCTGCTCCCCGCCTGACATCGGAAATTCCGCATCGCCCCGGATAATCGCAGCATCTAACTGCGGCAGAAGCGACTTCGGACTCTGGCCTTCACCGTACAGGAAAAACAGTCTGATCCAGTTCCATGAACAACCAAACTCACCTGCCAGAAACGAAAGATATCTGCGAAGTGAATCCTTCGCGGCTGAGTAAACAGTGTTTGGATTTGTGGGGTGATCCTCGGCAATACAGCCGTTCACCACTCCATATTCATAACAGGTCCCCGTGACAACGATCTTCGTCCTCCCTGACTCGGCAAATGATTTCAGAAACCGCATTTCTGCGGGAAGATTCTCTTCCATATGAAAGCGCATCATATAATTTGGAAGCCCTTTCCATGCAAGATGGATCAAAAGATCCGGACGACCAAAGAACTCATAGTAGTTCGTATCAACTGCAAAATAATCACAGGGGATGAATGTGACCTTATCAAACCAGGGATACTGCTTTGCTTTTTCAATAGACGTGCCGGTGGCAAACACATCATCATATCCGTGATCAAAAAGCCACTGCACTACGTGATGACCAACAAAACCTGTAGAACCTGTTACTAGAATTTTCATAGTTGTTCAAGCCTCGTACATCGAAACATCCAGACCGGTGAACACTCCATCCACAAGCGGATGTTTTCCATCCTTTTCAGAAATATCTGTAACCGCAAGTGGCCACTCGATCTTCAGCGTAGAATCGCTGAACCGAAGACCCGCTTCACTCTCAGGTGAATAAAACTCCGTCACCAGATACATGATCTCGGATTCATCTTCAAGGGACTGGAATCCATGGGCAAATCCTTCGGGAACCGCAAACATCTTCATATTCTCTGCCGAGAGCTCCACTGCATAATGCTGCAGAAACGTCGGGGACCCTGTACGGATATCCACCACCACATCCAGGATCCTGCCGCGAATACACCGCACCAGTTTCATTTCTGCATGAGGCGGTTTTTGGAAATGCATTCCACGGATAGAGCCTTTCTTCACCGTTCTCGAAAAGTTCACGTTTTTGATGTGACGTTTTCCGAGGATTTCAGCCAACTCCTCCTCACAGAACCAGCGGGCAAATGCCCCCCGGTGATCGATGAACGCGTTCGTCTCTATGATGTATAACCCCTTCAGCGGTGTTTCAGTGATCGTTAATTTACCCATCTCAATACTCCTGGTGTTTCGTATAGGCGGTGATGTCAGAGAGACTCAGTTCTCTGGCATCTGCTCCGGCATAATAGTTTTTGTACCATTCAGCTGTTGTTTTCATGGTCTGTACAACATCCCACTGTTGTTTCCAGCCAAGAACGGTTTCTGCCTTTTCTGATGACAGGGTCAGAAAAGCGGCTTCATGCAGATGTTTTGTCTCTGTATCATATTGGGCTTTTCCTTTTCCCCATACGTTATAGAAACTTTCGATGATCTCAGCGACCGTTACTGCAGGGCTGTTCTCTTTTGGACCAAAGTTCCACCCATCAGCATAAACGGCTGATCCGGTCTGCATCATCTTTGCCGCAAGAAGCAGATATCCGGAGAGCGGCTCTAACACATGCTGCCAGGGGCGGACGGCATTTG
>Ga0172381_10007500_pt1 | contig 10788 bp, 11 predicted proteins | sample Leawel6488metaG_FD_119754 | JGI IMG/M metagenome (GOLD analysis project Ga0172381, IMG submission 119754) | Leachate microbial communities from a municipal landfill in Southern Ontario, Canada - Leachate well 64-88 metaG | ecosystem: Engineered > Solid waste > Landfill > Unclassified | place... | reverse complement strand
TATCGTTTGGATTTTTAACGGTATGATTTACAGAATTTTCCCATTTGGTATGTGGGCTTTTGTAAATTTTATTTCTTGGATTTTGAATTTAGCTGTTTTAGTCTTGCTTGTCTTGGGTATTAAAAATGCCCTGGGTCATAAACAAGAACCATTACCAATTGTTGGTAAATTTGCTGAGAAGTTTAAAATTTAGTTAAAAAATAAAAGCGGCCGCCTTGGGCGGTCGCTTTTTGTCTAGTTGATTTTTAGTCGCTTTTTAATTTCTTTTTGAGCTTCTTGGGTGATATATCCATATAGTAATAAAACATAGTATTGTGCAAGAGAAGACAAGTTAATCATTTCTCCTATTTTTTTTAAATTTTCCATTTGTATTGATTGGCAAAATTTAAAAAAGTCAGGCAGATTAGAAATAGATTCAATTTCTTTTAAACGAAAAGCATTATCAATAAAATCTATGACTATATACATCTTGCCTCCTTTGGTGATTTTTCCAGCAATTCTTTGATCCTCTCTTTAGCTTCTTGAGTGATATATCCGCGCTCTACTAAACTTATGAGATTTTTTATATTGGATATTCCCAATTTTACCAATTCTTCTAAAAGAAAATCTTCTTTTTGTTTGAATTTAAAAAAATCATTTAAATGCAAGGCCGGTTCTTTCACATCTTTTTCTTCTAAAGAAAATTCATTATCCTGAAAATCTAGTAGTAGGCACATTTTGTCCCCCTTTAATAAAATTTAAATAGCTAATTGGAATCTTATGGGAAAATAAAAGTCTTGTCAATTTTAAGAAAAAACCTTAAGATGCGTTTATGTCTCAGGGATTTTGGAAAAAATTAAAAAAGCCAATTTTGGTTATGGCGCCCATGGCTAATGTGACAGATATGGCTTTCAGGCAAATCGTGGCTTCTTGTGGGAAACCAGATGTTTTTTGGACGGAATTTGTTTCAGTTGATGGTTTGTGCTCCAAGGGGAGAGAAAAGTTAATAAAAGACCTGAGATTTGGCGCCAAGGAAAGGCCTTTGGTAGCACAGTTTTTTGGCAAAGACCCTAAAAAATTTATAGAAGCTGTAAAATTGGCAAAAAAGATGAAATTTGATGGAATTGATATTAATATGGGTTGTCCGGATAAAAAGGTAATAAAACAGGGCGCTGGAGCAGATTTAATTTTAAATCCTAAATTAGCTAAGAAAATAATTTTAGCAGTTAAAAAGGTAGCGGGCAATTTGCCGGTTTCTGTAAAAACTAGAATTGGTTATAGTCAATATGATAAGAAGGAATTTAAAAAATGGTTAGATAATTTATTATCAGCTCAACCGGATGCGATTATTATTCATGGTCGAACTAGAAAAACGATGTATACTGGCACGGCTGATTGGGAAGCAATAAAATTTGGGGCAGAAATTGTAAAAAATTATAATCAAAAAAATAAAATCGATATTTTAATTTTAGGAAATGGTGATATTAAAGATTTAGCTGATGCTCATGAAAAAATTAAAACTTCTGGGGTGGATGGGGTAATGATTGGCCGAAGCGTCTTATCTAACCCTTGGTTTTTTTGTAAAAAAAATAAGAAAATAACTCCAAAAGATAGAAAGAAAATTTTATTAAAACATTTAATGCTTTTTTCGAAGATTAATAATAGAAAAGATTTTAATTATTTGAAAAAATATTTTAAATCATATCTATCAGGATTTAAAAATGCTAAATCTTTGAGAATTAAATTAATGGCTACAAAAAATATAAAGGAGGCGAGGAGAGTTGTTAAAAATTATAAATCTTGATCTCGCACTTTTTGTAAATTATTTTCATTTTGTGCCCACCCATTGATTAATGGGTGGGCACACTTACAAAAGGTGCGGGATTGACTTTTTGGTTATTTTATGATAGTATAATGTTGGTATTTAAATAAATTTAGGAGGTTGAAATGACCAAAGAAATGATTTTGGTAATGGCGAAGAGGGAAGCAAGGAAGCAGAATAAAATTCTGTCTTCCAGTGTCAAGTGGTTTTCGCCGGAGCAGGTGGAGATGGTAAGGATGCCTGACAAAACATTTGGTTGGGTCGTGGGCAAGGATTGCGAAACGCTCCGTATCGTTATGGCTTGCAAGTATCCCAATCAAGTTCCCTTGCAGATCCATTTGTTTGATCAGGACGAGACCGTACCTCTCGCCAAAGAGAAAAACGCAGCAGCCTAAACAAGGCAACAAAAAAGGACGACCATTCGTGGTCGTCCTTAATTTTTTTATATTGTTATTCTAATAAGTCATAAGGCCATTTTTTCTTGATAATATCAATGATTTCTTGTAGTTTTTCTTGAAATTCCTTCTGGAAACCTTTTTCATTCATATTATAGTCGATGATAATTAAGGACTGTATATGAATTAAAGCCGGAAACTCGTGATAATTAATACTGAAATGTAAGATGTTCTTTTTATTTTTTTCAAATTCTTGGCAATTATTTAATTTCTTTATTTTTTCAATGGCATTTGATAATATTTCTGAATAATTTCTTTTTTCGATGTTTCGAAAAATTTTATTGCAATAGAAATTTATAATAATTCCATCGCTGTTGGTAAAAATTTCTCCTGCGAGCCAAATTGCTTTTTCATTATCAATTGGTACCCAAAAAATGAATTTTTTTGTTGCTTTGTCTCCGATCACTCCCTGCTCCATTCCAATTAGATTCATTTTTTTAGTAATCACTTCTTGTACGAGCACATCAGCCTTGTAAGTGCTTATCATTCTTCCCCCTATATGAAGTTTTTAAGTTATCAATTCCTTTTTCATGGTAGCAAACAATTGTTTTCACGTCAATTCTTTTCCATTTGCATATATTATACTATCGTATATAATATGAAAGAGGAGGGGGTTTTAAATAATATTAATAAAGCATAAAGATAATATGAAAGAAAATAGGGCGATAAAAAAATCAGAGACCATGAAGGATGTTTTAAAGGTTTTAGGTGCTGGTCTTTTAATCCCTGCTGTTTTTTTGTTTCCCGGTTCACATTTGTTATTAAGAGAATTTTTAAAGAAGAGGAGTGTTAATAAGGATTACATAAAATTTAGAAGGATGTTGCGTATAGCTAAAAATAAGAAGCTAATTGAGATTATTGAAAAAGGCGAAGAAACGTTCTTACAAATAACCAAGTCTGGTAGAAAAGAGTTAATTAGATACAATGTTGATGAATTAGACGTTGTAAAGCCGAAGAAGTGGGATGAGATTTGGCGGGTGGTAATTTTTGATATTCCTGAGAAAAATCGTAATGCGAGAGTGGTTCTAAGTAAGAAATTGAAAGAAATAGGTTTTTATCAGTTTCAAAAAAGTGTTTTTATACTCCCCTTTAAGTGTAAAAATGAAATAGATTTTTTGATAGAGTATTTTAATATTAAAAAATGCGTTGTTTTATTTGAAGTAAAAAGCTTTGGAGAAATGCACGATTTAATTCTAAAGAGACACTTTGATTTGTTATAGGAATTATAATTTCGGTTTATTATTATATATTATTTGCTATGCATATTATATACTATCGTATATAATATGAAAATGGTGATAATGGAGGGGGACGATGGTAAGAGAGATGGGTAGTTTTATGGTATAATATATTCATGGAATATATAAAGAAATTTGGGCAAAATTTTTTGGGAAATGAAAAAGCACTAGAAAAGATAGTGGAAGTTTTAGAAATAGAAAAAAATGAGACAATTTTAGAAATTGGAGGAGGAAGCGGTAATTTAACCAAGAAAATATTAAAACAAACTAATAATTTGATTGTTATTGAAAAAGATAGGCGTTTGATTGCTGAATTGAAAAGTCTTTCCAATGCCCCTAGTTTTAAAGTGATTGAAGGGGATTGTCGGGATATTTTATCGGGTATTACAGAAAATTTAGGAAAATATAAAATTTGCGGAAATATTCCGTATTATCTTACTGGGCAATTATTAAGAATGATTCAAGAATTAAAAAATTCTCCCCAAATAGTGGTTTTTACCATTCAAAAAGAGGTGGCAGAAAGAATTGTGGGCAAAGAAAAAGAAACCCAACTTTCCATTATTACTAAATTATGGGCTCAGCCGGAAATCATGATGAATTTGAAGGCAGAAGACTTTTATCCTAAACCGAAAGTGGACTCTAGTGTAATAAAATTATTAATTTTATCTAAAGGAAAACGTCAAAAAGAAGAAAAAAATATCATTGCTTTGGCGAAAGTGGGATTTTTAGCGCCTAAAAAGACGCTTTATAATAATTTGTCAAGCAAATTTACTAAAGAAAAGATAAAAAAGGCGTTTGAGGCGATGAATTTCTCAGATAAAATCAGGGCGCATGATTTAAATGTTTTAATGTGGATAAGACTCACTAAAATCCTTCTTGATTAGTGGTTTTTGTGGTAGAATATATATATGAATTTAATATTTAATTCGGAGAAAAAAATCAGTTTATTTATTTTAATATCCGCTGTTATTGTTGCGGGAATTTTAGTTTTTTATGACCCACAAGCGCCTAAAAAATCATTGGCCGATTTACAAGAAGAAGGTAGTGCTAATGCGGAAGGTTTTAATATTGAAAAAGATGGCCAGAAGTTGGGAGTAATTAGTGGAGAAGATTTATCGGCTCTTCTGATTGGAGAAAAACCAGTGGAAAATCTTACACAAAAATTTGCCGATAATTTAGCCAAAGGATTTATTGATTCTAATCCATCAGGGATACAAGACGGTCAAGAGATTAGCGTTCCGGATAGCCAAGTTTTATTGGATCAGATAGCAGTTGAAAAAAATAAAGATGTTGATGTTAGTTTATTTGTAACACAGAAAGATTTGAATATTTCTAATAATAATTCTCAAGAAAATATTTTGAATTATTACGAAGGATATAAAGGAGTTATTTCTAAATATGCTAGTAAAATGAATATGGCTGCTAATTTGGAAATGTTTATTGATACTAATAATTCGGGTTATTTAAAACCAATATCGGATTATTTACAAAATATAATTGATGAATTGAAGAAATTAAGTGTGCCCTCAGATTTTGCTGTATTACATCAAAATGCTGTAAATTTATTTATTATGGAAAAAGAAATTTTTGATTCTTTGGTTAAGTCTAATGAAGATCCATTAAGAGCATCGTCTGCTTTAATGACTATGGAAGAATTATCTAATAAATTTTCTGATTTAGATAATAATTTTGCTCAAGCGTTAAAAAGTCATGGTTTTGAAATTCAATATCAATAAATGTTGAAAAGATCTCTCATTATATTTTTAATATCGGCGGTATTGATTGGGAATTTTTCTCCCTTATTATTTACTACCCCCAAAGCAAATGCTCAATTAGTTGTGATGGTTGCCGGTTCTTGGATTTCTCAAATGGTTCAAGAGCAATTAGCTCAGCAGGCATCTGGTACTTTTATATCTAAAGTAGTAGATCAAGGATTGAAAGTTCTTTTAGAACTTGCCAGAAAAAAACTTCTTGATTATTTCGTTGATTCCATCATTAAGTGGGTTCAAGGAACCGATGGTAAACCAGCTTTTGTTACTAATTGGAGGGAATTTATGGGTGATGTAGTAAACGATGCTGTGGGTAGTTATATTGAAACCACTAAATTTGCTGGAATATGTGACACTTTTGATTTTCAAGTGAGAGTAAGTTTACCGCAAGCAGCTAGTAGGCCAGCTTTACCTACTTGTACCCTAAATCAAATCGTAGGAAATATTGAAAATTTTTATAGTGATTTTAGAAATGGAGGATGGTTGGCCTATGATGAGTCTTTATCTCCTCAGAATAACCCCTATGGTTCTTACATAATTGCAATAGAAGGAGCAGCTTACGAAGCCATAACTGCGAAAGAAGAAAAAGAACAAGAGATGGCTCAGTCGACTGGAGGATTCGAGAATACTAAGAGATGTTCAATAGAAGTAACTGATCCGTTAACTCAAGAAAAGAAATGTTTAATGTGGGAGGGTACTACTCCCGGCACTACTATATCCCAAAGATTGCAAAAAGCTTTGGATGTCGATATTGATAATATTTTATCAGCCACAGAATTTACTACCTATGTTGGTGCTATTTTAGATGCGGCTATTAATCGTTTATTTAGAGCCGGTAAAGATGGTTTGCTTGGAATTCTCACGAAAGATAATCCCGAGGAATTGGGTACAGAGGGGCCAACAGATATGAATTATGAATGTGATAAAGATATTGGAGCCTGTGTATTAAAAGTAGGCGGAGAGTTTACTTCTAAAGAAGAGTGTGATAAAGAATGCGCGGGAACATCAGGAATAAAATATGCTTGTGAAACTGAAACTTTTTCTTGCATGATTAGTCCTTATGGGACATATGATAGTAAGGAGGCGTGTGATAAGGGGTGTAAGCCGTCAGAGTGCGTTGCTGACATTGAATATTGTACTAGTCCGGTAATGGTAAGGTCTTGGGATAATAGTGGGGGGAATGGTTTAATGGTGGGAGTTGCCTATAAGCCAAATCAAGATAGTTGCACTTATTTTTGCGGGCATTATAAAGATCTTTGGTTTGGCACAGATGCTGCTCATAGCCCAACTTATAGTGATAGTGCTGATAATAATGCCATTACAGATTTTTGTTCTTTTGCGGGATTAACTCCACCAGCAGATGGAATTTGTAATTGTACTTTATCTATGTTGCAAGTTGGAGATGCTTGTTTTGGTGCAGTTCCTTTTACGGATTGTGGCGTGATGATTAATGATGGTGGAAGAAATATTTGGGCATGTAAAACTACTAATATACCGTTTTGTCAGCCATAATAATTTAATATTTTTATTGAAATGAAAAATATTTTTGAGAAAATAAAAGAAATATTAAAATCCAAAAAATTTTTGGTAATTTTGATAATAATATTATTATTTATTGTTTTAGTTAAAGATTCTCTGGCACAAAGCGCTCTTAAATTTAGCGAACTTACACCCGAGCAACAAAAGGAAGTAATGAGTAAGTTATCAAGTAATCCCTTCAGCCCTTTAGTTAGTGGAATTTCTGATTTTTTTACAAGTACGTTATTAAAATTACCGATTGCTATAGCTGACATTATTGCTGATGTCGGAGGGTTTATTATAAGTGCAGAGGGGAAATTGTTATCTTGGGCAATAGACCTGGCTTCTTTTACAAATTTAGGAGTTGTGCAGGAGGGGTGGAGAATTTGTAGAGATTTTGCTAATTTATTTTTTATTGCCATCTTAATTTATATTGCTTTTGCAACGATATTAAGATTACAAAAAGGAGATGCTAAAAAATTATTATTTAAAGTGATTGTAATGGCGATATTAATTAATTTTAGCTTAATGATTGGTGGAATAATTATTGATTTTTCCCAAGTATTATTTAGATATTTTATTTTTGCCCCACTAAACAACGGAGATAAAGACGGCATTCATTTTAGTGAAGTATTAATGAATGCAGTGGGTGTCCAAAATATAAGGAATACAAGCGTACCGCTTGAAGCCACGTCTGTTCTTATTAGGTTAATTTTTGTAATATTTTTTACTTTTTTATGTGTTATTGTATTCGGGGCATTGGTGTTTACATTATTGATAAGAAATTTTTGGCTTTGGATTCTTTTGATATTATCTCCCTTGGCTTGGTTTTTAGGGATTGTTCCTATACCAATGTTATCTAAGTATGCAAGCGAATGGTGGAGGAATTTTATAAAATGGTGTTTTATGGCACCGATAATGGGATTTTTTATTTTTCTTTCCGTTGGAATTTTAGGAAGTAATACTTCCAATGTTTCAATGGAGCAATTAACGAAACCCATTGATAAAATGGAGAGTTATTATGATGGGAAAATTGATAAGTCAGTTATCTCATTTAGTGAGAATGAAAATAGTATTTTTCACCCCAAGATGATTATAAAATTTTTAATAATTCTTTCATTTTTAATTGCTGGTTTAATGGCTGGACAAAGCTTGGGTTCTGGCGCCGCAAAGGGGGCATTGGGGATGATTGATAAGACAAAAAAGAATGCTCAGAAATGGATGGGAAGAAGAGTGGCGAATAATCCAGTTACTAGAGGGGCAACTAATTGGGGTGCTAAACAATTAAATGCTTTGAGTACAGTTCCTGTTATAGGCAAGGCTTTTAAAGGATTGGCTGCCGGTACTAATAAAAAGCAGGAGGAATTAAGAAAAGAAAAGAGTAAGTTGGTTAAAAATTTCACTCCAGAACAATTAAATGGTATGTGGAAGAATTTAAGCGCTTCGGAAAAAGCAGAAGCTGCTAAAAAGATTGGTCATGATAAATTAAGCAAGGAACAGTTTAAGGAGATGCAGGATATATATAGTAAACAAGGAATGAGTAAGGAACAGAAAGACATGGAAAAAGCGGCACCGCATTTTACTAGTGACTTTAAAAAAGAAGCAGAAGAATTATCAAATGCAAAGAAGAAATTCGAACAGAAAGATGAGGGGTATGCAAAAGAATCTAAACCCATAGATGATGCTATTGATGAAGTAGAGAAGAAACAAAAATCAAGCACGGATGTTTATAAAGCTAACGAAGAAAAAATTAAAAAATTGGAAAAAGAGTCGGGATTTGCAAAGCAACCAGGAATAGAAAAAGCAAGAGAGGAAAATAAGGCAATTGGGGAAAGTCTTAAGGGATTTGATTCTAACCTGAAGGAGTTGAGGAAAAAGAAGGATGAATTAATAAAGAATAGAGAAGTAGATCAAGTTGATTTTGGTAAGGCTGGGTCAGCGGTTTTAGAGCGCCTTAAAGGTACGGCAGATATTTCTAAACTCAATGATCTTTCTAAGATAATAGAAAATAAAGATAATAAATTTTCTGATTTAAAAGACGCTATAATTTATGCTTTGAGTCAAAGATCTTTTGGGGAAACCTCCAAGGTTATGTCTGGTGTTATTGTTAAGGGAGATGATGGTAAAAAAGATATTGATAAAACTTTTGCTCTTAGGAGGGAAGTGGGAATTAATATTGCAGAAAATCTTTATTTGCATGGTGGTGCTGAATTGTCTGAAAAAATGGACGCTGTTTTAAAGATGAGAAAAATTGATTCTTCTCCGAGCGCTTTGGCCGGAGGATATAGTATGAAGGATATAGTAAATGGGATGACAACAATTGATTTGGGGATGAAAAAGAATATTTTATTAAGAGCTAAAGACAAAAAGGCGAGTGATGAGAAGTTGACCATGTTAGCAGAAGAAGTGAGAAAGGTGGATGATGGTTTTGGGGGTACAAAAGGAGAAAAAGGAGAAAAAGAAGAGGTTGATGTTGAAAAATCTAAAGAAGAAAAACCATAAAAACAAAAATGTTTGGAATATTAAGTGAAAATTTCGCAAAAAAATATGAAATGATGCCTGAGCAACTTCAGGGAGTTTTTGATGGCGCAGAAACAGCCGATGTTATTAGTCAGGTGGCGGCGGTTAATAATTTATCAGGAGAGCAATTGGAAATTATTACCTGTTTAACTGGCGATGTTTTAGCTGGATTCGTTAATTATAGTGATTTCTTTAAAAAACTGACTGATGAATTTAAGTTTAATGCGATTGTAGCTCAAGATGTTTTTAAAGAAATTGACAGGCAAATATTTTTGCCGGTAAGAGATTTATTAAAACAAGTTTATAAGCCAGAAGGAGTTGAAGAGAAAAAAGTAGAAAAACAGGGGACTGCTGATTTGCTTCAGAAATTAGGACAGCCGTTAAAAGTTGTGATAGAAAAACCTGTTGAAGTGGTTCCCCCTGGCGCACCCTCTTTCGGCGTTGCTCAGGATAAGTCCTTCGGTGTAATTCAGGATAAAGAATTTATAGTTTCTCCAGCTAAGCCATTTGGAGTAATTCCTTCCGATTCGGTTCAAAATAAACAAAGTGTTAATGTTATTGATTTATCTCAGGGGCCGGCATTAACAAGGACAGAGGCTTCATCTAAACCCGTTCAAGGTGCACCAGTTGTAAAGCCAACATTTCCATTGTTTAAGTTTGGCAATTTTGATTCTGCTAAACCAACTGGTAGTACTGAAATTAAATCTGGAATGATCTTTGGTAAAGAACAAACAGTTAAACCCATTTTGGAAACAACCAAACCAATGGAATTTTCTTTTGGGGAAATGAAACCACGAGAAGAAAGAATTATTTCTAATGTAGAAATACAGGGAGGAGTGCAGGCTATGAAAAAGAATATAGAAGACAGAAAGCCAATAGAACAAAAGCCAGGATTTTTTGGAAAATTGAACAATATTATATCTCCGACAAAAGTGAATACTCAACCAGTTAGAGTTGTTAATTTTTCTGCTCCCATCCCGCCCCCATCGGTTATTTCTAAAGAAGAAATTAACCCAATTAAATCAGAAGGAATGAATACTCCGTTTATTTCCGTTAATTCTCCACTAAGTAAAAACGTCAATCCTATTGAGCAAAAACCAGTGATACCAGTTGCGCCAGTGGTACCAGTTGCGCCAGTTATGCCTACTGTGCCAATAGAATTACCTAAAGTTGAACCAATTAAATCAGAGCCAGTGAAGCCAGAGATCAAAGAAGAGGTGATGCCGTCAGTACCACCAGAAAATGTCGTTAATCTTAAAAAGTTAAGATTCTAAATTATAATAATTTTTAACTTTGATTTTTTAATTTTTAATTTGAAACATGAGTACATTTCAAGTCCCACAATTTATTGATATAGAAGATAAGATTATTGGACCGCTAAGTCTGAGGCAATTTATAATTCTAGTTAGTACAGCGGCCGTGGTTTTTCTTTCTTTCAAATTGTTACAGTTTTGGCTTTGGATTTTAGTAGGTGGTGCACTCGGTAC
>Ga0172381_10007499_pt1 | contig 10789 bp, 10 predicted proteins | sample Leawel6488metaG_FD_119754 | JGI IMG/M metagenome (GOLD analysis project Ga0172381, IMG submission 119754) | Leachate microbial communities from a municipal landfill in Southern Ontario, Canada - Leachate well 64-88 metaG | ecosystem: Engineered > Solid waste > Landfill > Unclassified | place... | reverse complement strand
GGATGAGAAGATTTACAAAAACATCTGGCGGTTTGCCTAAAAGTATTAAGTAGCCCGTAGGAGAATCGAACTCCTATTACCAGGTTGAGAACCTGATGTCCTAACCGTTAGACGAACGGGCCGTAAATACGATACGGGTGACAAAAGTAGAAAAAAAAGAGCAATCAAGTCCAATTTAGCACAATTTGTAATCTTAAAGAATCAGCTTCCTTTTTGTAAATCGGTTTCCATAGCGCGAAGCCTGAAATAAAAATAATTCGCAGTTCACACTTCACACTTCAGACCTGAAATATATGTGCGAGGTGTAAAGTGCGAGGTCAGAAATAAAAATAATTTGCACTTCACAGTTTACAGTTCACAGTTCACACTTCAGACCTGCGGCATTTGAAAACCCTCCAAAATAAATTATTTTAAAAACTTGGATTTTTGATTCAATCCTTATATATTTACAATTCCATAACATAAAGTATATAGAAACCAGATTATGTATAAGTTCAGGGGACTATCATCTTTGATATGGAGTGAGGCGGATAATGTGCTTAGGGGGTTTTCGAAGAACGTTTACGATATCATTGAGAAATTCAATCTGGATAGGTCGGCAAAGAAGCTGAATAGGATATTGTTTTCTCACTTCTTCAATGCCGGTATCATCAGCAGCATGAACGACGAAACCACTGTTGAACGGCACTGTTGAGCGGCATTTGCAACGCGGCTCAGTAGGTTTCTTGTCAAGAAAAATCAAACGATAATGATTTATATTGAACCAAGAAGCCCCATTTGAACTATTTCTTTGTGAGTTTAATACATTTTATAGTTTTTTAAAAAAGATAAAATTAAATCATCATGAAAAAATGTATTTATATTACGCTCTGTTTCTGTCTTTTTATGAACCATTTATGGGGTCAAGCTATGCCCGCCAGAATTAAGGTGGTTTTCCCTTTTCCTGTTTCATCCGTCACTTTGCAGCAATATTGGCCCATTAGTTCGTATCCTTCGATGGAACTTACAGGCACGAATGAGTATTCCTACACTTCGTTTACCGATAATTATGGTCAGGTGGAATTCAATATAAAATATTTAGCGCCCCAATTCTTTGGAGGCAACTATTTCTATGTCGCTGGTTTCAATGGCACTCCTGTGGGGAGACCTGCCGGATTGGTTTATGGGAAGGTTTATATCAATAATGTTCTTCTCAGCAACATGTATACAACGTTGAATCCTTCGGCTGACGGGTTAAATATTTCTGCTATAATTTCATCCGATAGTTCAATAGTGCCGATGATCAACAGCAGCCACCCCCATGCAATCATTGACGATAGGATTTCGCCGGAAGTCGCGAACCGTGGCTTCTTTAAAAATCCTCTTCCTGGCAGTAATTATCACTACCTGGCTGGCTGGATGCAGGTTATAACCAATAATTCGGTTATGGACACATGCATTGTTGAAGTTGATTATTTCAGGTTATATGGAAGGAATGGTAGTACGTTGACTCTGCTTTACGAAGACACCTATGACAGTTTTAACCAGGATTATGATGGAGGACTCTTTCTGAGATATCCTTTTTTTCCGCCAGGGGATTACCATGAGCATCCCTTTCCATGCACATTAAATAACGGGATAATGTCCTTTTCGCCAACCACCCAAATTAATCGCGTTTGGCATTGGTGGAATGCTCAACAAACATTTTTAAATGACCTATCACAGTATACCTCTTATCGAGCTGAATGCAGAATAAAAATTAGCGGTCATGCAATTGCCCAGGCCGGTATAGATTGCAGGATTGATCAGGCTGGAACGCCCTATGAACTGGGAACCGGAAATTGGGTGTTTGAGAATAATGGACAGTGGCAGAATGCTTGGTTCGATTCAGGTGATACCGCAGTAACAATTGAAAAAATCAAACAGGAAAATGTCAAATGTTATTTCGATCCTTCCCTTAGAAAGGTCTTCTATGTTTTTGATATTGCTTCAAAATCCGATTTTAATGGAAGCCTTTTCTCAACAGATGGAAAAGTTATTAATAATTTGGTAAAAGTAAATCTTTATCCCGGAAAATATTCTTATTCAGTGGATGTTCAATACTTGCTGGTTGAAGAGTTGATTTTTAAAGTGAAAATAAACAGAACCATTTTCACCGGGAAAGTCTTGGTTTACTAAATTTTGTAGGATATTCATCCCGGCCGAGCTCAGAATTTCCGAATACGTCCGGATGGCCTTCAATTAACTTTTTCCCATATTAATGGCACTCTGGCCAGCCGGAAGCGGCCTGGATGTCATCTTGCCTTTGCTGTATGTTTCAATTACAACACATGTCTCAATGATATCTTTCGCATCAATGGAAACAACCAGTAGATTATTTAGCAGGTTCTTAAGCTGTTTTGTCTTTTGACCTCCCCATTGATCATTTCCTCAACTGATTCCGTAATGTTCAGTTCTTCAGCCAGCTTATTGAATTCTATTGATTTGACCTGAATACTGCCTCAAAACAATTAAATGCCAAATAATCCATCAATAAAGGATGGAAATTAATCCAGTTCAATTTATCTTTACAACTTTATAAAGTAACCGGAAAGAAAAGCTGATCATTTTGTTGAAGTCAACAGAATGATAAAATCCGGTTAGGTTGTTCAAGACCAGACTGAGAATATACAAACCAGAAAAATGAATATGAACACTATTCCGGAATTTTACGAATCGATTGATCGGAACGCGATCATCGTCAGGCCAAAGAAACCCTATTTCGATTGGCTGAACCAGGTAATACCAGAGAATAAACCGATCACTAAAAACGATGAAAACAATATCTACTTAGTGCGGGAGATGGAAAGCAATGAGGACGTTTTAAAATGGGTTAAACGGAAATTCAATTTACTCTTTATTAACGAATTAAATGATTGGGATGCCGATGAAGAAAAATGGCCTCAACAAAGAACGTATAAAATGTTTTCCGAATGGTTTGAAATCGAAATATGTTCAATGGTACTTGACCTGGAAGAAGATCCGATAAATAAAGAATAGGGTTTTACTTTTCATTACGAACATTGCCTGTTACTGTTTATCGAGAAGATTGGCCCGATGGATCTGCATCCCGATTCGGTGGATAACCATGCCATGGGGTGGTTCATGTGCGAAGTGAAAAGTGCGAAGTCCGAAAAAAATAATTCACACTTCACAGTTCACACGTCAGACCTGAAATACATGTTCGATTCAAAAATGTTCAGGGCTAAAACCCCTGGTGTCAGCCAGCCTTCTCATGGGTAATAGTTCTGCAAAAAGGCTTTCCAATATGTCTGTGTTTTTCGTATATTGACCCAGTAAATAACGGAATATGAATACCGGAGAAATCATCATATATCAAAATCCTGAAGACAATATCAAGGTTGATGTACGGCTTGAAGATGAGACTGTGTGGCTCACTCAGGAACAGATGGCCCTGCTGTTTGGGAAAGCCAGAACTACCATCACCGAACATATCCAGAATGTTTTCAATGAAGGCGAATTAGATGAAGAAATGGTATGTCGGGAATTCCGACACACCATGAGTTGCAGGAACGCATGCCGGGAAAATAAGCCACGAAATGGCGTTGCAAAAATCAAGCGATGAATACGACAAATTACAGGCCAATCAAAAGCAAATAGAGAAAGAACAAAGCCTGAAAAAGCTGGAGGCTGATATCGGCAAAAGGTCAAGATGGAATGATATAATAGTATGTTTGCACTAAATACTTCTATTTTTAAACATCAATGCATATAAAATGAAACATTTAATAATCAAATCATTAGGGCCCATCCGGGAAGCCAATATAATGTTTGCCGATTTGACGTTGTTGGTGGGGCCACAGGCAAGTGGAAAAAGCATCTTACTTCAGATGGTCAAACTGATTACAGACCGGTATAACATTCCTGCCGTTCTCAAACAGAACAATTACGAATGGGGTAAGAGAAATGAAAATTTTCTTGACCTTTTTTTCGGTGAAAGCATGTCGGGGATATGGAAAGGGGACACAAAGATTGAACTTGACGAGAATAATTATTCATTGTCCTCCTTCCTCTCCAAGCAAGGGGTGCGAGAAGGTTCAAAAACCGAAAAACTCTTTTATATTCCTGCCCAACGGGTTGTGACGATGAGCCAGGGTTGGCCCAGGGCCTTCGGAACATTTGATATCGGGGACCCATTTGTGTTGAAGCAATTCAGCGAATCTATACGGGTTATGATGGAAAAGGAGACCATCAATGGGGGAAGCACACACAGTAAAGTATTTCCTAAATCGAAAAGGATCAAAGAGCCGTTGAGAAAAATATTGGATAACAGTATCTTTCATGGAGCGACAGTTGAATCTGACAATACCAGTTTGAAAAGAAGATTTCTTCTGGAAGTCGGGACCAGTAAGCTTCCATTCATGACTTGGAGCGCCGGTCAGAAAGAATTCATGCCACTGCTGCTTTCATTGTATTATCTGATGCCGGCTTCGAAGGTTAAATTGAGAAATGATATTCAAACAGTGATTATTGAAGAACCGGAAATGGGTTTGCACCCCAAGGCGATTCAGGCATTGATGGTTGTTTTTCTTGAGCTCATTACCAGAGGTTATAAATTAATAATCTCCACCCATTCACCTGTTCTACTTGAATTGCTCTGGGCCATGAAATATATTAAAGATTATAAAGGCACCTCTTCTGACCTTTTTGAATTGTTTTCAATTGAAAAAAATAATTCAATGGCATCATCTTTCAGAACGGTGATCAAAGAGAAAACATTTGCGACCTATTATTTTGATCAAAAAAATGAAGGCGTAACCATCAGAGACATTTCATCCCTTGATGCCGGCAGCCAAGAACAGGCCGTCTCCAATTGGGGAGGACTCACAGATTTTGCATCCAGGGCAGCAGATATCGTTTCAAAACTTGTTGCAAATGAGAGCAAAGAGGATTAAGCCTAAAAAAAAGAAAACTTTCAGGCAGGCAACTGAAGCAACCCCAGAAGTCAAATCTTGTTATCAACAAGGAAAACAAGCGATCCTTGACAAAGAACAAAACAAGGTTGACCTGGAGGATCCCGGGAAATGTGGCGGCAGTTTATTTATTGACCAATGTCTGCTTAATCAGAACCTGTACTGTCAAAACAACCGATGGGATTATGCAATCGATTACAATGGAGAAGCCTATTTCGTTGAAGTGCATTCAGCTATTACCGGAGAAGTAAGAACGGTCTTACAGAAACTTGAATGGCTGAAGAGCTGGCTGCTTAATAACGCTCCGGAACTAAATTCCTTGAAAGCAAAAGCGCCCTACTACTGGGTACAATCAAATGGTTACCATATTCTTCGAAACTCTTCCCAGGAACGAATAGTTATTCAAAAGGGGTTGAAACCGGTATCAAAACTTGTTCTAAAATAGCATTGGCTGAAAGGGCGTATACTCGTGAGAGGTCTTTGGGGATATTTTTTTCTCCTACGTATACGGCCGCGTTGATTTTTATCTGAAATTAGAGAATCCGTTGATCAGTCGTTTGATTGATTGTAGATGAGTTTTTGATGGGATTACAGAAAGACATGTGCGAGTTGTAAAGTGCGAGGTCGGAAATAAAAATAATTTGCACTTCACAGTTTGCACTGAGGATGAAACTGTTTGGCTATCGATAGATTTGGGGGGGGCCAGCCAAGTAAGGTAAAACAAATATTTTGTTTTTGTGCTGTTTCATCTCTCTTTACTTGGCAGTGTAAAATAAAAGGCGCTTCCCTTATCTTCGTTGCTTTCAATCCATAGCCTTCCATTGTGTTTTTCGATAAACTCTTTGCAGATAATTAATCCAAGCCCTGAGCTGGGTTCTCCTTCAGTTCCCCTTCGGCTGGTATTAACATCAGCCAGGAAAAGGTTCCTGATCATTTCTTTGCTCATCCCAACACCCGTATCCTTAAAAGAAACCTCAACCCACTCGTTGGAAATTGGCTTTGCCGCAATGTCCACCTTCCCGCCTTTTAGCGTAAACTTCACCGCGTTACTGGCTAAATTACGTAGGATGCCACCAAGCATATTTTCATCGGCAAAAACAACCAAGTCTTCCGGAATATTATAACTCAGATCAATTCCTTTTTTATTAGCCGATTCCATTATCATTGCAGTATCAGTCATGACTTTTGACATCAGTAGTACTGGTTCGGGGTTATAAGTGATCAGGCCTCTCTGCAATTGTGACCAGTCCAACAGGTTTTCAAGCAGGCTGTAACAGTTAGTGGCAGATTTTCTCAATGTTCCGGCAATCTTCTGAATCTGTTCACGGGTCATTTTTGGCAGTTCTTCTTCAAGCATTTTTGAAAAACCCAGCAGGCTGGCGAATGGGCTGCGCAGGTCATGTGCGATAATACCGTAAAACTTTTCCTTTTCGGCATTGAGCAATTGAAGTTCTTCGTTTTTTCGTTTGATTTCTTCGCTTGTCTGCCTTCGCCTTAAGATGCCCCACAGCATATTGGTAAGGTTTTCAAGAGCCGCGGCATCTGTATCCAAATAGTCGCAGGTTTTGTTTGCGACAGCTGCCACCGCGACAATCTTTCCACCGTCAAAAACCGGAACTGCCATGAAGCGCTCAATTGGGACATGCCCGGCTGGAATCCCTTTTTTATGAGGGGAATTGCTGTATGAGTTGACGATGATTGGCTTTCGTTGCCTGACACAATCCCCCCATAGTCCCGCCTCTGAAATGGGAAATAGCCTGGGACTGGCTGGAATTGCGCATTCCTTCATCGTGTCTTTTGACCATGCGTAAATAGTCATCACGGTTTCGCCTTTGTTTATTGTGCCAATAAACGAAAACCGACTTTGCATTGACCTGATAAGTGCATCCAGCATATAATCAAAAAGCTGGTCTTGCGGGGTATCCATGATATTATGCAGCTCCAGTTGTAACTCCAACCGCACTTTCTCAAGGTCACGCGCTTCCTCAAGTATCTTTTTTTCGGTGATGTCCTGTGCTGTAGAGAGTGCACCGATCACGTTTCCACCGTTGTCTTTGAGCGCCCTGCACCACCAAGACAGAAGTCGCTTTTCTCCATCTTTGCGACGTTGCCAGCTCTCTATATGGACAACATCATCGCTGCCCTCAAAAAGTTGATTGACGATTTTATAGGTTTCCTGTTCCCCTTCAAAATAATAAGCGGCTTCTTTCCCAACTACCTCCTCGCCAAAAAAAATCAATCCAGCCGGGTTCGCCCAGGTGTATATTTTGTTCTTGTCAACTTCTACGATAATATCTGGGATGGCCGATAACAGGGCTTGCTGGCGATAAAATAGAGTTTGCAGCTCCTCTTCCTTGTTTTTACGTTTGGTGATATCCCTGCTTGATGCATGCAATTCCAATACTTCGTTTGTTTCCTTATCAAAAATGGTCCGGGTTATGGTTTCAAGCCATTTATATTGCCCGTTCTTACAGCGAAAACGAAAAGTATTAGTAGTAGTAACAGGCTTATTGATAATAGCCACACGGTTTTCTTCCAATCTTTGATTATCATCCGGATGAAAAAACTCAAAAGCCGAATGCCCAACTAATTCTTCAGGTTTATAGCCCACCAATACGCGACAGGCAGGCGAAACATAAAGAAACACGCCTTGCTTATCGTGACGTGCAACCATATCGGTGGAATTTTCAGTAATCAGTCTGGTAAAAAGCCGGCATTCAGCAAGTTCAGTTTCATTTTTATGGAACATTTCCTGAAAGGAATTAAACTCTTGCTGCAATTCTTGCAATTCTTTTATAAGCTCTTCCCTGGTTTTTTTCTGAATGTCCATAATACCCGGATTTTTTCTAAATATACGGATTATATATTGAGCTTACTCCGAAAAGTGAAATCTTTACTTTTATCCAAACCTGTTCACTTGTCGGTGGATTCATCCTGTTCCTCCATCCATTTCATGCACCAGTCTAAAACAAATGGGATCTTGACCAGCTTTACAGTGAGGATCTGGCTTTCGGGCAGTATCCCGGGGAAGTTGTTGTAGAAATACATAATTAACGCTTCGTTCAGTGCGAATTTCCCTGAACTGCTGTAGTTGATGGATAACAAGTAAACGTAAAGCAAAGCTTCTTCTTTGCAGAAGGCTTTCCGGTCCGGGTAGAAATTCTTCAAATGCAGCGATTCATCGATCTGTTCGTATGTATTTTCGGGCGATAAAACCTGCTGATGTTGTTGTTTGCTCATATTTTATTGTTCACGTTCCCAAAGCTCGCGTTCCTTCCGTTCCTTTACTTGCCGAACTTCCAAAGCAGGGCCTTCACCACGTCTTTTTAGACCAGGATATCCATCATCTTATAACCTGCTTACTACCGGAGAAATGGTCTTTCGCCCCCTTGAGGTCAAACCGGATAAAGGACATTCAGATCAGCCGAGCCCAACCAGCAATGGTTTCTGGTATTGTGATCTGTTTCCCGTGGAATAACCCGGCGCCGCTATGGCAGGAGGAGCATTACATTTTTAAAATATGTAGCTTTGCTTTCGAAATGAAATAATATGCTACTTTTTCTTTCCCTTACTGGCATCTTCTTGTCTGTCATTCTGTTATCTTTTAACGCCCGGAAATACACTTCCTCCATTTATCTGGGGCTCTTCTTCTTCCTGGTCAGCATGTACGGGTTAATTCAGTATATTTTGGTATTTTCAAAATCCCGGCTGCTTGTCGCCCTGGTATTTGTTCACCCGATATTCCTTATGTACCTGGTCGGGCCCATGTTATACTGGTATGTACGGAGTGTGCTTACCGACGATTCCAGGTTGAAGAAAAAGGACTTGTGGCATCTTCTTCCGGCCCTGATATTTCTTCTTTCGGTCATTCCTTACCTCTTTACCCCATGGGCAGAAAAAATTGAAAATGCGGACCTGCTTATAGCCAGTATTTCCAATCTGAAAACAATCCATAGTTCCTTACTTTATAATTTTATTCCCCAAGCCGTTATATTTATCAGCAGGCCAGCGTTAGCCCTTTGTTACACCCTTGCATCGATCGTTATTTTTATCCGCTGGGCCCATCAGAGAAGGAATGCAGGGGTGCTTTCGCAACAGCGATATCTGATCCGTTGGCTTACCGTACTCCTCGGATTCTTTTTAATACTGCTGGTGAGCCTTTTGCTTGCGCTGACGGAGGCCTATTCTTATAAAAACCTGAACCTTTACTTTACCCTGGAGCTTTTACAGCTGTTCTCAGGAATCGGCCTGACAGGTATGCTGATCTCTCCTTTCTTTTTTCCCTCCCTGCTTTATGGCATGCCAAGGTTCCCGGTAGAAGAAAAAGGAATCAGGATTAGGGCCTTGTCCCGGGATCAGGCTGACGAAGCAATAAGACAACGCAAGGGACCTGATTTTGAAACCGATTACCTCGTTGGTATTGAGGACAAGGTCAACCGTTGTATGGAAGAACTGAAGCCATACCTTCAGTCAGAATGCAACCTTGCCTATATTTCAAAGATGATCGGCGTTCCGGCCCATCACCTGGGCTATTATTTCAGGGAAGTCAAAAAACAGCCCTTCAATGATTTCAGGAATGAATGGCGGATAAAACATGCAAAAGACATGATCCGGGGAGGGAAAACGGACGAGCTCACCCTGGAAGCCATAGGCCACACCTCGGGTTTTTCATCCCGCAATACCTTCTATCTCTGTTTTAAAAAAGTTGAAGGGATTACTCCCAGCGTTTATGCTTCAAATGTTCACCACGCTAATTGATGATGATTTTTCTGACTACTTTTTCGTTCCCGTTCGAGATCATACTAGAATACATCCCGGGGGCAAGATCAAGGCCGGCACAACTGAAGTCAACGGAAACACCAGAGTTGCTCACGATTTCCTTCTCCGCTTTAACTGATCCGTTGAGATCGTAAATAACGATCCTGATCTTTCCCGACATCTTAGAATCGGCAACAATATGGACATCGCTGCTTTTTCCAGGATTCGGATAAACAAATGCCTTGAGCCCGGATTCCGGCCCCGCATTGTTTCCGCCCACCGTAAAGCTATAAATATCGGAAGTTACCGTATAACCATCTTTGGTTTTCCCTCTTACGGCCCAGTAATAGGTTTTTCCGACTTCAGGCTGAAATCCTGAAGGAATGGAAGCTTTTGCATCGCCGGCCGATTGCCTGCAGATAATCGTCGTATTGTCGATGGGGGAGGATTTTGAAATGAGGAGTTCATAATCACTGAGATCCTGATATTCATCTTCCCAGTTAAAGAACAGGTTTTTATCGTCGGCCACCCCGTGATCCTGTGGTGAAAGAAGCCGGATATTGGCTTTAGTCGGGTTGACAATGTAAGCAATGTACCATGGACGTTGATCCCCGAAGTATTGATAATACCACCAGTTGACGCCATTGTTATTTCTGAACCAGTAAGCGCTGATATCAAGGCTTGAGATCTTTGTTCCGGCTTTCTCGCTGTTAAGATTTGCCAGGGAGCATTTGATCTCGGTGCCAAACTTATCGGTTACCGATGATTCGGTGGTATAGTTCACCTCGTAACTTCCTGATACACCGACTGAAAATACTTTGGGGACCTTCACGCTCAGTCCGGCAGTAACTTCATATTCCATCGATTGTTCATAACTGTCAGTAGAACTGCTTGTTATTTCATACGTTTTTGCCTGGCCATTTCCGGGACTGTCCCAGGTTGGGTGACAGATAGGGCTTAACCCATTGTTGTTAATAGCCACCTGCATGGTATCCCTGGCATCAAACGTCCAACTTTGGAAGGTGGAATCGTTCGGGTTGATGATGTGGAAAGGATAGCTGTCTATCGGAACATATTGT
>Ga0172381_10007498_pt1 | contig 10790 bp, 14 predicted proteins | sample Leawel6488metaG_FD_119754 | JGI IMG/M metagenome (GOLD analysis project Ga0172381, IMG submission 119754) | Leachate microbial communities from a municipal landfill in Southern Ontario, Canada - Leachate well 64-88 metaG | ecosystem: Engineered > Solid waste > Landfill > Unclassified | place... | reverse complement strand
GGCAGCCGTCTATAATATGAAAATATCAAATTGCCAGCACGAATGTGTATATTTGTCTGTAGCCCACAAAAGCACAATTTCATACTGCCAGCTCGCCGGAATCTGCTCGGATAATCTCAGGCTTGATAATTGTGATACCTGCAAAGTGTCTCACAATATATGTTTTTCGTATAATGGGGAGAGTTACGGGCAATATAAACACGGCGAAAACGCGATCCAGATAGGAGATGCTGGGTCCTCTCATGGCTACAATGCAAAAAAAGTAGGTTTCCCTACAAGGGATATTGAGGTTTGTGACAATACGTTTTCTGATCCTGGGCTCAAAACGGTGTGGCTCCACAATGGGGATAATGTCTATGTACACGATAACAAGTACGTGGATGCAGAAAAACTTGTCACATCTGGAACGTCGGTAGATTTGACTGAACGTGGACAACATATTGATTTCACCGATAATGGAGAACCAATATCTTATGATAATCCACCGACTCAGGAACAGAGTGAACAGGTATTTAGTTCCATCTTCGACTATATGGGCTTGACGTCTGATTACTCTTATGTATCGGGCGCCTCTGATAATTCTTACTATAACGGGAAATTGTATAATAACGCAAACGATGTAGATTGTGTATTTGAGAAGCACGTCACAATGGATGGGAATTATACCTTGATAAAAATAGACACAACCGACATATCCTCAATAACATACACAATAAACGGCTCAGTGTCGAAACATATCCTTAAAATTGGGGTCAGGCAGGGTATGAACGTCATTTATTCAGATTCAAGCATATGGGAAGGAAATGCAGAACACGACATTTATGGAAACGTGTATCTAAATGACACCATTGATGGTGAAACCGTTTCAGTGCAGTGTACAGCACCGTCCGGGGACGTAAGCGTTAACAGAGTGCATACAGTGGTAAACGATGGCGGCATTTCCCTAAATGTAAAGTTGTTGATATGCATCCTTATTGCGCTACTCCCTGCGTTATTTGGTATTATACTGTTACGAAAGTTAATACGCAGCATCGTTATGTACTGATTCAAAATAAGTATAGCAAGGTATATATGTATTGCAGTACTTATTTTATGCACTCTTCAATCTAATTTATGGAAGTGTCTCTTAAAATGATGGAAGAAAGAAATGAGAAATTACAGGGACAGCGGGGATCTAAACCAAGACCACTATGTCCAGAGTGCGGATCTTATTTGGTATCAGTATGCCGTACTATAGCAGGCTCGTATAGAAGGGTAGGATTCGCATGTACAAATCAAAAATGTAAATATATCGAAAAAGATCAGTTTAGATAATTTGTACACGTAGCAAGGTATATATAGCAAGGTGTATATGTTACTTGCAATGAAAACATTATAAGTGGAGTGCTCAAAACATGAAAATTATATATAAAATTGTCCTTGCTATGTTAGTAATGCTCAGTGTATATGCATTACCCGCCGCCGCTGCACCTGGAAACGGTTCAGCCGATGACCTCCTTCCATCACCGAGTGACGCACTTGATTACGTAGCTGGGTACGACTCGATATGGGTAGCTATTAAAGGATTGGTTTTCACGATTTCCGGAGCTGTCGCCATCGGAGTTATTGTTGTGTTCGGTATCGGGTGCATTTACATCTTATATGGAAACGCACATACAGATTCCGCGCAGCACGTAGGATGGACAAAAAGAGGGAATAGTGCGTTTAAAGGTGTTGTCATTGTCATAACGCTTTCGGCAATCGCATTGATGATGTTTAAAATCATGTATGCCTGAGTAGGAGGGGGGCCGCTCATGAAGCATACACGAAAGATACCTTTACTACTTATTTCCTTTTTTGTTTTGATGTTGCTTGTGAGTGTTGCAATGGCAGCCGGAACTGGTGAAGAAAACGTAAAAATTATAAAAGCGAATGGTGAAGTTAAGTCTCAGGCAGAAATTGAAGCCGATCATATCCCTGATTCTAGCAGCAGTTCATCATCCAGTTCATCCAGTTCAGAGTCTACGACTCATATAAACATAAACAACACGGGGCTCAATACTGCGGTAGGTGTTGATATGTATGCACAGGGTGCGGTAAAGGCATACAAACTTAACGGCGAAGCCAATTTTGCTAAAACTGGATATGGTTCCCTCCTCAATGTAACACCCAGGAACGACCCACTCCAAGACCCAATCGCCAAAGGTATACTCCTTAACACCGGGGCTGTATACTACCTAGTTGCGTTAGTGCTCGCCGCGCTTGGTCTATTACAAAGTCTGATACAATACACGTTCCCAAACTTATATCGGAGTATCATAATCGGACTTTCAAACAAAGAAAGCCATTTCACAGCAGGGTCGTACATTGGAATATTAATTGCAATTTTATTTACACCCGTGGTGATAATTGGGATGTATCACGTTATGTATACATCGTTTAAGTTATTAGAGACTGCGTTAATAACGGGTGCAGTTGGTACGATGCCCCCGATCACAAGCATGACAAGTGCAACCCTTCTATGGCTCGTAGGTGTGGCATCAGACATTATCAAAATTTCAGACGTCATAACCTATTACGCATGGACATTTAGCAGCTACTCAATTTTTGGAACATCAATCATGATACTCGTGCTCGTGCAGTTATCCAGAATTGATCTAGTGGTGACTTTAACAAAATGGTACGCATTTGGTCTGGCAATGTGTCTTGTGCATCCAATCTTCGTAGTCTTGGTCCTTACTAAGGCAAGTAGTGCAGCGGTGAAGTCTGGAAACACATTAATTCTAATCGCAGCCATCCTGTTTTTCGGTATAATCCCGTTGGTCATTGGTCTTGTAATATGCGCCGCTGTAACTGGGATATACTTCCGGGTGAATCATGAAGTAGTAAGGAGGATTGCTTAAAATGGAAAATGAGAACAGTTATGGAGAACGTCAGGAACGCGAGGCATCACATGTAATACCCGAAGCTTCCAATCCCCTTACATATGGGCATACAATTACATGGCTTACTGTTACAAGCGTTGTAGGGCTTTGTATAATGTTTGTCGGCGTGTACATAGCCGGGACAGTTTTTAACCAGCTGTTATCTGGTACATTCTTTTTGGTTGAGAATATAATCAAAGATGCACTATTGATTATATGCATGATCGTGATGTTTTTGATATATGCATCCACGATGATGACAGAAGCAAGTCTCGACACAACAATTAAAAAAACAAAGCTCAGATATGGGAAAAAATCGAGTATAAATAAATTTGACTGTGCACCTTCTGCTCAAAAACTCGTGAAAAATATAACAAATAACCTTGGAATGTTGGGGCAAGAAGGGTTGAGCTTTTTCGATTCTGGTTCCGTAGGTTCCCGTTTTGATGGGAATTGGGCATTTACCGTCGTAGCGACCCCCCCCAATGAAATGTCAAAGGAATCATACAACAAAACTCTAAAAAACATCGACAAATCACTCCCACCTGATTACTTAAAAAAAGAAATCTATATATCGGGCAAAGGTACACGGGTAATTAATCCAGAGATCAAAGAAAGACTTAGAAACAAAGATTTAACTGAATCCCAAAGGCAGGCACTACAGAGCTACCATGATAAGTTTTCGGAGTTTACGCCTCAAACATCTGTGTACATAATACATATCGGATTACCATATACAACCGATACCGCTACAGCTATGATAAACATGGACGAGGTCAGAAATGGTTATGAGAAGAATTTAAACGTAGCAGGAATCGGGACAGTGTTAATTAAAACTGAAAATCAACTATCTGAATTAATACATGGTATGTTTACGGGCGATGTAAGCAGTGTGGAGAGTTTCATTTAACTCAATATCTTATTTTTTTTTCAAGTTTTTCAAGTATTGCACGGTATATACAGCATAGTATATATAGCAAGTGTTACATTTTAAATATAATCAATCGGAGCAAAACCATGTTTATAAAAAATAAAGTTAAAAAGGCAGCTATTAAAACAAGATCGGTTTTTAGGCACGTTGCATATACTGAAGATGGGGCAGATGAATTCACGCAAAAGCCATACTACAAATCATGTGTAAGTTCTATCGAATCGGTAAAGAAGGGGCCAGATGCCGGGAAATATGTAATAATAGACGGCGTTTGCTTCGGTAAGTCGATGGTAATAGGGATGCAGGACCGTATAAGTCATGCGGACTTAGGATATGACTCCGATATGTCCGGAGATGCGATTGACCTTTTAAAAAATGTAGCTAATAAGTTTGATGTGTGTGTTATCATAAGCGCATCCACGATCAAAATAGATCCGGCAACCGGTTCTAAGATGTTGAGTAAAGCCACAAAAGCAACATCAATGTCTAGGGAGATGTCAAAAACAACCCTCACAGACGAGAATTCAGAGTATAACGAAAACGTAGCACGGGATCTGAGGCTACAGACTCGAAAATCATTCAAGGGCAAAGATAGGCATTCGTTGTATTCCCTGTGTGCATCCGTCATCGGGGAGGACTTGAAAATAGTTACTGCCTGTATTTCCAACATGCGAGCCGTCCTTAGACAGTGTGGGATACGATGTGAGGAACCGTTCTTCAGCCAAAAGGAAGTGATGCAGAGTGTTTTACCGAGCAATTTTGTATATGCACCTGCCACACAGTACGCACCCGGCACGACAATTGCGACAATGTCCCCGCTCAGGAATCCACAATCCACGTTCTCAAAAGACGGAATCGTCGTATGTCAGCAGGAAGACACGGATTATAATATTAAGATCTGCCCTAGCCTTAAAAACTCTAACAGCACGTTCGTAATGGCTCCGCAGGGGTCCGGGAAAACGGTATTTATCTGTGCATGGGCTTCCAGGGCGTTCTTGATGGGGAATAGAGTATTGATGGTTACGCCAAAAGCAGATGAAAACGGCGGGGCCAACTACATGCACCTATGTACCGAGCTAGGTGGGCAGGTTATCAAAATCGGTGACGGTAACGTATGTTTCAACCCGCTAATGGTATTCATAGATCAGAGCTATAATGCTCCAAGTGTCGTTGAGTATAAGAAACTCCTCGACACCCATGATGATATAGTAAAAAGTTTTATTGCCGCGTGGCTCGGTGATGCGTGCTCTGAGAGGATGCTGAATAAGATTTACATATCCCTTCGGACACTGTATGTGAGAAATGGATTGATCAACGACGCGGGAACCCCTATAAACCTCGAACGGTGGACAGATGGCAAATATTGGCCAAATCTCGCGGAACTGATTGAATATTTCCACACATTGCCGGTGGGAAAATCAGGGGACCCGCTCGACGCCTCGATAGCTGCACTGCTTGTATCTACCATCAAAGCGGATAGGAAGCTCGGAACCCTTCAGTGGTTTTCTTGCAGCAAAGAAAGATTAGATCTAGCAAACAATTTCATAGTTTTTGATATAAGTGGACTAAGTGACAGCCTCAAAGATGCTTTCTCCGTGTTGTTCATGGGTGCAATATCCCTTCGGTATAAAATCAGCGAGGGAGCAGGAGAAAAGCTCAGAACTTATCTATTCATGGATGAGATAGGGAGTCTCCTCAAAACAAAAGGCATGGATAAGTACATCGAGAAGGCAGTTAGAGAGGGTAGAGCTGCAAAACTTACAACCGTTGTATGTACACAGGACCCGGAGGTCAGCGAAAGCACAGTAAATATTTTAAAAGCAAACTGTAGTAACATATTCTTGCTGTGTAACCTCTCAAGGGCGAGTTGTACGCCATTTAAAAAGTGTTTCAATCTCGATGATGATCAAGTGGAATCTTTAATTCGGCAGGGTACAGGCATTGGATTATACTTACTGAAAAACACAAGTACTATGATTAAGGTGACTCTCACGGAAGAAGAAAAAAGATTACTTTTCAGCGAAATTGTGAATGGTTCAAACATGCCTGAAAGGCCGGGCGAATATACCATAAAACCATCGGCCAAATATGTTTTTGAAACACGAGGTTTTTATATTGATGATTGGGTGTCGGGTAGTGAAAACTTGCCATTTACAGAATGGAACCGGGTGAAATTACAAAATCCTCTACAGCTCGGAACCGTTACAGTGGCTATAAAGAATCACCTCGTTGAAACGTCTGATAATAAAGTAAATTGTATAGGGCCGGAGGGCGAAAAGCATTATTCATGGGTGAGCCTAATTGCCGAGAGGATGGCAGAACTGGGGTATGAGGACATAATTATCAATGCATCTGATAAGCAGGACATCACCGCAAGAACAGGGGATAAGACCATCTGCATAGAGGTTGAGATTCACGGCACACATTCAATACCCGAGTATTCAACCAAATACCAAGCGGCGTCGGATGGTTTCGACATCGTAATCTTTACGGGAACAGGAAAAACCTGCGATACTATGAACAAGTCGGACGCTGCCGTTTCAGTATTTCCGTTTGGTCAGAGCCTGGCAAATGAACTCGAATACCATAAACCATAATTTCAAAGGTGGTATAAGATGGTTAGAGATCAAACGGAGCCTTTAAAATGCTCAAATTCTCAATCATCGGGCACGCTACTATATTATAGTTATATTCAAACCTAATATTGTTACAGAAAAACAAGAGGCATAACCATGAAACGATATATGTTAATTATCGCATTATCCATTATCCTGGCAGGAACCGGATGCATTGATCACGCAGACGACACTGAGAATGATGAATTTAATGCAAATCAGTATCAAGCAGCCAATTTTTATAACCACGTTGGTTATGATTTGAGCAATGGCGTACAAATCGACATGTGGGAATATGAAAAGTTGCAGAGTGAAATATCTGAAATGAAAACTTGGAATAATAATGACTATGGACCAGGCAAGGAGAGTTTCAGGGAGTTCATAGAGTGTGGTGAGACAGTTGTTGATGATATGCATGATGGCAAATCAGTTGATCTTAATGAACTGTATGAATGTTACACAAATTTAATTTAAGTTTCTGTTTTTTACTTCTCTTTTTTTAATTTCAATCTTTTGTAACTATCCATCCAAGCACTAACCCCAATACGATACTAAATATAATCACCTCTTTTGAAATAAAGAAATCTTTGGGCAGTGCCATTAATCCGTCCATGATACTTACGTCCGGAAAAAGATTAGTGCCATTTGTTACATTTGGTAACTCGTTCATCTCTTATCCCTCCTCAAAATCACACACACAGCCCCGAATATCCCAAACACATCCGTCCAAAGGAGGGCTGCAAACACTATATACAAAGGAGTTCGTGGGCGTTCTATTTTGTTAATCATTGTTTCACCTCTCTCTTAATATGTAAATCTTCTCTTTTGCGTCTTTCAGGAGCTTATTCTCTTCACGGAGCGCCTTAAGTTCATCGTCATATATTTTTGAATACTCAGTATCTTCTTTAAGTCGAATGGCGCGGATCTTCTGTAATTCATCAATTATTGGAATAACATATTTCATTTGAGATATCAGAAACGTTCGGAATCCAGTTCTATTCAGGTGCTCATGGTTAAGAATGGGAACCCCAGCGGAACTAAGTACGCGTTGGAGCATGGTTATTTCAGCTTCGATTTCTGCTGCACATGGGTCATATTTGTATTTTTTATTTAATTTTGATAAGAAACTCATTGATTATTCATCTCCTTTCATTTCGGCAATCTGTTTTTTAAGTTCCCTAATCTCGTTTTCAAGAGAGGGGACTTTCTCAGCCTGCTCAATCGCAAAATCAATAACCTCAGCATGAGTTTTCAGTTGTCTCTCTGGATGCGCTTCTCTTGAGTCCACCAAGAACCGCTTAACTCTAAGAAGCTGCTCAGGTGTTCCCTGGGCAATATTGATTTTCTCCAATTCTATATTTACATAAGTTCCGTTCGCGTCTGGATCAAACATATCTCCCTGTATTATAGATTGTTCGCATAGCCACAATAGTGAACTTTTATTGATCGTATTTAAAACACTTTTATCATTTTTCCAATTCCAATGATTATTTGCTCGATGAAGTTTCACTGGAATATAAATTCCTATTGTATCATTTCCGTTAATATGCATATGATGAAAGTGAGATCCTGTGAAATGTTGATTAATTGGATTTCGATTATGTATGAAAACACTCGACATAGTTCTAACCTCGTGATAATTACAATATATACTTTAATGATGTGGCTCAAGAATCGTCTTCAATTTCCACGAAATCTTTCATAATAAAATCACATGACTTATCCGGGCATCTCCACCCATCAGGTATAAACGTCTTCTCCCCGTCTGCATTCCTCCCTCGGTAGTATGTCCGAATGAGATCAATGCGGCCTTTCCCTAATTTCTCACATGTTGGGCAGGTTGGTTTTGGGACAGCTTTCTTGTTTGCCCCGGTTTTCTGCCCCTTTCGCCTTGCCATATCAACGACTCCTTAATTTAAATTCAGTATAACAATTTGAAAGCACTCTCACTCTTTCCTTTGCATCCATATCTAACACTATCGGATAATCCATTATAGTATCAGAATACAGTTCTATTTGATACCATTCGGCATAGTAGTCTACAAGCTCCTGATACGCTTCTCTATTTAATATTACATATTTTACAATGTTCCTCGCAGGAGTAGTAAACTTATCTATAAGTTTTCCCACTTCTTTTTCAACTTCTCGAAACACTGGAGGTTCAACAATAAGGCAGCATTTTCTCATTAATATACCTCTACTTTTGCGTTCTTGATAAATCCCTGGCAGTTCCCATCAGTATTGAAAAAGAGAACTTTCTCGTTTTTTATTTCATATTTATCCCAACTGCTATAAGTTGAGATTTCATTACCGTCGATTTGAACTGACGCAAAGTGGATATTTTCAAAGATTTTAAGTTCCATTTGTTTCACCAATCCTTTATTTTGTCAGTCAGGCCATTCCACCTTACTGCAATATACTATAATGTATACACAGTATATATACTTATGATATTGTGTATACACTACGTATTATAATAATATCTCTGAATTATCAAAACACATGAAAAAAAGAGAATTCGCTAAAACACACTTACACAGAACGCCATTATTAAACGTTCTCTACGTGGGTAATGTGTTTGTATGCTTTACGGTCTAAACAGCTTAAAACCGCTTAGAATTGATCTTACGGAGTTGTTCGGTTTTTTGTTTGATAAGTTGTATCCAGGTTTTGTATTGGGGTTTTTCGCGGGATTCTCGGAGACTCATAATCCCGAAAGGTAGGGTAAAGGTAGATAAGTGCTCTCTAAAGGCAAGTTTAAAAAAAGAAAGAATTTATTCAAACACTTCTTCATAAAAATACTGATCCATCAACGGGCCTACCTGAGTATAATACCAAATCCTTTCGGTGCATGATTTACTTAGATGTGGAGCACGTAAACATTCCTTGCATTTACGAACCTGCCCAGAAGCTATAGTTCTGCACCCTATTACTTTTTTCTCAGGTTTCTCGCATGAATGGGCTTTTTTGTATTTGGATGTTTTAGCGATTGGTTTACATAAAAAATCAATTTTATCATTTGGTATATTCCGAAATTCGGGATATTGAGTAATATTAATGTGTTGGAGGGCGTGATTGTATTTAGAAGAGTCTATCTCATAATCTTTTACCTTTGATATCCCGTTCTCTGAATTCTTAATAATCAATCTCTTGGTTAGGATTATTTCAGGCGGTATTATCCAAATGTGTAAAATCTTCGTGAACAATTCATTAAGAGCAACACATACATAATAATCAGGCATGTATTCCAGATGTTCGGTTTTGAAATTCCAACTGTTTGAAGTAGTGAGTCTTGAACTTTTTACATTAACTTCTCCGAGGTCTTCTGAATCTAAATCATATTTGAAATCAAACTTCGTCTTTGTACAATCTTTCATTGTTTCCATGACTACATATTCTATGATAGTGCCTCTGCCTACGGTAGATCCTGGGTCGAGTGTTCCTTTTTGATAATGTTTATTTAATTTGGGGTTAGTCACCATCTGGCTTCTCTCCATTGTTTTAATGTTTGTTTTGGTGTCCTTCCGTAAAACACAGTTTATATACTGCTGCAAACAATTCATTTCATAAATTCAAATTCAGGATCTTGCAGGATAGCTTTAATCCAATCATCCACCGTGTAAGGCTCTAAATCCAGCTTCGTTATCCTCATTCCCGGTTTCATCTTAATGAATCCCGTAACCTCAAACGATTTCAATGCATTGATGAAACTGTCCTTGAATACAGGATCTATAGAATAATCTTCGCACATTTCAATATAATGTGTGTAAACATCTGGACCCTCTATAACCTTCTTTTTTTGCTCTTTCGCAATTAACATTATATTGAGAATGACCACTCTCTGATGAAATCCAAAGTATAAGTTTACTTCTTCATATGGATTGAATGTCATTACATTACACCATCCACAACCGGGAAATAGTCACTAAGCCCCTCTAAATTGTAATCTTCGTAAATACCCTGTTTCATTTTATCAACGTCTTCAGAACGAACTGTAATCATCCTTGACTTACCTCCTCTTTTCCCCATGTTTACCTTTTCATAATGTATGAAGGATTGTAACTCAAGGGAGCTTATGCTTTTTGATACCATAGAGGAATCGAGTGGTTTGATCTCCACATATTCACATAACTTTTTATACATTTTAACAACTTCCCCTGAGTACACGTATTTCTTATTCCCCCCAATTGATTTAATAATGCTTGCCAGCACGATTTTATGATGGAGGGGGAGTTCTACAACTGATTTTATAATCTCTTCCATCTGGATCTTGACTTCGGCATTTTTAAGATGGCTCTTTGAAATTATACTTATTCCATCTTCGACTGCCAGTTCAGCAGC
>Ga0172381_10007495_pt1 | contig 10793 bp, 6 predicted proteins | sample Leawel6488metaG_FD_119754 | JGI IMG/M metagenome (GOLD analysis project Ga0172381, IMG submission 119754) | Leachate microbial communities from a municipal landfill in Southern Ontario, Canada - Leachate well 64-88 metaG | ecosystem: Engineered > Solid waste > Landfill > Unclassified | place... | reverse complement strand
TGCTTGGGGATTTTTTTGCACAGCGGCCATCATTACATTTGATAAGTAGATACTAAAAGCAGCAGGAACCCCGATAAAAGTATATTTTAAAAAGTCATCCCACCATCTGTCCCAAAAACACTGAGGAGGCAGTATTTTACTTAGCCATTGGCTAGATACCTTTTCTGGAAAAGCATGAGTGGCAAAAGCAACAGGCGAAATAATAACCAACATCCAAATCTGAATATATCTGATTAAAAAAAGTATCCCATATAATACATAGATAAAAGAAGCGAACAAAGAGAAAATAAACAAAACCATTGTCGGTGCAATTAATTCCGTTTTTTGAGGGCTTTTTATATTTTCTGAAATTTGGTAAACAAGAGTGTCGGAAACTCCACCATTAAGAAATGATTTCATTATTATTTGCGCAATATCTACAAAAGCATTACAGATTACAGGAGTAAAATTTATAAGAAGCGCTATCCAAACAAAAGTAATTAGCATTTTTTTTGCTTTTGTTTCTTCATAGCCAAGCATTATACTGATAGCAATAGCCACCAATCCAAAAATAAGAAGAATGTTGGCGATATTCCTCATAGCAGTCCATCCAACACTAATAATTGGATTACTCATTCCAACAACATCTCCATTGATGAAGTCACCACTAGAAGTCCAATTTAAAAACCAGAGAGACAAGCTTAGTATCCAAATAGCAAATTGAGAAAAAGCTACAACTACCGCTGCAATTATGCCCTTGGCCATCTCCCCTCCTTGGGATCCAACCCAGTTGAATCCGCCATTAACAACACCGCCTAAGTATCCAACGGGATCAAAAGCAGCATAAGCAAAAAAAACAGGAACAAGAGAGAGAGTTAAAATAACGAAGATTGATTTTAAAGAAAACAGTTTTTTAAAAATATCTTTAAAAAAACTCATATTTACAATACTTAATTAGTGATGATATAATTATATCATATTTGATAAAGATATCAAAAGTGTTAAATAAAAATAAAACTGAATAGAAATGATTATTGTTGAACTCTTCCCAATAAAAATAAAATTCAACATAGAAACAATTTTTATATTGGGATCTGCAATAGCATTTGATCTTATAGGGATAGCTCTTATTTGTTTTGGACTAGACGACCTTGGAATTCTTGACACTGTTGGAGTGTTGATATTTGACTCTTGGGCAATACATAAAAGCTTAAGTCCTCCTAGTGGAAGAAGAGGAAGGAGGAGGGGCAAGAACAAGAAAGTGAAAAACATTTTAAAAAGAATGCTTGGATCAAGTATCGCAGAAGCAATTCCATATCTTGGAGCTCTTCCCTTTTGGAGCTACAATATATATATGATTTTGAAAGATCAGATAGAGGACGAAGAGATGGCGGTGTATGATCAGCAAATGGAAGAAATAGAAGCAAGAGAAGCAGAAGAGATGGCGCAAGAAGAAGACGACGAATAATTAATATTTGGAAGTATCGGGTATATGCACAGAAAAAACAAAAAAATTTGGACAATAGCTTTTATCTTTTCTTTTCTATCCTTAGGAACAGTTTTTGCCGCTGGAAGCGGGCTTTCTCAAGAATATCCTAGTATTGGTGGCGTTACTCCAGAAGCAGGAGCAACGTTTTTTGTTTATCTCTATAATATTGCAGTAGCAGGCGGGGCTTTTCTGGGAGCAGCAGCTTTATTGAAAGAAGGATTAAAAATATTAACAGCAGGAGAAAATGCTGGAAAAATTTCCGAAGCTAGAGAAAGATTCGGAAGTATTGTATTTGGTTTGGGAGTATTAGCATCTTCGTACTTAATGTTGACCGCCATTAATCCAGAGCTTAATAAAATTCAATTACCACAGCTAAAATTTACTCCAGAAAGTCGAATCTCTGCAATTAATCCGAATTCTGAAAACCCCACTATTGATTATACTGAAATTCCTATTGGCTCCATAATAGAATCTATTCTTAATCCCATTTCCGAAGCTCCGCAACAGGTCTATAATTATTCAACTGTAATTTCAAAACCAACAAAGTCCAGCACCGAAGAAAAGTGCTATTTATATAATGAAGAAGGAGAGACAATAGATAAGAACAGAGATGGGCATATTACAGAATTAGACGAATACCAAGGGTTAGATTTTTCAGTTTGTATGAATAGTCTTTTAGTGGCCATGGAATATAAAATATCCAGATTAAATGATGGAAATTATAAATGTGGATTACCGGGAGGAAACGATAAGGATTCTATTCTTAATATTCCGGGATGGGATAGAAGTATTTTTGAACAATTAGATCAAAACCACGATCCCTATAAAGAAACTGGCTACACCCAACTTGGAATAGATTATCATGACTGGGATACTGCAGGTTCTCAATTAAGTACAGCAAGTTGTAGGTATGGAACATGTACTCTTGATGGAACAACGGGGCCTATAAATCTTATGAAAGAATTTATTCGTAATGGATGCACTTGTAGTGCTTGTGAAGGTGCTCCTGTTGGCGGAACTGCTTCTGCTCCATTTTATTGTCATGGCGGTCCAATGTATTGCGATGTATATTGTAGTAGTGATTCTTATGAAAGTGGTGGAGACGGAACTCATGGGTTTGTTAGTCGATGTTGCGGTGGTCCAAGAGGAAGAGACGCTGGATGCTCTAATCAAACAGTTACTCTTTTAGACGATGAAAATCCATATGTGCACAAAGACCCTTGCACAACTAGAGCAAAGATGGATTGTATGAGAACCGATATCAATGGAGTAGTCTTTGGATTGCAAGAAGGAGATAGAATAAACTGTGAATACAAGCAAGACCCTGCTTGTCCTGGGCAAGATGATAAGACTACCCTCTACCCTTCTGGATTTGACCCTACTCCGTGCTACCCTGCCTATGGATGCAAATTAAGCAACACTGAAAAAAAACTTGCTGGCAGTGCTCCTATTGGAGACCTAACTTTAACTGGCGGACGAGATAGATTGCTTTCTTTTAAAACTTATTTTGAAAAACGATTAGCAGACTTGAAAAAAGCAGAAGAATTTTTAGCAAAAGATAAAAGGCTTGAAGTGTATACTCGTGCCGAAATGCAGACAATACAGCAGTCGTCTAAAGAGTTATATAAATTTTCTCAAGACGAGATAGGATTTCCAAGCAACTTTACATACGAAACTAAAGTCTACGGAAAAGGATACAACTGTAAATATTACGAAAGCCCTGAAGAAATAAAACAAAAGAATATTTATGAAGATGACGACAATAGAAAAGCCGTTTTTGCTTGCAAACAAAACAGCGCCGAAGAAACAAAACTGGTTAAAATTAGAACAGGTGAATTAATTCACAATCTAAATATCAGTGAAGACGTTGAGGCAAATGATGGCACTTTGAGTGAATCACAGAAGAAAGTAAGAATTTGCGCCAATGGGGCATTGGAAGATATATCCAAAGAATCAAATCTAGGGAAATATTATGATTTTGAAACAAAATGTCCAGAAGGAGGAAGCGGGCAAATAACAGCCTATACCGGCCCTATCTCCAACTACAAAAGAATCTATAATTGGAATGATGATTTATATAAAAAAGGAGGAGTTTCTTATTTGGATGAAGGTAAAAATCAATATTATACTGGAGAAGAAATTGGAACAGATGGCGATCCGTTAACTTTTTATATTGTTAAAAATCCAAAAGAAAACGTTGACCCATTTTACACAGGAAGAGACAAGATGCCATACTTTTTCCAAAAAGGATTTATAGATTTTTCTCAAAGCTCAGAAAATTCTGCCATTGATACAGAAACAGTAAACAGTTTAGGAGGAATAATCCCCTCTTTGATTCCAGCGGGACAGTTGTCTTATCACACAAAAATTTATGCTAAACAGATGATAAGAAATATTGATCGTACCTTGGAGCAAGTAGACGCAGCTATTGCCAGCTTGGATAATATTGCCAATACATTTGTTGACGGAGACAATCATAATAATCCATATAGTTCTATTGGTGACGGAACGTATGGGTGTGATTGCAGAAATTGTAATAGTCGTAGCGATTGTTATTGTGCCGATCCTTGTCCTGGAGGAGGTTGTTGTTGGTGGGATTGTAGTAATTCTTGTAGTACCTGCAAGACAAGCAGTAAATCAACCTGTTCAACTTGTACAAAAATTTCTCGTTATTACAAATTTATGACCGAAGAAGATAGGTTGGCTGCAATTAAAGCAGATCAAAAAAGAGCAGAAAAGTTTAAAACAGCCCCAATCTTTAAAGTTCAAGGAAGCGAGATTTTAAATCCAGAGGATGGTAGAGAAGAATTATTTGTAAAAAATGTTATTAGAGATAATCTGCCCAACTCAATAAAACTCTACATTAAAAACAGGAGTTGTCCTGTGTCGTATAATCCAGTATTTTTAGTTGAAGAATCTAACGAAAGAGTGAAGCGACAATATGAATCAAAATTAGTGGCAACAAAAGAAATTGAATGGAAAAAAGGAAAAGTATTTATATCAAGCAGTACTGGGATAGCCAATGTTACTGCAGATGATCTTCTTATTGTTAAAAATCTAACCAATGGAAAAGAAGAACAATACGGACCAGTAGTTGGGAATATTTGGAGCGGAGGCATAGATATTACATCGCTTTTTTCTGAAGGAAAAAATAAGATAGAAGTTTATGTTAAAGATCATTGGGGTGGCTATATAGGAACTAGCAAGTTGTATATACTGACAGAAAATGTAGATTGCAAGTGTTCGGGGGGGCAAAGTTATGCCACTCCTACCGGATATGTCGTACAAGAATGCAATGCGTGGGACGATAAATTAAAAGAAGAAAAATCATGTAGCGATTATAGTGGAGATATTACCGTAACACTTACCCCAGGCTAAAAACAATTTTAGAAATAATATAATTAAGTAAAACAATGAAAACAATAAGGAAAAAAATAATAGTATTGTTGATAGGAATTTTTCTTCCCTTATTTGTTTTTGCATGCATCTACAATGAGAGGCGTGACGACTTTATTCCTTCTACGGTTGACGAACAATGGTTTGTCTGCCCCTATACTAAGCTCATAAACGAGCAGTCTGCTGTATATAAATCAATGGAGCATGTTAATTGGATATCAATTGAAAAAATACATGGAAAAGGAAGTTATTGTCTAGAAGGAGGAGGTGGAGGGGTATGTGCTTCTTCGGAAAATCCCGGAATTTTACAAAAGATTGACCTTTGGAGGCAGAGATTAAAGAAATATCAGAACGGAGAAGAATTAAGAACATATTATGATTCACAGAGAAACCCACGGAATCCTATTGATGATAGATATGACGAGGATAGGTGGGCTCTGCTTAGCTGGCTAACCGACACTAGAGAAAAAGCCAAAGAGTGTATAACAGGTTACGGAGCTCCTTATAAGGAAAACTTAGCCGAACAAAAATTATATGGTTGCCGAGAGGGGGTTACAGCTACCAGTTCTCAATCTTTCAGAATCACACCAGACTTCCCCTACCCCGTACATATTAATAGGAGCGATAGCGAAGGAAAAGATCTTAACTGTTTTCCATATAATGCAGAATATTTAACGAAAGCAGAAAAAAAACAATGTGCTGAAAATAAAGATCGTACTTCTGGATGCCTAATGGGGTTGAATAATCCGAGCAGTCCTTATGCGAGCGATGCTATTTACAAAACCTCGTTAGATGATTTTTATTGCACATATGGTCGTGAGCAAACAGCTAAATAGTATTTAAATTATGGATTACAAAAAAATATTATTTGGGGTGATTATTTCTAATTTACTTTTAAGTGAAGTTGTTTTTGCTGCTATTGAATGGCCATCTATTGGAGGAATTTCTTTGACCAATAATTCTAGTTTTGCCGAAGCTGCTGGATACCTTTATGTTTTTATTGCGGCTATCGGAGTAAGTATTGCCGTAATAGTAATCATAATGGCAGGAATAGATTTTTTGATTCATGGCAGCAACCCTTCGGAAATATCAAAAGCAAGAAATAAAATATTGGGAGCAATAATTGGAATATTATTTTTAGTTTCTCCTTATATAATAATTAAAATCATTAATCCAGATATAAACAAAACTACGAGCCTAGGGATGAGTTGTGACAATATGTCGGATTGCATAGTTAGGAAAGTAAAAAAAACAATTACCACTGTTGACGACAAAGGAAGACAAGAAACAAAAATCGAAGAAACAGAAAAAGAAGAAATGGCTCCTAGTAGTGAAACATCCATAAATAGAGTAATAAAGACAAATAATTCAACCATTGTAATAGAGCAGAAAATAATAATAAAAAAATATATTGGGCTTCAGGCAGTAATTGGGTTTTCGGGAGAAAACTTTACTGGAACTGCATTTAAAATATTTTCGGATAATCCAGAAAACGATGATTTGAATAAGCCCTTACGAGCACCAATTACTATCTCTGGATGTAAGTCATACAAAATTATAAAAAAAAGAGCAGGAATATGGTTTTATGGAGGAATTAGCTATAATGTCTTTCATAAAGAACCTCTCTTGGAAGCTGAAAGTGTGAATAATCTTGAATCAGTATTGGGGGATGAAGATTTTTATTCAATAGATATTGTTAATCCTTGGAAATCAAAAAACTATGATTATATAGGATTGCTTTTTGCTGGAAATGACTTTAGGATGACTTGCTCCCCTTTTTATAAAGACACTCCGCTTATTGACGGAAGTCTCTATAATTCGGTAAAAATTTTAAAAAGAGACAGAGATTATTTAATTGGGAAAAAAATGAAATTAGTTTTATTTAATAATGTTTCTTGTTCGGAACAAGGCGCAGTATTGGAAAAGAAAGATAATAGTAAAGAAAAAACTGCAGAGCTTAGAAAATGCGAAATTACTCTGATTAATAACGATGATGACATTGAAACCGCTACTGCAGCTATTACAGAACAAAGCTGCGTCGCAGACAAATCTTCTTGCAAAGGAACAATAAACTCAGTAGCAACAATTAATAATCCTCAAAAGATAAGGGAAATTTGTAAAAATTTTAATGGTGAAGATATTACCTCATTTAGAATAGATAGCTCTATGGCAGCAGTCGTTTTTTTATCTAGCAATAAATTGTGCGATTATTGGGACTTGAACAGGCTGAATACTGGCGATGAGGTTTGTAATGCTGTTAATGCCGCCGGAGCCAGTCCATACGATGAATTCAAACCAGATAGTTTTTTTGTAATACCTTTTGGACATCAATAAAATTAAACTAATATTATTTGTTTATGTTTTATAGAAAAACATTGATCGCAACAATCGCCACCACTTCCCTACTATTTTTTTGGCATAGTACGGCTTTTGCATTAGGATTATCTTGGCCAGCAATTGGAAATGTAAAATTAGAAGAAGATGCAACAATTCCTCAACTTGTTACATATTTTTTTACTTTTTCAATTGCAGTTGGGACAGTTGTAATGTTTTTTCTAATTATTAAGGGAGGGCTTGGATTTTTGAATTCACACGGAAGTCCTCAGGCAGTAAAGAATGCAAAAACAGAAATGATTGGCGCTGGAATCGGTATGGCTGTATTGTTGAGTTCGTTTATGATTATTAATGTTATAAATAAAGATATATTAAATCCTAAACAATTTGAAACGGAATGCCTTCAAGGATTTAAAAGGACGATAACGGGCTTTACCGTAGATCCTAATACGGGAGAACATAAGAAAAAGGTTATCAATCTTTGCCTAAATACCGATCAGCCCGACTTAATAAAAGTGGGAGAAACAGTTAATGGTGTCACCTATGAAAAAATAGAAGATAAAGAATCTTCTTTTACCAAGTGCTATTTACGAGAGATAATTACCTATCCAGAAAAAGATTACCAAGGAGTTCCGAGTACCATATTCAAGGATAGTACGGTAAATGACGAAAGCTGTCCTACTGATTTAGCGAATCTAAAATTAGGAGACGTGAAGTCATTTAAAATCATACAAAAAAATGAGGGGGTATATTTTTATGATTATGATACGTCCGGTTCGCCAACATCTGGATCCGCATCTCCATATTATTTTGCTAAAACCGTTGAAGATTTTAATAAAAATAATTTTAACGATAAGGCACAATCAATAGAAATTGTGAGCAAGGGAATAAAAAGCTACGATGGTTATTTTTCTGGAGAGTATTATAACGGAGCAATTTTATTTTCCGATGCTAATCTTAGAGGGAAATGTTTTTACTCGCCAGCAATAAACCCTGTTCTTGTAAAAAATGATAAAGTAACTGGTGAAGAAATTGACCTGAGAAAGGATTTATCGTCAATGATTTTTTTCCGAGCTACAATGTACCTGAGTAGTGATTTATCTAAGGGAAGTATTGAATTATTTGCCGTACCAAATTGCGGACAAGATATTAGCGGAACCGAAAAAGCAGAAGATGGAAAATATGATGTCTGCACAATACCAATTACTCCAACGGCAATTGAATTTGCCGATGCGGAAAGAAAGATTACGGGGGTATCTCAGGTGGGATCCATAATCCAAAATCCTGATTACTCTGCAGAGCCAGTCTGTCCTGGAAAGTTTTCAAAAGCAAGTGAAGGTGGAGGTGCAACCAAAAAAGAGTATTATAATATTCAATCTTTTAGAATAAATGGCTCAGCGGGAGTGGTGATAAAAAGTAATGCTGGTAATTGCCGTTATTTTAATGTGAATAGTAATGAGAGGAGGGGAAATTGTTTTACTAATCTACAAGGAACTACGGTAAGTGGATACGCAAACGGAGAAATTCCGCAATCAATAATGGTTATTCCTTTAAATCAATAATTCAAATGTTTTATGAAGTATAAAAAAAGATTAGCTATTAAAATTGTTGCCACTTCCCTATTCTTATCATTTTTATCTAGCGGAACAGTTTTTGCTGTAGACTGGCCGACTATAGCCGGAAAAACTATTAATGGGAGTACGGGAATTGCCGACATTGTTAGCTACGGATTTGCTGCTGCAGTTGCCTTTGGGGCAATCATAATGTTTGTTGTGATTATGGAGGCTGGGTTGCGAATGATTACAGGAGAAAATTCTGGTCAGGCAAAAACTAGACTTAGGAATGGGATTATTGGTTTCGGTCTTTTGCTTCTTACTTACGCTATTATCAATACAATAAATTCCAATATATTAGGAACGCAGAGCCTAGAAACTCCTTGTATTAATGGCGTATCAGCCGAATATACTAAAAAAGTTGATGGAAAAGATAGAAAATTCAAAATTTGCGCTAATACCAGTCAGCCGAGTATTCCAAATGGCATAGAAGATAAAGGAGAAAATTTTACTCCGTGCAGCCTTAAGGCAGCTATTGGTTTTAAAAAAGAAAACTATAAAGGAGAACCATCTATTCTCTTTGACGACCAAAGTAGTGAATATTGTAAAGATCCTCAAAAAGTAAGATTAGGTGGATATAAATCAATGAAATTTATTGGAAAGCAAGACGGAGCCTATCTTTACGATAAAACCGAATATGAATTGGAAGACGACTCTCTGGGGCCTCTTTATTTTGATGCCGGAAGCGGCGACTTGGGATTAAGCAGTTTTGACAATAAAACAAAGTCAATAAATATAATAAGCAATTACTATCAAAAAAACCCGTCAGGACAAGAATCTGATGGAGTTTATCGCGGAGCAGTATTATTTGAAAATCCTGGATATAGAGGAAAGTCAGTTGTTGTTGATAGTAATAATGAATTACTCAAACAATCTAATGCCGAAGGAAATAAAACAGATTTAACTGGAAAGATTTCCTCCTTGATATCTTTCAAAAAAACGCTGCAAAATGATCCCTCCAAAAATTCAGGCTATGTTTATTTGTATGCGGTTAATGATTGTGGAAAAAATCTTAGCAAAGACGAAGATATTCTCAGTATAGATACTGAAATAGATCCTACTAAACCCAAACCTCCTATAGATGGAGAGTGTGGAGACGCCAATAGAGGAAACTTTTTGTCCGTTCCAACGAGCGGGTTGTGTAAAGCGGGGAAAAACTCGGGAGTGGCGCTTGTTGATAATGAAAAATATAACTGGTCCTGTATCGGAAAAAATAAGGGAAAAACTGTTGAATGTTCTGCCAGTAAAGAGAAAAAATCTCCAAGCACGAGTATTATAAACAACAACTATTTTGCAAGTTTATGGACGGGGCTGGTTAAAGCGATAAACGAACCATTGGAAGTTGCTAATAAAACAATTAATATTGCGGAAGATATTAAAAAGACGGCTAGGATAGATAAAAAAGCTATGCTTGCTGACTTGACTGGCAGCCCAACCGACCCAGATGATCCTGAAGATCCAGCAGAAATCTATAAAAATTTTGATGAAGTTGAAAACGGATATATGTCTAAGGTTGGAGGAATGTATGATATTTGTAAGATAAAAATACCACAACTAAAAAAAGGAATGATTTTATCTTCTCTTGAGAAAAAAATATCAGAAGAATGCGAAGGACTATTTTGGAAAAAAGGAGGAGGAATATATGATATAATATCTTTCAAGATGGATGCTAGGGCTGGTGTGTTAATAAAAGGAGATAACGAAAATTCTTTGTATTGGGATATGACTACTGTAGAAAAAAGCGGCAATTGCATTGGAGACATAAGGGGTTCAGATGTTTTTAATACCGATGTCCTTCGAAAGACAGTAAAGCCAAAAACAATCACAATTTTCCCAACAGATTAATGAATTTAATTTATGTCTTATTATAAAAAATTATTAACACTAATAATTACTATCACTCCCCTATTTCTGTTTAGCGGAGTGGCTTTTGCTGCCATGGAATGGCCTGTTATCGCTGGGGTAACTTTAACCGAAAAAAC
>Ga0172381_10007494_pt1 | contig 10793 bp, 10 predicted proteins | sample Leawel6488metaG_FD_119754 | JGI IMG/M metagenome (GOLD analysis project Ga0172381, IMG submission 119754) | Leachate microbial communities from a municipal landfill in Southern Ontario, Canada - Leachate well 64-88 metaG | ecosystem: Engineered > Solid waste > Landfill > Unclassified | place... | reverse complement strand
TGTTATAAAAAGATTAAATCTGAAGATTATGATGGCGCTATAACTAATTCCCGCTCGCTCTTAGAGGATGTTTTTGCTGATATTTATTATATTATAAAAAATGAAGAACTTAAAAAATGTGGAGATTTAAAAGATGATTATAAGGAAATAAAAAAATTATTAAGACTATCGCCAGAAAAACATACAAATGACAATGTAAAACAAATAATTAATAGTTTTGTATCTATTATTGATGGGATTGATAGATTGAGCAATCAAATGGGTGATCGACATCGAAGACTAGTCAAGCCAGAAAGACACCACGCAAAGCTTTGTGTAAATTCCGCAAAAGTGATTATCGATTTCTTGTATGATACAGTTGATTTTCAAATAAAAAGGAGAGATGTTCTAATACAGACTCTTTTTGATATTTTAAATAGTCCAAAAGCAAAAAAGGTCGCAAATTATGAAACGTTTAAAAATTATATAAGAAGTTTTTCTCGAGAAGAATTATTAATAGAAGAAAGGGTTGTAAGATTTATTGGTTTATTGGATGAATACCAACGTCGAATAATTATCGATGAATTAATTAATAATTTTGAAGTGAAGTGTTATAACGACAATAATGTATTTTTTTGTTCGTTGTATATAGTCTTTGACAGTTTAAACGAAGAAGATATTAAAAAAATCAAATTAAAATTAACTGATAATAATCAGGCTTATGAAATGGAAGGGTTTTTGGATATAGTTAAGAAAGAAAAACCGCAATTGTTAAAAGAATAGTTATTTTTCAAAGTATGGTAAATATAGAAATATGGATATCGAGGAGCTAGAAAATTTATTAGAGGCTCAATCCGAAAGCACAACGCTTGAATTTAAGGCAGATATGGCCTGGAATGCTCAATCTTTAGCTAAAGATATTTTAGCTATGTCCAATATGCCAGATGGTGGTGATATAGTTATTGGCGTTGATGATGAGACTAATACCAGACAAGGTGTTTCCGCTGCTAATATCGAAACGTTTAACTTTGACATAATGAAAGACCAAATATCTTCATTTTCCGATCCCTTTGTTGAATTTAATGTTTACAAATTTAAAGATAGTCAAGAAAAGGACTATATTGTTATTAGAGTAAAACCATTTAGGGAGGTGCCTGTAATTTGTCGAAGAAACGGCACTGATGTTAGAGGTGGTGTGATATATTATCGTAATACGAATGGCAGGCCACAAAGTTCTCAAGTTTCTAATTCTAACGATATGAGAGATATTATCGAATTAGCTACGATTCGTATGATGAGAATAAAAAATAAAATAGGTTTTACTGTTTTGGATAGTGATAAAGAAATATTAGATAATGAATTACAAGAATTATGAAAGATGGACTAATTGAAAAAATTAAATCACGTGGATATTGGAGAGTTAACTTTCAGCCGATAACTGCTGCGGTTAGACTTGATTCCATGCAAAAATCTAAGGAAATTGTAGAAAAAAATGCTGTTAATTTGCGTGGTTGGGATTTTCCGCATATTCCCAGTAGAGATGATGAAACGACAGGATCCTCTACATCTGGAAATTATTATGAGGGGTGGACTGATTGGAGTAATTATAAAGAATTTTGGCAAATGTATAAAAGTGGTCAATTTTTATCTTATTTAGCGTTAAGAGAGGATTGGTTTGAAGAAAGTCTTACGGCCTCAAGCTGGGCGGAAAGAATAAAGCCAATGACATCCTTGTCTATATTAAATTCAGTGATTTATGAGATTACTGAAGTTTTTGAATTTTTATCCAGATTAACAAGTAGCGGTCTCTACGAAGAGGGTGTCTTGGTTAATATGTCATTACATAATATCGAAAATAGGGAATTATGGATAGAAGATCAAACTAGAATATCATTCTCATATCCAAGAAAAACTAAGGCAAAAGAACTGGTATTTAACAAAGAATATAGCAAAGAAGATGTGATTAATGATTCAAAAAAATTAGCAAATAGTATGATATTAGAAATATTTGATGCTTTTGGATGGAATCCGTCATCAGAACAAGTCTCTGCTGATCAAGAAAAGATTCTTTCTCGTAATTAATTATCTATTATTAGCCACCCATGTCCGAAAACTGTCTCTCCAGGCGAGCATAATAAAAATAACCAACACTATGTGTTGGTTATTTTTATTATCCGCCTCGAAGAGGCGGGGAATTCGAACAAGAGGCGAGCGAGTCTTGAGCTTTGTCGGAAGACAAAGCGAAAAGGAGAGCGACGATAAACGCGACCTTAGGGAGCGTTTAGCGGCCGGCCTGGACAAGTGAGCTCCGCCCATTACGGGGCGGAGCGAGGGCGGAAATCCCTGTCCCCGAGCTAATCTTGACAAAAAGTATATTTTACAGTATATTTTTTTGATAGTTAATTTGATTGTTGAACTTTAAAAAAACCAATGCAATGAAATGGGAAAATTTTTATGAAAAAACGAAAAATATTTTGGCGTCTATTGGCAAATTACTTTTTGTTTTAGTTTTGATTGCTTTATTTGCAATTATTACGGTTCTTACGGGAGAATTGGTAAATTATTCTCCATGGTCACTAGTCGTTATTGATCTTGTCTTTGTTTTTGTGTCTTACAAATTTGTCAGTGAGTTCCATCATAACGAGTCTTGCGGAGCCGACGAAAAGAAATCAAGATTCTGGCACAATTTTTTCTTTATTTTGATTATGCTGGCAGCGATTTTTTCTATTGCAATTTCTTTGGAGCATTCTTGGGCAATTTTCAACCTCGTGTTTCTGGTATTTTTATTTTTTCTCTGTTTAGTATTATTTTCTAAAAATGTGACCAGGAAAAGGGTTTAGGTTGAATTTATTTAGTAAGGGTCTTTGCAAGAGGCCCTTTTTTTAAAGGCTTTGTCTCATTAGCGAGAGGCGAAAAACAAAAAAGATAGTCGACTCTTTTCATTTTTTAAATTAAGTTAACTTAATAGTTTTTAGTTAATCTAAAAAACGAGTTTAAAAACTTGTTTTTTTGTTTAGAAAATATCCTAGCCTAAAACTCCGCTCTCTTCTGGGATTTTTATATCTTTAATTTCAAGAGGCAGTTCGATTGTGAAAGCGGTAAATTTTTTAATTTGACTGCTTACTCTTATCTTTCCGGCAAAATCTTTTTCTACTAAATCCGAGACAATCGCCAGCCCTAAGCCTAAATTACCGTTTTTCTTTTTTGTGCTGAAGAAGGGGTTAAATAATTTTTCTTTTAAGTCTTCTGGCAGGCCTAGCCCGTTATCAGTAATAGACATTATTAGACGCTCATTAACCAAACGGGCTTTAATTTCCACCCAAGAGTTCTTTTTTTGTGAATCCACGGCTTCAATCGCGTTGCCAACAAGATTGCAGATAATTCGATTGAATTTTAGAGCATTATTATTTAAAAATATTTCTTCTTCAAAATTACTGCGCAAATTGACTTTGTAAGATTGCGCCTTCCAGCTTAAAAGACTCAAAACATTATCTATTTCTTCTTTGATTGAAAAAGGTTCTTTAATCTCGGCCTGAGAGCTTAATTGTTTACTAGCCGCTTTTAAGAGATGGGCCATTCTTTTGCAAAGGAGATTGGCCTCATTTATTTTTTGCCCCCATTCATCTGCTTTAATTTCATTTAAATCGCGAAAGCAAGTTTGTTCTAAACTCAGCATAAGTGCGGTCAAGGGGTTGGCGAAGTCGTGGATAATGCCGCTAGCAAGGCGGCCAACCTCCGCCAAGCAGTGATATTTTTCTAATTCTTTAACTTGCTTTTCTTTAAAATTAATTAAATCTTGGTGAGCTTGTTTTTTTAGAAGACTAGTTTTTTTAAAAAGTTTTTTCTTAAAATAATGATTCTGCCAAAAGAACATAGCGATAAGGATGAGGGCGTTTAAAAAAAAGGAAAGAACAAAAATTTTCATATTTTTAAAAATTATTTTAAGAAATAACCTCCTCCAGATACCGTCGCTATTTTTATTAAGGAACCACTCTTTTTTAATTTGGTACGCAAGTTATAAAGATGGCTATTAACAGTCAGGGAAAAATTGTTAAAATCACTATCCCAAAGCTCTAAGCTTAATTCGTCGCGACTAACTAGACGCTGCTGGTTTTTGCTTAAATATTCTAAAATATCAAATTCTCGGGGCGTTAAAAATAATTCCTTTTTATTTACCTTAACTTGGCGCTTGAAGAAATTGATACTTAGATTTTTTATTTTTAAAGGAGAGGTAATAAAAATTTTTGGTCGGCGAAGGAGTGCTTTTAGTCGAGCTTCAAGCTCAGCAGTTTCCCATTCTCCACCTAAGTAATCATCCGCCCCCTGATTAAGGAAAATTTTTCCTTGAGACGAACTTATTTTTTGACCAACCACAACTATTGGCAGAAAAACCCCTTTTTTTCTTAGCTGGTGGCAGAGATTTTTACTTATTGTGGTATTTTCTTCCGAAAAAATAAGCACAAGTTCAGTTTTTGATGAAAGAGAAAGCTCGTTTTTTCTTGCGTTTTTAAGCTCAAAAGTAAAACCAACGCTTTCTGCAAATTTAGGTATTTTATCAAAACTGAAAATCGTTAAATGCATAGATGTTATTATTTAAAGATTTTGTTATAATAAACGTATTACCATTAATTGTTTTAGTTTTTATGCCTTTTTATTTTTTGATTTTATTTGTAATCCTTGTTCTGCTAGGTATTTATCTGGTCGTGCTTTTGTTGGCTGATTTATTAAAATTGGCTCGACAAGGCAAGATTATTGTTGGCGTTTTTCTTTCTTTTTTAATTATTGGTTTTTTTATTTTTTTGCCTTTATCTCGTTTAAATGGAAGTTATTTAGTTCAATGGTTTTCTCTTTTTTTCTCTCTTTGGTCCGGACTACTCTTTTATTTATTAGGGGCAGCGGTTATTTTATTTATTCTGAAAAAAATTACTTCAAGATTCAGCCCGCGTTTATTGGCAGGCTTTGGTTTTTTAGCGGCCCTGATTCTTTTTTTGATTGGCTTGTTCCAAGCACTTTCTCCAAAAGTGGTTAATTTTTCTTTAGAATTAAATAATTTACCTAAATATTGGCAAGGAAAGAGGGTTGTGCAGTTGTCTGATATTCATTTAGACGGCGGTGTTTATGGGTTGAGGTTTTTAAATAATTTAGTTGAACGTGTTAATAATTTAGAACCAGATTTATTGGTTTTGACTGGCGATATTTTTGATGGCAAGCCTAATGATGTTGCTTTTATGGTTAAACAGTTGGGCAAACTTAAGGCAACTGATGGCGTTTTCTATGTTTTCGGTAATCATGAATATTATTTAGATGAACTGGCTTTGGAAAAAATGCTTCGTGAAGAGGGGATTGTTATTTTAAATGATCGGGCGGTTATGTTAGATGGCTTAGAACTGATTGGTTGGAACTATCAAGAAGAGGATGGCGATGTTTATCTTCGTCCAGAAATAGTTAATTTGAGTCCTGACGAGGGGCAGCCGCGTTTGCTATTAAAACATGTGCCTGAGGACATTGAAGCGGCTGAGGCGCTGGGGGTTGACTTACAACTGTCTGGACACACTCACAGGGGGCAACTTTTCCCTCTGAGCTTAATGACTCGTTTAATTTTTGGTCCTTATCATTATGGTTGGCATAGTTTTGGTAATTTAAAGCTTTATACTACCTCCGGCGTTGGGACTTGGGGGCCGCCACTTAGAACTTTTAATCAATCAGAAATTCCAGTTTTTGATCTTAAATAGTATGTTGGCTAGAATTGGTAAAAATAAAATGAAGCGCTGGTTTTACTATTCTTTAGGAGCCGCTTTTTTGTTTTTGATAATTCTTTTTTTCTATTTATTTTTTTTAAAAACAGCCGATACTCAACCCGAGGAAGTGTTTCCGTCTTATGATTCTTCGGGGCGTTTATTGGTGATGACTGCTTCATTTCCGGTTTTTGAATTTGCGCGAATTGTTGGTGGTGATCAGGCGGCGGTTAGTTTAATTCTGCCACCAAGTACTGAGCTTCATCATTTTGTTCCAAGCGAAGAAACATTTAAAGAGATAACTAAATCAGCTATTTTTTTCTATACTTCAGATATTTTAGAGCCTTGGGCAGAAGAGTTAGAAATTACTAATAAAGTGGCAGTTGCCAATGATTTGGCTAATGAAGAAGGGGACCCGCATGTTTGGCTGGATTTTTCCTTAGCTTCTCAAATGGTTGAAAATATTAGTCTTGTTTATCAGGAAATTGACCCCATTAATAAGAAGTCTTATCAAGAACGAGCGGCTGCTTATCAAGAAGAGTTGCGTTTATTGGACCAAGAGTTTCAAATAGGTTTGGCTAATTGTCAGTGGCGAGAACTTATTATTGCCGGGCACAATACCTTTGCTTACCTGGCGCAACGTTATAATCTAAATTATCACTCCTTGCAGGGCTTTATTCCTGATGATAGCGTTGATGTTGAAAAAATTATTTTTTTAAGTGAAACTTTAAAAAAAAGTGGTCAGCCTTATGTTTTTTTTGAAGAACTAATTATGCCTTATTTGGGTTCTTTGCTTCGTCAGGGGGCAGGGGTTGAGTTGTTAGCTCTTAATGCTGCTCATAACGTTGGTCGTTTTGACACTATTTCTGGAATTACTTTTTTGAGTTTGATGCGCAATAATTTGAAAACATTACAACTAGGTTTAGTTTGTCAGTAAGATGGAAAGCGATTAATTATTTCTGAGTCTTTTACTCGCCAACGATAACCGCAACTAGGAACTGTTTCAATTGGAGACGGTTTTTTAAATTTTAATTTTTTACGTAACTTTAGAATATAGACTTCAACTATATTTCGACGGCAAAAATCTTCTTCTTCCCAGGCGCGTTCGCAAATTTCTCGACAAGAAAGAATCTGGCCGGGGTTGGCCATTAATAGTTTAAGTAAAAGAAATTCTTTATTTGTTAAAGGAATTATTTTATTCTGGTAGAGAAGTTCTCTTTTAGCTGAATTTAATTCTAAATCTGAATCATAGCAAAGATTAGCTTCTATCTCTGGTTGCCGTCTAACCAGGGCTTCTATTCGTGCTTGTAATTCATCTAGAAAAAAGGGTTTGCTTAGGTAGTCATCAGCCCCCTCATTGAGAAGGGCCACTTTTTTTTCCACTTCTTGACAAACAGAAATTGCTAAAATCGGTTTGTTGTAACCCCAGGTTCGCAAATGATTAATGATTTCTTGGCCATTTAGTTTTGGGAGCAGATAGTCAGTAATAATTAAATTATAATTTTCTTTTTGCGCGAGCTCTAACCCTATTTTTCCGTCTTTAGCCCAATTAATTAAATGCCCCCTTTTTTTAAAAAATAAAATTAAATTTTTTGCAATAAAAAAATCGTCTTCAATTAAGAGTAGTTTCATAGGCTGGCTAATAATTTAAACGTTGCTTTTATTATAAAACAAGTAAGCTTAAAAAAAATTAAAGATTAGTCTTTTTTAAGTTTCTGATTAATTGCTTTTTTAAAAAGCTCTCGCTATTATTATAAGACTTATGAGGTTTTTAAGACACCGTCAAGGTGATAAAAAAAATAGGGCAGCAGCCGGGAGTGATCCCTTTGTTGTTAAAGAGGGCGAATATTCTTATGGCCACCTAGAGGACGCGTATTACTATTCCGATTGGACGGAGCGGTCCTTTTTAGCTGATAATAGTAATAAAGAATTTGTTGGAAAAACCTTTAATTTAGCAAAACTGCCGATTATTGTTGCCTTTTTTTTGATATTTATTTCTATTTTGATTGGACGTTCTTTTTGGCTCCAAGTTATTAAAGGTGACTATTATTATTCTTTAGCCGAAGGCAATCGTTTGCGAACTGAAGTTATTGAAGCGCGACGGGGTATTATTTATGATCGAGAGATGACGCAGCTGGTTAATAATGCGGCTAACTTTGTTTTATACTTGCGGCCAATTGAACTCCCTCGCGACGAAGAGGTTCGCGATGAGTTAATCCGGAGGCTTGCCTATTGGTTAGATGGGGATTTAGAGCTGCTTAGTCGTGGTGAAGAAAATATTTCTGTTGAGAGCTTGGACGGGTTAACCTTAGTTGCTGATTCGCCCTCTTATTTGTTAATCAAGAATCTTTTAGATGGAGTAATTATTGGCTCTTTAGATTCTTACCAGCCTTTATTTGTTAAAGATAATTTAGATTATGATCGGGCCCTTCTCCTAGCTCTTAAATTACAAGAAGTTCCTGGTGTTTTTCTATCTAATAAGATTCGGCGTGAGTATGTTTTCCCGCCTCAATCATTAAATAGCGATGAACCAACGCTTAGTCTGTCCCATCTTTTGGGTTATACGGGAAAAATTAATCAAGCTGAACTTGCAAAGTGGGGGAAGGAGTATTCTTTAATTGATTATTTAGGCAAAACTGGCCTTGAAGCTTCGTGGGAGAAAGAATTAAGAGGCGTTTCTGGACAAAAGAATATTGAAGTTGATGCTTTAGGTCGGCAGAAAAAAATTATTAGCGAACTTTCAGCTAAAGATGGGTCGAGTCTGCTTTTATCTTTAGATGCAGCTCTTCAGGGTTATGCTGAGGAGACTTTAAGTAAACATTTAGAGGCAATGAATTTAAGTCGGGGCGCTGTTGTTGCCTTAGATCCGCGAAATGGTGAGATTTTAGCTTTAGTTTCTCTACCTGCTTATGATAATCGCTTGTTTGCTACCGGGATTAGTCAAGCTGATTATGAGAGGTATTTAAATGATTCTAATCGACCTCTTCTCAATCGGGCTATCGGTGGTGGTTTTCCTAGCGGTTCTACTTTTAAGGTTGTTGTTGCGGCCGCCGCTTTACAAGAAAAGATTATTAGCCAAACAACTAGCTTTTTATCAACTGGTGGCTTACAAGTTGGACAATGGTTTTTCCCTGATTGGCGTAGTGGTGGTCATGGGGTGACTAATGTTAAAAAGGCAATCGCTGACTCAGTTAACACCTTCTTTTATTATATTGGTGGGGGCTACGATAATTTTGTGGGTTTAGGAATTGACCGTTTATCAAAATATGCTCAACTTTTTGGGTTAGGAGAGCTTAGTGGCGTTGATTTACCAGGTGAGGTGCCTGGGTTTTTTCCTAGCGCTGATTGGAAATTAAAGTCTAAAGGAGAGCGTTGGTATATTGGTGATACTTACCATGCCTCTATTGGTCAAGGCGATGTTGTGGTTACTCCTCTACAGGTAGCTAATTATACAGCAATAATTGCCAATGGTGGTCGTTTTTATAAACCCCATTTAGTTAGCGCCTTATTAGATTCTAATAATAAAATAATTGAAAAAATTGAACCTGAGATTATTCGGCAAGATTTTATTGATCAAAAAAATATAGAAATTGTCCGTGATGGAATGCGCCAAACTGTCACTAGTGGTTCAGCTCAGAGTTTGCAGGTTGTTCCGGTTTCAGTGGCTGCTAAGACGGGCACAGCTCAATGGTCAACTCAGAAGGAGCCTCATGCTTGGTTTACCAGTTTTGGTCCTTTTGAAGAACCAACGATAGTTTTGACTGTTTTAGTTGAAGAAGGGAAAGAGGGGAGCGTTGTCGGTGCAGCTGTTGCTCGAGAAATTTTAACTTGGTATTTTGCTGAGCACTTAAACTATTCTGGTGATTAAGGTTAATTTATTATAAATTAGAGTAAAATTTAGGGTTTCCAGCTTATCTTAGCAGTCTATTGACAGGACTGCTAAGTTTTTATATAATAAGAATTGTAAAAAATTTTATGCTAGATTCTCGCAAGCTCACGCTTTTAAAAGCTCTCATCAAAGAATATCTAAAAACTGCTCAACCGGTCTCTTCGGGGATGTTGGCGAAGACTTCGCGAATAGGCGTTTCTTCAGCTACGATTAGAAATGAGATGGCCGAATTAGAAGAGGCGGGCTATATCGTGCAGCCCCATACTTCCTCTGGCCGAATCCCAACTGAGTCTGCTTACGAATTATGGCTTGCTGATTTGAGAGATAATCCCCCGCGTCTAAAGTCTAGTGAAGAGGCGCAGTTAGATCAGCTTTTTTCTAAAGATGAGGAGACTTATCGAGCTCTTGCTAAGCAAATGGCCGAGTTGTCTAATAACGCTGTTTTTTGGGCCTTTAGCAAGAATAATGTTTATCACACCGGTCTGGCTAATCTTTTTTCTCATCCAGAATTTAAACAACTAGAAGCAGTTTATGATATTTCGGTAATAATTGATCAGTTAGAAGAAATTATTGCTCAAATTTTTGAGCGTTTAGATTATAGGGAGCATGTTTTAATCGGTTCAAAAAATCCGTTTGGCTCTTTTTTAAGCACAGTTCTGGTGAAATACAGAGATCAAAACACGATTGGCGTTTTTGGTTTAATTGGCCCTTTGCGGATGGATTATGATCGTAATTTAGCCCTAGTTTCTTACTTAAAGAATAAATTTAATTGTTAAGTTCTTTTATTTTTTTATGTCTACAACAGTTAACTCACAAAACATCGAAAAAGATGCCCCTAAGCTGGGGGTCAGCGCCTTAATTATTAATGAGGAAGAAAAGGTTTTATTAGTTAAAGATAAAAGAAGCCAACAATGGCGTGCTCCTTCTTTTTCGTTACGAAACTCCCTTGATCCGGAAGTGTATTTACGCGCTAAAGTAAAAAGTGTTTTAAATTTAAATATTGAATCCCCGCAACTTATCGCTGGAGATTTAATAGAGGATGTTTATTTGCTTCGTTTTTTGATAAGTGATTTTTCCGGAGAAATAAAACTAGTTTCTGAAAAGTATAGTGAAGTGAAGTGGTTTTCTAAGGATGAAATGACGGCGAAAAAAAATATTTGCCCCTTAGTGATTGCTGCCTTCTTGAAGGC